>Ga0310696_10001829_pt1 | contig 29699 bp, 14 predicted proteins | sample AusTroGonzalo_MG_4_FD_203885 | JGI IMG/M metagenome (GOLD analysis project Ga0310696, IMG submission 203885) | Bovine rumen microbial communities from tropical cattle in Woodstock, Queensland, Australia - Gonzalo_02 (v2) (version 2) | ecosystem: Host-associated > Mammals > Digestive system >... | reverse complement strand
GTATGGTCTTAAGACGGGCGACGTCGTAGAAGGCAGCGTGCGTCCTCCCCGCGAGGGCGAGAAGTACTTCCCGCTTATGAGCATCGACAGCGTCAACGGTGTGGATCCCGCCCGCATCCGCGACCGCCAGTCTTTCGAGCACCTGACGCCGCTCTTCCCCGACGAGAAGTTCCAGCTCTGCAAAGGCTACAGCGACTCCACCAGCGTCCGCGTCGTAGACCTCTTTGCCCCCATCGGCAAAGGACAACGCGCCCTGATCGTGGCCCAGCCGAAGACGGGTAAGACCCTGCTTATGAAGGACATCGCCAACGCCATCGCCGCCAACCACCCCGAAGCCTACCTGATGATGCTCCTCATCGACGAGCGTCCCGAGGAAGTCACCGACATGGCCCGCACCGTCAACGCCGAGGTCATCGCCTCAACCTTCGACGAGCCGGCTGAGCGCCACGTGAAGATTGCGGGCATTGTCCTGGAAAAGGCCAAGCGCATGGTGGAGTGCGGCCACGACGTCGTCATCTTCCTCGATAGCATCACCCGCCTGGCTCGCGCCTACAACACGGTGGCTCCCGCCAGTGGCAAGATTCTTTCGGGCGGTGTGGATGCCCAGGCCCTGCACAAGCCCAAGCGTTTCTTCGGTGCAGCCCGTAACATTGAGGGTGGCGGCTCGCTGACCATCATCGCCACGGCCCTCATCGACACTGGCAGCAAGATGGACGAAGTCATCTTCGAGGAGTTCAAGGGCACGGGCAACATGGAGCTACAGCTCGACCGCGTACTCTCCAACAAGCGCATCTTCCCAGCCGTGAACATCATCGCCAGCTCCACGCGCCGCGACGACCTGCTCCACGACAAGACCACGCTCGATCGTATGTGGATCCTGCGCAAGTTCCTGTCCGACATGACGCCACTCGAAGCCATGACGGAGCTGAAGAAACGGCTCGAAGACACCAAGACCAACGAGGAATTCCTAATCTCGATGAATTCCTGAAGAATAAGCCTGAGGGCTGTGAAACAAGGAAGAGGCTGCGTCCTACACTGGGACACAGCCTCTTCTTTTGTTCTAAAAGGCCTTGTCGGCCGAGGGCCAAGGGCTTCCGCCAGGAACCCTTAAGGGTTAAGGCCGGAACCCTTAAGGGTTGGGGCGATAACCCTTAAGGGTTCTGGCGGTAGGCTCTAAGGGTTCAACGGCCAATCATTCCCTTCCAGCGGGCGAACCAGTTGTCGGGGTTGGCTACACGTCCTGCAAGGGAGGGATCGCGTCGTCCGATTTTCTCGGCCATGTAGGCACCGGGATTGCCGGAACGGTAGGCGGCACGCATGAGAGCACCGAAGCGGAAGCCTTCAAAGGGCGTCTCCAGAGCCGACTCGACGTCGAGCAGACTGTCGAGAACAGCCATCTGGCGTGGAACGACGTCAACTTCAAGCTGACTCTTGTACCAAGCATCGCGGGCTACTCTCCAATCGGCTTGGATGGAGTCGGAATAGAGCTTGAGTTGATCGTTGTAGGCTGTGAGGGCATTTCTTCTTTCAGTTGACACAATGGCATCGAGATCCAGTGGTTCGATGTCGCCCGTGGTTTCCAGCCATGCGAGGAACTCGGTGTTGTCTTTCTTCAAGTTATCGTATGCCTTCTTGGAATCGCCGACCATAGACATCTGATAGACGTAGACGGGCGGGCGCTGGGGATAGGCTGAAGAATCCTTGGGAGCATCGGTGGAAGCAGGATAGTAGTATGGATTGTCAATGGCATAGCCACTGCCACGTCCGTGGAGTCCAAGCTGGTTCACTCTTGCGATGTCCCTTTCATCGGTCTTGGGCTCGGGGGTACCATCCGAGAGGTAGGTGGAAACATACGTGCGGAAGTAGGTCGTCGGGAAGTCGAAGTAAGAAACCAGCAGGCTGTCCTCTGAATTGCAATATTTCAGGACTTCGTTCCTGATGACGGTGTTGTCCAGTCCCTTGGTTAGGATGGCAAGGGCAAACTTCGGCTGCTTCGCGGCGTTCAGAGCCTCGGCCATGCGGAGGTAGAGGTCGCCCTTGCGGTAGATGATGACGTCTTCGGCATCGGCCTTATTGATGTGCTGCGACTCGAAATCGTTCTCGCCACGCTTGCGCAGGTTGATGTTTGCAGGCAGGCGGAGGTCACCGATGTAGTGCTGCGAGACAAGGTCCTCTGTAAGTGTTCCCGGCATGACGTAGCCCATTGCATAGGTCTTGGTGTTTCCGAGCTGATAGTGCTCGGCATAGACCTGGCTGTCGGAGTAGTCGTAGCAGGGCTGCGAGGGCGAGATGCTGGCCTCGACCTTGTCGGAGGAAGTGTCGTAGGAATAGAGCGTGCGCAGCTTGTTGTAGTGGGTGGAGAGGGAGTCCATGCCGATGGCGGTGATGACCTCGTCGTTATAGGAGCCGAAGGAGTTCGTAGACCAATAAGCGTTGCTGCTTCCAATTACGAGTCCCTTGACAAAACTTCCGTTGGAGAAGCAGGACTCGTACCAGTAGGTGGCCGACCGCGAAAGGGCGGTCTTCTGCTTGTAGCCGGCGTCGTTCGAGCGGCCGCTGACGGTCAGGTCCGTGGGCTGCCAGTCGATGTAGCGGTAGTAGTAGTAAGCAGCGTTCCAGGCATCAGCCACCTGATTGCCGCCCAAGGCACTCCTCCAGAGATAGAGGTCGCCATAGACAAGATAGATGGGGAACACGGACATGCGCGAGGGCATGTTGCCGCCGTAGACGTTGTGGTGGGTGGGATAGTTGAACCAGGAAAGGTAGGGCTGCAAATCCTCGATGAAGTAGTCGCAGATTTCCAAGAGGTTCACCCTGCGGGCGGAAGTGAAGGCGTTGTCGGCATCCTTGAGTGAGAGCAGGGGCTCGGTCACAAGGGGAATGTTGTAGCCATAGATTTGTCCGAGCTGCAGGTAGACCCATGCACGGATGGCCCTGATGGCGCAGTATTCGGCCTGAAGGATGCGGAGGTCATAGGTCCAACCGGTACGGGGATCAACGCGCTGCTCGTAGAGTGCCGTGTCAGCCTTGGCGAGGTAGTAGTTGCAATTGTTGATGATTGCGTAGTAGTCGCGCGGGTTGTTGTAGGCATTGGAGTCGTTGATGGCGAAGTTGGAGATTCCCTTCAGCTCCTCATCGGCATTGGCGTTCACGACAACGAGGTCGCCGCGCAGTTCGCCGAAGAGATTCGTGCGAACGGCAATCTTCTGAAGTTGCAGGAGTATTCCCACATAGGAGCTGACGGTGTCGGCACCCTGTGTAAGATGGTTCTCATCGGCATAGAGCACGTCTTCGTTACCCATGTCGAGCATATCGTCGCAGGAGGTGACGGTGAATGCCGTCATCGCCAGCAACGTAATAGGGAGGATATATAATATTCGTTTCATATTCGTATACTGTTTAGCCTATTTCTCGTTTAACATAGGAACATTAGAGGTTGACTTTTACACCCACATTGAAGACACGTCCCTGCGAGACGAAGCCGCGGTCGATGCCTTGGCTAAGGACGCTGTTGGACATGGTGAATTCGGGGTCGCTGCCCAGATAGCGGGTGATGGTGAAGACGTTGGTGGCATTGAGCCATACGGTGAGACCCTGGATGTAGGTGCTGTTGATGGGCAGCTTGTAGCTCAGGGTGATGTTCTTCAGGCGGAGGTAGCTGCCATCCTCAATCCAGCGGTCGGAGAAGGTGCTGTTGCCCATGGGGTCGCCGTAGGTAGCGCGAGGCATATCGGTGGCCTGTCCCTCGTAGCTCCAGCGGCTGAGCATGGCAGTGGTCTGGTTCATGAAGCGCGAACCTGACTCAAGCTGTTGGCGCATGTAGTTGTAGACATCGCCGCCGATGCTGTAGTTGAAGCCCACGTCCAGAGTAAGGCGCTTGTAGGATAGGGACGTCCAGATGTTGCCGTAGAAGTCGGGGTTGGCATCACCGATAATGACGCGGTCGTCATCGTTGATACATCCGTTGCCATCTTGATCGACGTACTTGACATCACCAGCACCGAAGTAGGTCTTCGTCTCGCCGTCGGCGGACAGGCGGTAGAGACCATCGGCTGCGGCCTCGGCACTTGTAGCATAGACGATGCCGCCGGAAGAGGTCGTGGCAGTCTTCAGTCCGTAGAAGCGGTTGATGGCACTGCCGACCTCGCTGCGGATGGTAGCACCGAGAACGGTGTGATCCTGATAGTCGAGGTTGTCGGGAAGTTCGGTCAGTTCGTTGACATAGTGTCCCATGCTGGCACCGAGGCTCCAGTTCCAGTTGTTGCCGGAAATGACGTGGGCGCTGAGGCTGAGGTCAAAGCCCTCGTTCTCCAGCTTGCCGCCGTTGCTCCAGAAGCTCTGGATACCGGTGAGGAAGTTGGCCTCGCGCAGGGTCAGCAGGTCGCTGGTCCAAGAGTGGAAGTAGTTGAAGGCGAGAGACGCGCGGTTGTTGAGGAAACGTGTCTCCAAGCCTGCGTTGAAGCGACGGGTGGTTTCCCACTTCAGTTCGGTATTACCGATGTTCTCGAGGCTGAGGCCTGGAGTGCCGCCATAGAGGAAGAGGTTGCTCTTGAAGTAGCTCTTAGAGGCATCGAAAGGCAGGTTGTCGTTACCGCTGAGTCCATAACCGGCTTGCAGCTTCAAGTAGTCGATGCCACTGAAGTCGAACCAGCGTTCGTTGGAGAGCACCCATCCGGCCTGAATGCTGGGGAAGAGACCCCAGACGACACCGCCGAGCTTCAACCCGGAGGCATCGCGGCCGAACTGGGAGTTCGTGTCCATGGCCATGTCAGCCTGGAGGTAGTAGCGGTTGGCATAATTGTAGCGTGCCTGAGCGTACCATGAGAGGTTGACCCAATCCTCACGCGAACCACCAATGCGCTTCTGGTCAGTGCTGGAGAAGAGGGGCGTCTTGTCGTTACCCGTATTGTAGCCGCTCTGACTGGTCAGGTAGTAACCCTCGCTGAGGAAACGGAAGCCGCCGAGGACATCGATGCTGTGGGCATCGTAGCGGTTTTTCCATTCCACCTTCGTGTCGCTGAGGACGCTGTTCTGGCGGGAATAGAGCGAGCTGATCATGTTGTCCATCGATTTGTGGTAGGTCTGGACGTAGAACTGCGGAACACCATTCATGGGGATGTAGTTCTTCTCGTTGGTGTTCACAAGGGAATAGCTGAAAAGCGACGACAGCTTCAGGTGCTTGTTGGGCGTCCAGGTAGGGGTGATGGCGAAGTTGACATACGAGTTGTCAAAGTAGTTCTTGTTCTGGGCCGTTCCGTACTTGAGGATGGCGGTGGGATTAGCAAGCTGGTAGTTAGCATTACGGAGCTGCGAAATCTCGGAGAGGTAGTCCTCGTCAGTGATGTCGAGGTGGGCATCCGAGATGATGCCAGGGCCTTTGTCGGAAGCCACGAAGCTGTAGGGTGACAACATCGGAGACTTGGCATAGCCGAGGAAGTTCAGGGAGGTCACCGTGCTCACGTCGTAGTCCTCAGGAGCACCCGTGTCGTAGACGTTGCGGGTGGAGTTGCTGAATGAGGCATCAAAGCGGACACCTATGTAGTCCGTAATCTTGATATCCGTGTTGAAACGGACGTTCAGACGGTTAAGGTTCATCTCCTGGATAACCTCGTTGGCGTGGAGATAGCCTACAGAAAGCATGTAGTTAGCAACGTCGCCGCCACCTTGCACGCTGAGACCGTAGCGCTGGGTGATAGCCGTGTTATAGACTTCCTTCGTCCAGTCGGTGTTATTGGCGTACTTGTTATAGTAGTAGTTGTAGTTGTACGGATCGGCAGAGTTGTAGGGACGCTCGTCGAGGAACTTGTAAGACTGCATCTTGGTACCCGTGCTCTGCATGAGGGAGCTGGCGTAGGTCTTGAACTCGGAGCCGGACATCATGTCGTAGTGACGGGGAACCAGCTCCAGACCCATGCTTGCCGTAGCGGCGATGCGAGTGGCAAGGGAGGTGTTGCGCTTCGTCTTGACAAGCACGACGCCGTTGGCACCCTTGGCTCCGTAAAGGGCTGTTCCGTTGCGCAGGACCTCCACGCTCTCAATGTCGTTGACATTGAAGTTGGAGAGGACATCGTTGTAGAAACCCGTGTGGAGCATTTCGCGCCCATACTGCATTTCCGTGATGACACCATCGATGACCACCAAGGGCTGCGCATTGCTGAGGTAGCTGCCCACACCGGAAATCTGCATGTAGGCTCCTAAGCCCGTGAGGCCGCTGCGCTCGGTCGTCTTGACTTCAGCACCAAGCTGGTTCTCGATTTCGGTGGCGATGTTTGCGGCCGAAGAGAAATCGAAGCCGGTGGCACGGGAATGACCCATGATATTGTCGTCCTGCTCATAGAGACCCCTGGCAGCATCGCTCTGGAGAACGATGTCGCGCAGTTTTCCACTCTCGTTCAGGCCTACACGCACCTTATTATATCCAGGTATGGTCACTTCGACAGCCGAAGCATAGAGGGGAACATTCAGGCGGAATGTACCATCCTCCTCGGTAAGTGCCGAATAACCTTGCCCTGCGATGGACTGCACCAGCACACCGGCCAAGGGTGCGTGGTCTTGCTGGCTCACGACCCGACCCGTAATCTCGCGGGTGGGTTCCTGCTTCTTGGTAGTCTTGCGCACGTGCTGCACGGCAGCAGCGTCCTCATTTTCTTCCTCGATCTCGTCCTGTGCAAAGCCTGGAAGAGGCGCTGACATCAGAAGCAGTGAGAAACAGATATAGCCTAATTTCTTCATCGTGCAATATTGTATTCTTTCAGATTAGACAATTTGTTCGCGTTGAGATATTCATGGATGTTGAAGGCCTTGGCCTCCTCCTCAGTCTCGAACGGGATGTAAATAATGCGGTTGATGCGCATGACATTCGTCATTGTCGAACCAAGCTGGGTGGTACGGACAGCCGTATTCAGGTAGTAGCGCATAACAGGCTCGCTCTGTATGTCGAACCAGTTGTAAGATGAGAACTTACACTTCCTGGCCAGGTCGATGCAGATAATGTCAACGTCGTTGCCTGTTGTCTTGAAGTTGTTGCTACCATCCTTATACAAGGAATTATTACCCACGTCAGGCACATTGAGAAGGCGCTTCTTATCGTTTGACTCGGTCTCATACTTGGCATCCTCATTCGGATTCTTCTGGAGTAAAGCACTGTCAATCCTGTCTGTTCTGATTTTTTCCTCACGCTCATGGAAGTAAGCCTGGAAACGGGTTGGCAGAATATCAGACAGACGAACCTCATCCTGACCAAGGAATGCGGGAACCATGACCACGTATACATTATAATATACGCCTGCCAGAGTGTTCGGCAGATAGAAGTAGATACGTCCTTCCTTGTTGGTGGAGGTTCCGGGAGCCAGAGGAGTCACCTCAAGGAAGTTGTCACCCTGCAACATGTGAACACTCTTCAGGGAGTCTACCTTAAACGTTTTCGTGATGACAGTTCCGCCCTTCTCCGTGTAGGAATAGACGATATTTTTCTCCGTGAAGGACTTGACAGTAGCAGAAACCTGATTAACGACGTTGCCGCCATAGGCCATCTTACCCACCTTGAATCCTGCGGGATTGGAAGCCATCAGGTATCTTGCCTCGAGGAAGGTCAGTTTAGAATCGACACGATTGTCATTGTCCTTGTAGAGGGTTCCGTTGGAGCAAGTCCAGGGAGTCAAGCCGTCGAAGAGGGTATTCTTCTCGAAGACATTAAGCCCATAGTGGTCCTTGTCCAGCACGTAGAGCGTATTCTTCAGCGTATCCACTTCCTCAATCTTCTTGCCACGCTGGTCATTAAGATTGAACATACGTCCGCGGATGATGGAGATTCTGGCGTTAAGGTCAGCCACGGAATCGCGATTCTCTACTTCCTCGACGTATTTGAACATGGGGCGGAAGCGCTCCAGCTCGGCAGTCCAGACCTCATTGGTAGGAGCCATGAAGAGGTAGGCGCTGTCCTCGCGGTTCAACCATCCGAAATCTCCATAGAGGCGATTCGAAAGCTTAAGGACCGAGTCGGCATAGACGATGCGGCCATTGATGATACCGCGCTGCACAGAAGCGTTCTCGTCCAAGGAATATTCGTCGAAGAGTTTATAAAAAGCGGCCACGCTGTCGAGACCTTCGGAGAGTTCCAGCAACTCGCGCACGCTGGGTTGGAAATTCTCTTTGCCCTGAAGGGTGTAGAGGATACCATTCCTGGCAACCACATTCCGGCGCTGGAAGGGAACTCCAGACAAGGACTCGTTGGTCAGATGAAGGTATTTACCGTTCATCATGCGGATGGTATCGGAGTAGTTCTCGCTGACCGTGCGACCGTAGAGAGCGATGTGGTTCTGCACGAATTGGGTGATGGCCTTGTTGTCCTTGTCCTGAATATAGCGGACAGAACCGTCGGGCATCGTGACGAGCTCGCGTTTCTGGGCATCATAGAGAGCAATGACGCTGTCTGCCTGCTCGGAGGTGATGGATGGAGCCAATACCGTCAGAGCCTGTGCGCCTTTAAGAACGAGGTCATATCCCGTATGATCCAAGACCTTGACGAACTCCTGCAGGGACTCGTCGGCCTTGATAAGCTCGTAGAGCGACGGTTGGTCACTTGCCGACTGGCTGTCCTCGTTGCCGTAGTGCTTGTCCCACTCATCGGAACAAGCGACAAAGCAAAGAGTGCCAGCAGCAAAGAGAAGCGTTGCTATGGGCTTGAAAAATATCTTTGTTTTCATTGTCTTGAATAATGATCTGTAAGTGGAAAAGAGTTTCTTTTAGAGGTCATCCTCTGCCGCGTCATCGTTATCAACACTGTAGACGCTGTTGGGAACAATCTCGATATAGTCTATCATCAGCTCGGCACCTCCGATGGCCATGACAGAGCGGATACGCATTGTATGCTGCTTGTCCTCTTCGAGCTGCCCTTCGAAAATAACCTTTCGAACGATATTTGCCCGTTGGGCAGCCGCGTAAGAGTTACCTTCTCTGAGTTCGAGGTCGTTCTTCAGGCTTCCCTGTCCATTGTTCGGCATACGGAAGCTGCGCGGACCATGGTACCATCCGAGGTTGTGCATGTCCTTCTTGACCTGATCCAATTGCTCCTTACGGGCTGCTGTGAGGGTTCCATCTGGAATCTCCTGCCAGCCGCCAATGCGCTGTTTGAATATGTTTTCATTGGTCTGTCGCATGTCGAGAGGAGTACCTTGGGGAATGCCGTCGATATAGAACTGAGCGATGCCTCGACGAGCCATAGCGGTGAATCCGAGACGAATCTGATATTTACCACTGGGGACAGAAGGCAGATTGAAGGTGATGTCATAGGAATCGTTGTCCGAACGGAGGTTGAACTCATCGCCCTCATAGCTCCAGAAGTAGTTGCGGCATCCTTGCAAGAAGAAGTCACCATCCTCTGCCAATTCCACATTGTCAAGGTAACCGGGAGGGTAGATGTAGTTCTTGGCATCAGCATTGGGATCTTCGGTGGGCAGATTACCCCACGTCTTGCCGGGAGCTGCACGCTGGTTATTATTGATGGGTTCCGGGAAAATGGAAAAGAGGTCCATACGCATACGGGTATTGAAGACCTTGTCCTTTGTCTCCTGACCATAGTCGATGATTCTGTCGATGTAATAGTAGATACCGTTCACGGCCTCCTGTTGCAAGCCCGAAGCGATAGAAGTGCTGACGATGGCTCCGCGAGTCTTTAACTTCGGACGCTGGGGGTCGTACATGCGATTGATATACAGGGTATTCGGGTTTGCATCTCCACGGAACTTGTTGTATATGGTTGCAATCTTCTCCACTTTCAAGGTCGTAAGAGGACTCATGGTGGAGTACCATTCGATGGAATTCATCAACGAGTGGCAGATAGAGCAGTCCGTGGTGATGTAGGAAGGCGTAAGCTTGCGGTTGAGGACATGGTAGGCAACGAGTCTGTAGAGCGGGTTGCGAGGATCCTTCAAGGCCTCGGGATCCTTGCCGTAGTAAGATTGACCCTGACCTTCGGGATAAATGGTGCAGGCGTAGTCATAGAGCCCTTCCCAGTCGGTGATACTATACTCCTTCGCGAGCACTTCATTGGTAACGCAGAATACCGTATAGCCATATCGACGTTCCTGAGGTACGTAGCAGTAATCTTCCTGGGCACCTGTGTAGTACAGACCTTCCAGCTTCTTCTCGTCGCGCCAATAATAGGGATCGTAGGAAGCATCTTTGATGCGGCTGCGCATTTCACTATTTAGGCCTGTCAGCTCCAAACAATTGTAGAAAATAGATACATTAGGATCTTCGAGCATCAGTATGGGCAGTGTCTGGGAAGAAGGAGGAATCATTGCACTGACAGGATGTACGACACCATTCTGTACGGAGTCGTTGCGCATCTCATAGATAAGGGTTCCTGCACGATTGATGATATAGGTCGTGGCTTCTATCTCCTCATCAATACCGTCTGCATTCTTCTGAGTGACCTGAATAGGCAATGCCTCAATGGAGAGATAACGTCCGAGGAGGTTAGGCGACGAGAGGAAGGTCGTCTTCGACTCCGATTCGTCTTCGCTGTTGAGCTGGGAAAGAGCCTCGCCCAGTTCTGTCGTGAAGTATCGTTGATCGATAACCGATGTGCAGACGATGGTGTCGCAATCCTCTGGAGTTAGTTCATCGATAGACTTGACGCCTATGGATTCGAAGTATTCCTTGACAGCCGCATTGGTTGGTGCAAAACACGTATAGGTTCCATAGGTCGAAAAGAGATCCATCTTCCCTGCCTTCTGAACGATAGCGGCAAACTCCGAGAAATCGGAATGGCTGCGAAGCCAGTCGCTCAACATCTCATCCTTAAAGGTATAGATGTCATCGTCGGCAATATCATCGGAACAAGCCGTCTGTACAAATGCTACAGCGACAAGTGCCAGAACAGCGACGAAGTGGGTGTATTTCTGAAATGTTTTCATAACGGTGTTGTAGGTACTTGAAATTATTTATTCATTTCTATCTCGTCGCTGGTTTCGCTGCCATAGATAGCTTTCTGTTGCAGGAGGGTGTTCACCTTCAGCTCGTTCTTGTTATAGGGCCAGAAAAGGTGCTCGTAGCTGGGGAAGCCGTTGTTCTGCGACGCACCGCCACTGGCCTTGGAAGCAGGAACGAGACTCTTGACGATGTCGGTGCTACCTGTACGACGGGCATAGCGGATAAGGTCGAAGAAACGCTTGCCCTCGAACATCAGTTCGCGATTACGCTCTTCGCGGAGGAACTTACGCATCTGGTCGACAGAAGTGAAGTTGTTGCTCTTCTGCTTTCCCTTGTCGAGGCAGGAACGGTTATTAACAAGAGCCATGAGTTCAAACGCTTTCTTGCGGAGGGCGGTATTTTCTTCGCTTGCCTCGGTAGTGACTTTCTCCAACAAGGCTTCGGCCTCCATGAGCATCACATCCGTCAGACGGTAGAAAATCCAGTTGCGGTCCATCTGCTGTGTTGTGATGAAACTGTTTGAAGCATAGTTGTCATAAGTAGTCCCCGTTGACTTGACATTGAAAGTCTCTGCAACCCCTTTGCGGATGAAGCCTTCGCCATACGTGTTGCTCAGAGCCTGAACATTGTTGTAAAAGCGTGCATCATACTCATGATCCCAGAACTTCCAGGTTTTAGAGGTCACGTCGGAAACAATGGCCGGATTCACCGTGAGGAAACCTTGACCTTTATTGACCTCCACCACAGGGCTGGCCTTTTCGTCCTTGTCTGCTCCTCCCCATCCATAGAGACGGGCGAGGCTGGTATTCTTCACGTAGCGGGTGTCGTTGATACCCGTGCTGTTGAAGCTCAGTTCAAAAATGCTTTCGTAGCTGTTGCCTTTTCCAAAGATGGCCTGGAAACTTGCGGAAGGATTAGCTTGGGTATTCTCAAAGAGCGGAATCGTAGTATCTCCAGAAGTGAGAGACTTCGGCCAAAGCTGGCCGGAACCGTTCTTGCCGTTGTAGAACTCGCGGTAGTCTGCCTGCTTCTGCTCAATGACTTCCTCAGCACAAGCGATGGCCTTGTCATAGTCGCCTGTCCACAGGTACATATCACAGAGAATGGCATTAATTCCAGCGCGGGTGATGCGGTTGCAGTTGGAGTTATAGCCAAGTCCATAGCCATCACTGTCGCTGACACGATAACGGGCAACGGCGTCACCTTTGACAGCCTCGAGATCAGCCACGAGCTGGTTCAGGACTTCATCGAAGGAAGTGGCAGGCAACGACCGTGTCTCATCCTCCTGCTGGATGGCCGTCTGGTTGAACGGAATATCCTTGAAGGCACGAATGAGGTAGAAGTAGCATAACGAGCGCAGGGCAGTCATCTCTGCAATCGTGGCCCTGACATCGCTTTCGAGATACGACGGATCCTTCTCACTGACAACGGGAGCCATACGGATAATAATATTACATTTGTTGATGACCGTGTAGAAGCAGGACCAATCCGTAAACTCGTTGGTGGAAAGCAGGTTCTCGCGCAACGCCTGATAGAGGTCGTAGAAATTGTTCTCCACGTTATCTCCCGGATAGATATTATCGCTTCGGAGTTCACCCCAGACAATGCAACGGTTGATGAAAGCGTCGGTTTGCATGGAAGCGTAGCATCCGGCTACACTCTGTTCAATGTCCGTCTTCTCGTTCCAGAAATTGTCCTCGGTGACAATGTCGCGCGGTTCAATTTCCAGGAAGTCGGCACAACTGGTAGCTGTCAGGCCGACGATGGCGGCGAATGCAGCTCTCTTTATATATATAAATAGGTGTCTCATATCTTTTCGTGTAGCTTAAGATTTAGAAACCGATGGTGAGGCCTACGGTGTAGGACTTGGAACGCGGAGTCTTGGAATTGTCCGTGGTGATTCCATAGCCACCATAGCCGATTTCAGGATCAACGCCGGTGTACTTTGTCAGGCAGAAGAGGTTGTTGGCACTGACATAGGCATTCAGGGTACTCATGTGCAGCTTCTTCAGAAGCTTGGTGTTGAAACTGTAGCTGAGTTGGAGGTAGTTCAGGCGAAGGAAGGTACCATCCTCGATGAAGCGATCGCTGATGAGGGTGTTGTAGTTGGTACCGTCGCCGAACATGGCACGGGGAATGGTGGTGATGTCGCCCTCCTTGCGCCAACGGTAGTTGACAGCCTCGCTCTGATTGTTGTTGGAAATCATGGATTCCATGTCGAGACGGGCCATGTTGAGGATGTCGTAGTCGATACGGTAGTTGAAGTTGGCTCGCAGGGACAGGCGGTCGTAGTGCAAGGTAAAGCCGAAACCGCCGGTGAGCTTGGGCAACGAATTACCGAGGTAGACGATATCGTACTGGTTGATGTTACCGTCGTGGTTAATATCCTCGTAGATGGCATCACCACCCTTGAAGGCGTAGCCCGTACCCTTGTCTGTCTTGTAGGCAAAACGCTGTTGGATGGGGTCGCCCTGAGCATTGGTGACGTACTGACCATCGGCGTTTATGACAATAGGATAGGTCCAACCTTTATTGATGTTCTCCTGTAGACGGTTGACGTAGTTGGCATCACCCTTCACGGCACCAGATGCTTTGTTGGTCTTGATGTCTTCGCGCACGATATCGCGTGCGGTGTCATAGTTATACATGAAGACACCCTTGTAACGGAAGCCGTAGATGGAACCGAAGGGATTGTTGAGCTGTACGCGCTGAAGCACGGCCCGGTTGTTCTCCTTCCAGTCGATGTTCAGTCCTTCGAGCACAAGGGGATCCATCTTGGTGATAACGTTTCGGTTGTCTGCGAAGTTGACATAGGCGTCGAGGAAGAACTTTCCTTTCTTGAGCAGACGCTCGCCGTTGATCTGGACTTCCCAACCTTCGTTCTTCATGTCGCCGGTGTTGCGATAGGCGAGGTTTCTCCATCCGTTGGAGGTGGGGATTCCAACATTACCCATCAGCATGTCCTTGGTAGTGCGGCGATAGAGGTCAACGATGAATTTCAGTCGGTCGTCGAAGAAGTGGAGGTCGATACCGAGGTTCCAGGTGTAAATGTTTTCCCACTTAAGTTCAGTCAGCTTCAGTCCGCTGGGATTCATAGACGTCTGTCCGAGGTAGCGGAGTCCCGTGGAAAACTTGTTCATGTAGAGGTAGTCCTGTCCCGGAGGATTACCCACAAGACCCCAACCCGGACGGACGGAAAACATGCTGATCTTCACTTTCTCACGTGCCCATTCCATCCAAGGCTCGTCGATGATGTTCCATCGGCCAGAGACTGCGGGGAAGTAACCCCATCGGTTGTTCGGACCAAACTTGGTTGTGGCATCTATACGCATGGAGAAGTCCACCATGTAGCGGCTCTTGTAGCTGTAGTGGGTGGAGAAGGTGTAGAAGAGGGAACGCCATTCGTTGAATCCGCTGGACATGCCACCCACGGCTCCACCTGCTGTTACACTCTCCAGACGGTTCGGCAGTCGCAGGGCGTCGGTACTCTGGCTGCTGCTGCTGCCACTGACGAGTTGGAATCGTCCCATGGCAAGGAGGTAGTGATCCTGATTCTTGAAATGGGGTTGCAGGGTCAGCGTATGGGTCGTCGTGAAAGAGAGGTTCTTGCGGGAATAGCTGTTGGCCGTACCCGTATCCCAGTAGTTGTTGGTGACCAACATGCTGGGGAAGCTCTTGTCTACGTACTCGTTGTAGACCTGCATGAGCACCTTACCCTGGTAGTTCAACTGCCAACTGCTGTCATCAAGGCCGAGGAGCTTGTAGTTCATAATAAGCTCGGGCTGGATGTCGTAGGTAGACTGTATGTGCTTGGCATATTTGGCTGAAGCGAGCGGGTTGTGGGAGTCGCGCTGGTCGTTGAAGTTCTTCTGTTGTTTCTCAGAGAGTGCGCCATGACCCGTGAAGGCATAGCGGGGAATGATGTAATACTCTCCCGTATTGTACTCGTTGCCGTTCTCGTCGTAGGCGTAGCGATAAGGCGAGAGATTAGGCATCTTGGTATAGGCAATACCGAGCAGTCCGTCGTAGTTCTTGTTATTCTTCGTGTAGGTAAGGGCGAAGTTGGAGTTGATGTCGATTCGGTCATTGACCCTATAGTCGAGTGCCATACGGGTGCTGAAGCGGTTGAGCTTCTGCTCAATGATGGTACCTGTCTCGTGGTCGTAGCCGCCCGAGATACGGAAGCGGGTCTTCTCGTCACCACCGTCGATGCTGACATAGTGGTTCTGGCGCAAACCGGTCTGCTTCACGAGGTCAACCCAGTCGGTATTCTTGTTGAACATGAGGTACTCGGAATCGCTCTCGTCGTAGTTCAGCTCGGGAAGGAGGCTGGTATAAGTCTGCTGCTCGGGGTTAAAGTACGACTCCTTGAGGAGCATCGTGTAGTGGTCACCGTCGAGGAGTTTGATGCCTTCGGGCTGGTGGGTGAAGGTGAACTTGGCGGAATACTGTACACGGGGCGCACCCTGGCGACCGCGCTTGGTGGTAATCTCTATGACACCGTTGGCACCCTGGGAACCCCAGATGGCGGTAGCGGCGGCATCCTTCAGCACCTTGATGTCCTCGATATCATCGGTGTTGACATTGAGGAGCTGGGCGAACTTCTCGTCGTTAGCGGTGGCCACGTCGAAGTCGGAGAGGTCTACGCTCCAAACGTTGCCGTTGACGACAATGAGAGGCTCATTGGAAGTCAACGTGGAGACGGAAGTAGCACCACGGAGTCGCATGGAGGTTCCGGCACCGAGGTCACCGGAGTTCATTACGATGTCCAGACCGGCGATACGTCCCTGCAGGGCTTCGTCGACGGAGGTGATGCCGAGTCCTTCGAATTCCTTGGCGGAGATACCTTGTGCCGAGAAGCTGACCTCGCGTTCGGGAATGGCCAGACCGGAAGTCTTCATCTTCTTCTTGGCAACGACTTTCACCTCGGTCATCTGCTTGGTGGCATCCTGCATGGTAATCTTGAAGGCTTGCTTGTTGATGGGCAACTGCTGGGTCTTGTAGCCCATGAAGCTGATGCGCAGTTGGTTCTTCGTGCTCTTGATGGGGAGGACGAAGTTACCGTTCATGTCCGTGACAGTGGCGTTGACGATACGGTTGGAGGCATCGACCTCTGCCACGCTGGCACCTGGCAGCACGTCAATATCATCGCTGACCGTACCGCTGATGCGTGAAATCTGAGCCTGTGCCAATGAGGCCATCAGCAGGAGGCTGAGTGTTAGAAAATATCTGAATGTATTCATCTTCGGTGCCATTATTTACGTTTTACTTCAGAATCAGTAACGATGATAGGCGTGGGCGTGGGGACTTCCGGCTTAGGGAATCCGTCGGGCAGGAGCATACCATCGTACCAGAGCGGTCGGTCGATGAGGTGAACGACCACGTAGGATGAACCGTAGATCCAACGGCGGGCCTCATCGCCCTCCATTGTCGTGAAGGAGTATTGCCTGGAGACCTGGTTACTATGTTTACCATCGACAACGTTGGCGGGTGCTCCCGGCTTGTCGTCGAAAATCTTGATAGCCGTGCCCGTGTTCTCCACTCTCAGACGGCGGAAGAGGCTGGTCTCATCGTCGTAGGAAGAAGTCTCGTAGCGGGTGGTTCCCTGCTCGCCACCCAGATAGACGGAACCGTCCTGGATGTGGTAGCGGAGGAAGTTGGCGATGGTCGTCAAGATAATCTGGCGACAGGAATCAGACAAATGCATCAGGGAGTCGGCGTCTTCGTCGGAAATATACTTCACCTTCTGCCCTCCCTCAGTACGGACTGTGTTGTATTCCTTGATGCTGTCCTGCAAGGCGCCCCATTGCTCGTACTCTTCGAGGGTCGGCAATTGGTGGTTCTTGATAAGGGTCTGGATGCCGGTCGAATCGGGCACATAGATGGTGTAGTGGTAGTTTCCGAGGCAGGTGATACCGTTGCCCAAATAGGGATGGTTGGTGCTACCGTTAGCATTCTTGTCGGCCAATCCGCTACCTGGCACGAGCAGGTTGGCAAACTCCTTGTAATCGGGATGTTTCACGAGGTCGTGAATGAGGTCGTAGGGAGAGGTCAGGGTGCTGGAGGGGATGGAATCAAGGAGGTAGGAGACACCATTGCCCGTCTCCGTGAGGTCCACGGTCTGGGTGACGGGAATCATGGTGCCACGTTCCATCTGTGCGCTTCCAGCGATGCCGACGACCTTTTCGCCCTGGAACTCGACCTGTACGGGACCGCCAGCCTTATTCAGGTAGATGGTCTGTCCGGAGTGGAAGCCGCGGGCACCCTTCTGGCCGTGAACGATAATGAGATTGTCGAGGATGTCGCTCAAGCGGTTGTTCACGCGTCCGAGACCCGATGCGCCGGAACCTGTCGGCTGACTGGCGCCTCTGGCAGGCTTCCCATAGTTGACCTTCCAGCCGCTGCCCGAAGTGGTGTCCACCTCGAAAGCCTCGGCCAGGACAGGGAAGACCTTGTCCTTGGAATCTACACGGAAACGGAAGCTGACGGGCTTGTTCTCATAGACAGAGAAGGGGTCCACATATCCGCCATGGGGCGTGTCCTCATAACCCTTGAAGGCATCGTCCGAAGGCAGGAGGAAGCTGTAGGTCGAAGCCATGGAGTTGACATAGGCCTCGTTCTCGTAGCCCGTCCAGTTAGGGCTGTAGGTCACCTTGTTATCAGAGGTTGGCTTGTAGCGGGTGTCCGAGATAAAGTTGTAGAGCACCTGCATGTTCTCGTCCTGACGAAGGAGGATGGGGAAGAAGATGCTCTGGTGCTCAGGAGCCACAAAGATCTGGTCCATCTTGTAGACGACACCGTTGCAGGCCATAAAGACGCTATCGAGCTTGTCGATGGAGGCACCGAAAGGCTCGGACTGGGTATTCTTCACGTTGGCGAACTTGCTGGGGGTAGTCGAGACGAAGCTACTCTTCATACAGTTGTTCAGGAGGGGAAGCACCACGGCGTCGGGAACGTTGTTCCAGTCGTAGCCGTACTTGGCACCGATGTCACGCCCCTCGCCTGTTTCCAGGTAGGCCTGCATTTGCTTGTTGGTCGGAACAAAGATTGCAGCTCCGTCGTTGGCCATGGTGATGCTCGTGTTCGTCGTGTTTATGCGATAGGTGTTCCATCCCGGATCAAGGGCAAGCACCTTGCCGACCGGGGTGTTCGTCTCCTCGACGAGGTTCCATGCGTTCGAACCGTCACCGTTGTTGAAGTAGCGCTTCACATAGATGGGAGTGATGCTGTCGCCCTGCTGCAAAGTGGCATAGAGCTGAGGATAGCTGAAACGTTCGAGCAGCGAACTGAAGATGGAGAGGTCGGGCTTCGTGCGGATAATCTCGGCCATGTTAGGCAACTGCTCGGGAACGTTTTGCAGGACGTGGATATATCCGTTCTGGCAGGTGATGTCCTGTAGGTAGCTTTTCTGCGAGCCGTCGGGGTTCACGTCTTTCGACGCCCAACGTCCGTCGTTGGAGGCGATGGCCTGACCGTTGATATAGCTGCGGTTGATGTCTTCGCTGGCTCCGTTGGTGAGCAGGCGGATATCGGTGTCGACGAGGTCGTTGCGCTTCATGAATTCCGGCACGAGGTGAATCATCGTCGGAGCGTGGTTGTCCTTGAGGAGGTAGAGCTGACTCTTGTCGCGAACGGCTGCCCAGTAGTCGGTTACGGTGGCTACGCCGGAGGAATCCACCGTGACGCGGGCGGGATTCACGGGAGGCATCTCCGAAGCATCGATGAGGGGGATGGAGTCACCCACGTTGGCGCGCGAGGCACGGCGCATACACAGGCCCTCGGAAGGAGGATTGCCCGGAAGGTTGCCCATCAGCTCGATGAGGTAGGCGTTGTTGATCATGGCCCCTTGTAGCAGGTTACGCTTCTGGGCACGGGAGAGGCCGCTGAGCGAGCTGACGCCATGCTGGCTGAAGAAACGCTGCCATGCCGCGTCGTCGGCCACGAAGAGCGTGACGCTGCCCGTGCGACTGAGCAGGTCCCGGTAGTTCATGTCCGAAAGGTCCGGATCATTGATGAGGGCCAGCGTTGTCTTGAAGTCGCCGCGGCTCTCCAGCTCTTCATAGATGCTGCTGCCCAGCCACGTCGGCGTACCCGTCAGCAACTCGTCTTCGCACGAAGACCAGCCCAACGACCCTCCGACAAGCAGCATAGCAGCAAACAATCGGCTCGCTCCTCTGGCAAGCCTTCGCTTGAGAATACTGTTTTCCATTTAACTAATTAAGAAATTATTTTTGTATTTTATTGATTTCTTTTTGGTTACTCAACGGCTTTCTCGTCTTTCAACAGGCCGCAGGCTCGATCTCCGAGAAGTTTTTAGTTATATACATTTCGGCTAAATCGAAGCCAAAAGTAGGACTTTTTTCTTAATCAAATGAACAAATATGCTAAAATGTCTTTAGTTTATGTTGTTAAACATACACGAAAGAGGCTTCACACGCCGCAATTACCCCTTCAGCAGCCCGATGAGTGTAAACAATACCATATTTCGAGGAAGGAAACAGCTATGCGGCAAGAGGCTGTGTCGGATAATGCGACACAGCCTCTTGTCTGGTTGATAGGTCGCGCGTTGTCAGCGCGCCTCGTTCTGTCATTTCATGTCTTCCTCGTTCTTCATGTCGATTTCCTCTCCCTTTGGGGTATAGAACTCATATTGCAGGAAGGCGAGGCGTTGGTTAGGAATGATTCGGACGCCGAAGCCGTATTTCATCTGCCAGCGCAGTTTCAAGGATACTAAGCCCTGGTTGATGTATGCGGCTACGTATGGATGGACGTGCAGGACAAAAACGCGAATCTTCAGTTGATTCACCAGTTGGTCGATCTTTTTCTCAAGTAGGTCGGTGAAGAGGAAGCTGGACTTGATGGTTCCTTTTCCCATGCAGGTGGGACAGGTCTCATCGACATGCACTTCCATGACGGGCCGTACACGCTGCCTGGTTATCTGCATCAATCCGAATTTGCTCAAAGGCAGGATGTTGTGGCGTGCACGGTCTCGCTTCATGTTCTCTACCATTCGTTCGTAGAGTTTCTGCCGGTCTTCGGCCAACGCCATGTCAATGAAGTCAACGACGATGATTCCTCCCATGTCTCGCAGTCGCAACTGGCGTGCGAGTTCATCGGCGGCTCCGAGGTTGACTTCGAGCGCGTTGGCTTCCTGTCCTTCAGCGTTCTTAGTGCGATTGCCACTGTTGACGTCAACGACATGCAGCGCTTCAGTGTGTTCGATGATGAGGTATGCACCGTGCTTGTAGCTTACGGTCTTTCCGAAGGATGTCTTAATTTGCCTGGTGACGTCGAAATTGTCGAAGATGGGCAACTTGCCCCGGTATAACTTGACGATTTCCTGCATCTCAGGCGCAATGAGCTTGACATAGTCCTTCACTTCCTCATAGACTTGCGGGTCGTTGATGTAGATGTTTTCGTAGGTCGGATTGAAGAGGTCTCGCAGGAGGGCTACCGTGCGGTTGGTCTCTTCGTAGCAGAGTGTAGGCAGATCCTTGGCGGTCTGTGCACGCTTGAGTGCATCTTCCCAACGCTTGATCAGGATCATCAATTCCTGATCCAGCTCCTGTACCTTCTTTCCTTCGGCAACAGTTCTGACGATGACGCCGAAGTTCTTGGGCTTGATGCTTTGAATGATTTGCTTGAGGCGTGCACGTTCAGCGCTCGACTTGATTTTCGAGCTGACGTTGACCTTGTCGGTGAAAGGCACCAGTACGAGGTATCTTCCTGGGAATGTGATTTCACAAGTGAGCCTCGGCCCTTTGGTGGAGATGGGTTCCTTGACTATCTGTACCAATAGTTCCTGTCCCAGTTGCAAGACATTCTGCACGCTTCCTTCCTTGGGAAGCTCCGGCTGGATGCTTGCCTTCTGCATGGGGTAGAGGTTCTTCTTGTCGCTACTTACCTGTTTGAGGTACTTGGTAAAAGAGTTAAACTGCGGTCCTAAATCCAAATAATGTAGAAAGGCGTCTCGCTCATGACCCACATTGACAAAGCATGCGTTCAGCCCGGGCATGAGCTTCCGCACCTTTGCATAATAGATGTTCCCGACGTTGAAGCTTGCGGCCTGCTCCTCTTCCTGGTATTCCACCAGTCGCTTGTCTTCGGTGAGGGCTATGGCAATCTTCTTCGGCTGGACATCTACAATAACTTCACAGGTCATTGGTGATTTGCTGATTTACCTATTTGGTGAATAATATGATTTTTAAACAAGGAACAAACCGTGCCTGTTACCTGGCCACGTGTTTGTTCCTCGTTGTGACTCACTAAGCCTTCTGGACAGAGAATCAACAATACAGAGCAGGTTTACTTGCTCTTATGTCTGTTCTTTCTCAGTCTCTTTTTACGCTTGTGAGTAGACATCTTGTGTCTCTTTTTCTTTTTTCCGCTTGGCATAGCTGTATTTGTTTGTTAGAATGGTGAATAATGTGGTTGTTAATTATGCTTTTACGGCGTCGAAGAACACCTTAGCGGGCTTGAAAGCGGGAATGTTGTGCTCGGGAATGATCATGGTTGTGTTCTGCGTGATGTTACGGGCGGTCTTCTTGGCACGCTTCTTGAGGATGAAGCTACCGAAGCCACGAAGATACACGTTCTCTTCCATACTCAAGGATTCCTTTACCTGATCCATGAAAGATTCCACAACAGTCAGAGCGGTAGCTTTGTCAACGCCAGTTTGCTTGTTAATCTTGGCTACAATTTCTTGCTTAGTCATTTCTTTAAGGGTTTATTTTTATTAAGTTAAACTTATCTTTTGCATTTTTGGCTTGCAAATGTACGAACTTTCAGGCTGTTAACGAAATCTTTGAACGTTTTTTTGCAAAAAAAAGTGCTTTTCCATGCTTTTTGCCTCTCCAAACCCGCTTGTTTCGCACGAAATGACGTAACTTTGTGGCCATGAATGGTATTTCATCTTCTTTTTCGGAGTCGCTTCTGTCGTGGTTCAAACGCTATGGTCGCGACCTGCCTTGGCGCCAGACGCGCGACCCGTATCTGATATGGCTTAGTGAGATAATCCTACAGCAGACACGGGTCGAACAGGGACGGGATTATTGGCTGCGCTTTGTCGAGCGTTGGCCTTCGGTTGAGCAGTTGGCGGCTGCCACAGAGGACGAGGTGCTGCGCCAGTGGCAGGGGTTGGGCTACTACAGCCGTGCCCGCAACCTTCTCTACGCCGCCCGCCAGGTGGTAGAACTCGGAGGCTTTCCGCAAACGGTGGAAGGCTTGCGCAAGCTGAAAGGTGTGGGAGACTATACGGCAGCAGCCATTGCCTCTTTTGCCTTCGACGTCCCGGCGGCTGTCGTCGATGGCAATGTCTACCGTGTTCTGGCCCGCTACTGGGGCATCGAGACGCCGATTGATTCCACCGAAGGACGTCGCCTCTTCGCCTTGTTGGCACAAGAACTTCTTCCTCCGGAACAGGCAGCGGACTTCAACCAGGCCATCATGGACTTCGGTGCCATACAGTGTACGCCTGCGAATCCAGCCTGCCTTGTCTGTCCCCTGGTGGAAAGCTGTCTGGCCTGCCGGGAGCAGAAAGTAGCTTCCCTGCCCGTGAAGGCCGGAAAGACACGGGTGCAGGAGCGTCGGTTGCTATATATATATATAAGGTATAGGGGCATGGTGGCTATCCGTCGGCGTGGAGCCGGTGACTTCTGGCAAGGATTGTGGGAATTGGCAGAGAGGGAAAGCTTGGAGTTGAAAGGGGAAAGTTTAAAGTTGCTGGCGAAAGACATGCTGCATGTTCTTTCACACCGTCGCCTGCTCTGCGACTTCTACCTGTGGGAAGTAAACGAAAAGCCCGCCTTGCCGGCGGGCTATATCTGGGTTCGAGAAGAAGAGTTGGACGGATATGCCAAACCTCGGCTCATTGAACGACTGCTGGAACTGGTGCCGCGCGCTACGACTTCTCCATCGGCTTCTCCTTACCGACAATGACTTTAATCTTGACGATGCGGCGTTCGTCCATTTCCATGACCTCGAACGTAAAACGGTCGTGCTGTATGCGCTCGTGCTCCTGGGGGAATTCTCCCTTGATTTCCAACAGCAGTCCAGCCAAAGTGTCGGCGTCGCCTGCCACGTCATCGAAGGCGTCTTCGGGCAGTTGCATGATTTTACGGAAATCAGAGAGCAGCGTCTTGGCCTCGAAGACGTAGGTGTTCTGGTTCAGCCGCGTGTAGCTGCGCTCGTCCTCGTCGTATTCGTCGTTGATTTCGCCCACGATTTCTTCAATGATGTCTTCCATGGTCACAATCCCACTCGTTCCTCCAAACTCGTCCACGACAATGGCGATGTGTACTTTCTGCGCCTGGAAGTCGCGCAGCAGATCGTCGATCATCTTGGTCTCGGGCACGAAGGTTGCCTGCCTCACCAGCGTTTGCCAGCGGAAAGAGGCTGGTTTGTTCAGGTGGGGCAGCAGGTCTTTGATGTAGAGGATGCCTTTGATATTATCCTCGTTGTCGGCATAGATAGGTATGCGGGAATAGTTGTTTTCCACGATGCACTTGATGACGTCGGGGAAAGGGGTCTTCACGTCCAGCCCTACCATGTCCACACGCGGCGTCATGACCTCGCGTGCCATCTCGCCGCCGAAGCGTATGATACCTTTCAGCATCTGCTGTTCATCAGCTATGTCCTCTTTGTCGGTCAGCTCCAAAGCCTGTTCGAGGTCATCAACGGAGAGTTGCTGCGGGGTCATCTCGAGTCGGCTGGTCAGCTTGGTGCTCTTCATGAGCAGACTGCTGATAGGCCACCATACCTTGATGAGCACGGCGTAAACAGGCGTACAGAGGCGTGCCATCCGCAGGCTGTGTTGGGCAGAAGCTATTTTAGGCATGATTTCACCAAAGAGCAGCAACAAGAAAGTCAGCACCACCGTCATCGAAAGAAATTCCAGCAAGGTATTTCCGCCAAAGTCCACGGTCTTCTTGAAGAAGAACGTCAGAAGCATAATGATGGCGACGTTGATAAAGTTGTTGGAACAGAGGATGGTTGCCAACAGTCGCTCGGAGTCTTCAAGCAGTTGGAGCATTCGGCTGTCGGTAGCCGTCTTCCGCTCTTCCAGTTCGCTCTTGTCGGTGGGACTGAGGGAGAAAAAAGCGATTTCGCTGCCGCTGACAAAGGCGGAGCAAATGAGGAGGAGAACTCCAGAACCAAGTGCAATGTAGGCTCCCGTGCTGGGAGGGAGGAGGGTTATTCCTGAAAAGAAATCGGCAAAGGCCGATAGGTGATAATCCATTTAAGGGGAAATGAAGAAAGTAATTATAATTAAGTATCAAGCTTGTGCGGGTTCGCTCTGGCTCTTGGGAGAGAAGAGCTTCAAGTCGTCGGCCCATATCTCGGTGATGTAGCGGGTGATACCTTGTCGGTCGTCGTAGGAGCGCGTTTGTATTTTGCCTTCGACATAGATAAGATCACCCTTGTGGACGTACTTTTCCACGGTCTCTCCCAGCTTGCGCCAGCAAATGACATTGTGCCATTCCGTGCGTTCGGGAACTTCGGTTCCGTTCTGCAGGGTGTAGCCGCGTTCGGTAGTGGCCATTCGCACTTGTGCGACGCAGACGCCCTGATCCACGTACCTCACATCGGGTTCTTTCCCGACATATCCGAGAAGAATAGCCTTATTGACTGTTGCCATGTTTTCCTTATTCCTTGTTGTAAGTTCCTGCAAAGGTACTGCGAATATTTGAAACTCCCTCCTTTAGCAACGCTTTTTTTTATTTTTTTATCTCTTTCCAAAGAATAATAGGCGATTTGTTTTGCCTCCGAGTCTTTTTTGTGTATTTTTGCCACGCTTTAGGCTTCAGAAACTAATTCTAATTCTACAATATGTCTTATCTGGTAGTTTTCAAGCTGCTCGGATCGCTGGCACTACTCATGTTCGGTATGAAGTCCATGAGTGAGGCGTTGCAGAAAATGGCCGGTCCGCAGTTGCGTCATGTCCTCGGCGCCATGACAACGAACCGTTTCACGGGAGTTCTCACAGGTATGCTGGTCACGGCTTCCGTCCAATCCTCCACCGCTACGACCGTCATGACGGTGTCGTTCGTGAATGCCGGCCTTCTGACGCTGGCACAGGCCATCTCTGTTATCATGGGTGCCAACATCGGAACGACGCTGACGGCATGGATTATGTCGGCCGGTATGTCGTTCGACATTACGAGTGCCGTCTATCCGGCCTTCTTCGTGGGAATCATTCTCATCTATCTGAAGCAATACCGCTACATAGGCGACTTCCTTTTCGGTATGTCGTTCCTGCTTCTGGGACTGGGAACATTGCGCATCACGGGTATGGAGATGCATCTGGGCGAGAATCAGGCTGTGCTGGATTTCTTTGCCTCCTTCGACCCATCGCTGTTCTCCACGACGCTGATATTCTTGCTGTTGGGCGGTGTGCTGACGTTCTGCGTGCAGTCTTCGGCTGCTGTGATGGCCATCACGATGATTCTGTGCTCCAGCGGTGCCCTGCCCATCTATCAGGGTATTGCGCTGGTGATGGGCGAGAATATCGGTACGACCATCACCTCCAACCTGGCAGCTCTCTCGGCCAACACACAGGCACGCCGCGCAGCTCTTTCCCACATGTTCTTCAACTTCTTCGGTGTCATCTGGATTCTCTTTGTCTTCCGTCCGTTCGTGGATGCCGTTTGCGGCTTCGTAGGCTACGACGTGGAGATGACGAAGGATTCGGTAGGCGTGGCTGAGTTTATGGAGAATGCAGGCAAGTTGAGTTTCGTGCTGGCTGCCTTCCACACATGCTTCAATGTGGCCAACACGCTCATCCTCATTTGGTTCATTCCGCAGATTGAAAGGCTGGTGTGCTGGATTATCAAGCCCAAGAAGGTGGACGAGGAAGAGGACTTCCGCCTGCATTTTATTACTGCTGGTTTCATGAAAACGCCCGAACTCTCTGTGCTGGAAGCCCAGAAAGAGATTTCCGCATTCTCCAAGCGTATGCATCGTATGTTCGGCATGGTAGGCGAACTGCTGACACTCTCCTCCACGGCCACGGGCAAGAAGAAGAGTGACCAGGAGACGGAGTTCAACAAACTCTACTCGCGCATTGAGAAGTACGAAGGAATCTCTGACAATCTGGAACTGGAAATCGCCAACTACCTCGATCAGGTCAGCGACGCCCACCTCAGCGACGACACCAAGGCCAAGATTCGCGCCATGTTGCGTGAAATCTCTGAATTGGAGAGTATCGGCGATAGTTGCTACAACATGGCACGCACCATCAGCCGCAAGTATCAGGGCAAGGAAGACCATTTCAACGAGGCTCAGTACAACCATCTGCATCAGATGATGGAACTGACCAATCACTCGCTGAGCCTGATGAACCAGCTCATGAGCGGTCGCAAGGAATCCTACGACATCAACCGTACCATCAATACGGAGAAGGAAATCAACAACTACCGCAACCAGCTCAAGCAGCAGAACATCATCGATGTGAACAACCACGAGTATACTTATGCCGTGGGAACCATCTACATGGACCTCATCAACGAGTGCGAGAAGCTGGCCGACTACGTGGTCAACGTCATCGAAGCACGTATGGGTACACGTATTTCCTGAAGCGGTACAAATTAACAAGAACCAGAAAAAGGGGCAGTGTCGTTCATCTTGACACTGCCCCTTTTTCTGGTTCTTCTTCGGATGAAGTTATCTCTCTTTCGAGAAGAGGTTCTTCGGTTTTTTTTTTGCCTACTTGAGCAGCAGTTTCCGCACTTTGCCTCCGTCGGTCGGCTGGAGGTAAAGGCCGGGATGCAGATGATAGGAGGACACTGTTCCGTTCAAACAGGAATGGCTCGATGGGTTGTAAGTACGGCCTTGGAGGTCGTAGCATAAACTACGAAGGAAAGTACCGTTGGGTTGTTGGCGGTTGCTGGTCGAATCGTCGAGATTATGAATGCCTGTGTAGTCGTCCTCGGTGATGGAATAGATGGCCAAGTCGGTGACGGTGATAATGTCGCTGCTGCTCGGACGTGTGAGTTGGAAGCGATATTCTCCCCAACCGTCGTCCACGCGGAAGACGAGGGCGGCTTCTGTACCCACGTCGACTTTCTGATTGAGGACGAAGTTCTGCTTGCCAGTCAGCTTCTGTATTCTCACGCCAATGGTCTTCCCGGCCTCGCCTTCGGAGCGGAAGCAGAGTTTATAGGTTCCATTGGTGAGCTGCAGGGAACGGTAGGCATTCTGGTTCTGGTCGGTCTTCTGTTCGTTGCCAAAGCGGAGGAGGGTGATGCTGCTGTTCTGTGTCCAGCCGTGGTTCTTAGGCTCATAGCCCTCGGTCTCTATGCGGGGCATCCATTTGATGGTGGTGTCGCACGGAGTGTCGAGGGTGTACTGCTTGAAATGGTTCCACATAACTTGCGCCGAGTTTCCGCTCTCGATGTTGGCTGTGTAGTCGTTATGTCCCATGCCGTCTATCTCGTAGTAAACGTATGGGAAGCTACCTTCGGCAGCTTCGTAGACGCTCTTGTCGTACTGGCCGCTGACGGAAGTCTTCTCGGGGACAGGGTTAGCTCCGAGACGGGCTACCATCTCGTCGACAATGACGGGCATGAGAGCATAGCGCACGAAGTCATCCTGTTTGCCGTGGATATGCAGGAAGGGGACGGGGCGCCGGCCGACGTGGCGGAAGTGGAACTCGTTGAGGGGGAAGCCACTGATGGAAGCGAAGGCTGCAAAGATGTCGCTGCACGTATTAGTCAGGGCATAGGTCATCATGCCGCCGTTGGAAAAACCACAGCAGTAGACACGCTTGCGGTCGACGGGGTATTTCGCTGCTACCTCGTCGATGATGGCCTTGATGAAGGCGACGTCGGCGTTATCCTCGCCCGTAGCATCCCATCCTGTCACTTCGCCGCCAAAGACGGGGAATTTCATGAGTTTGCCCTGCGGATAAACGACGATGCAACCTTCCTTGTCGGCTACCTCGGAGCGGAAGGGAGAACGGTCTGTGCTGTGGCCGCTGGCTCCGTGAAGCGAGATGACCAGGGCGCAGTTAGGTTTCATGGTGGAGGGGACATGGAGCCAGTACTGGCGTGTCTCGCCATCGACGGTGATATCCACGGACTTGTCCGCTGCGATGCTTCCCTGGCTGAAGCTCCAGCGGTCGAAGTCGAAGACGGTCTGTCCCGTACCCTGGAAGGTGAAGAACAGGTCTACGACGCCTGTGATGGGCGTCGTCAGGTCACAGAAAATCTCGACCCATTCATCGTCTGTGGGTTCTACGACCACACGTCCCTTGATAGCTCCAGACTTGCTGCCCGTGCGGATGGCCAGTGTTCCCTTGCGTATGCCACGCACCTTGGCACGGAAAGACTTGGCTCCATCCGTGCCGAAGTCAACGTTGCGCACTTTGATATAGTCACCCGTGCTGATATTGGTCACATAGCAGCCGTTATAGTCGCCTACACAGAGTATGCCTGAGCTTTGGTTGATGGTCTCAGCTTCCTGCCAGTCGTAAGGGTTCACGGTTTGCAGCGGCTCGACGCCCTTGGCCGTGAAGGGGATGAAGGGAATGGTTCCGTCGTCGTTCGGAGTAAATTCCTCGATGCAGGTGGCTCGCTTGTACCCCCCTCCGTTGGGCAGCTTACCGTTGTGGTAGAACATATAGTGATGGCCACGGAACTCCACACTGCCGCCGTGGATGGTGAAACTGTTGTCAGCCTTCTCCAAAACCTGACCTTGATAGGTCCAGGGACCTGTGACTTTGTCGGCCGTAGAGTAAGCCCAGTATTCGGGCACACCGCCTGCGGCGTATTCCAGATAGTATTTGTCGCCACGCTTGTAGATCCACGAAGCTTCCTCGAAGTTGGGGTCACCATTGTCGTTCTTGTGGGGGCCGAAGGCAGTCTCGTCCTTCACATTCACCGAGATTTCCCCGCCCGTGATGGCCGTCATGCTTTTTGTCAGTCGAGCGTACCACAGGTTGTTGTTGCCATAGAAGAGGTAGGCTTGACCGTTGTCGTCGATGATTACCGTCGGGTCAATCTTGAACCATCCCTTGACCAGCGGCTTGCGTATGGGGTCGCGGTAGGGGCCGGCAGGCGAGTCGGCCACGGCCACGCCGATACCCGGATAGGCCTCGCCCTTGATGGTTGCGGTGACATACCAATACCACTTGCCACCTCGCTCGATGCACTGACTGGCCCAGCAATCGTTGTCCTGCTTGGCCCATGCAGAGAAGGTGGCCGATGTCAGTGGCGTACCCCGGTAAGTCCAGTTCACCATGTCCACAGTACTGTAGAGCAACCAGTCCTTCATGGTAAAGTAGTTATTCACGGTCTCGTCCTCGTCATGGTCTACGAACAAATACAGCGTGTCGCCGTGCACATAAGGAGCAGGGTCGGGCGTATAGCGATCGCAGATGACGGGGTTCTGCGCACGCAGGCCAAGGGGACTGGCGAGGCAGCAGGCGAGGAGAAGAATCAGTCGTTGCAGTTGATGAAGATGCTGAGAGATTTTCATAACGTTTATGCTTTTATATAGAAATACTAACGGACAAGCACCTTCTTTGTGCCCTCCTCGCCGCGGACGAAGTTCAGTCCGCGACGGGGCTGGCTGAGTCTCTGGCCGTCAGCAGACCAGACTTCAGAGGGAACGGTGGAGGACGAAACCTTGGGGGCTGTCACGGCCACGGGGTCGAAGGGACTGTAGAGCAGCGCGAGGTTGGAGATGCTGACCCACTGCGCACGAGCGTTGGCAACGCTGGCTTCAATGCGCAGGGTGACGGTTGCGGGTTCGGTCAGGTTGAAGAC
>Ga0310696_10001828_pt1 | contig 29701 bp, 24 predicted proteins | sample AusTroGonzalo_MG_4_FD_203885 | JGI IMG/M metagenome (GOLD analysis project Ga0310696, IMG submission 203885) | Bovine rumen microbial communities from tropical cattle in Woodstock, Queensland, Australia - Gonzalo_02 (v2) (version 2) | ecosystem: Host-associated > Mammals > Digestive system >... | reverse complement strand
TTTCGACACCGTTTACGCAGAAAGCGATGTGGTGAATGCCTTCGCCCTTGTTCTCGATGAACTTTCCAACTGGGCTGTCGGCCTCCATCGGCTCAAGAAGCTCGATTTTTGTCTGTCCAACCTTGAAGAAAGCAGTTCTTACCTTTTGGTCTGCAACTTCTTCGATAGCGTAGCACTTGAGACCCAATACACCTTCGTAGTATTTCTTAGTCTCTTCAATCGACTTAACGGCGATGCCAATGTGTTCAATGTGAGATATATCCATTTTGAAATATTTTTAAAAATTTTTGCGCAAATTTACAAAGATATTTTCAGTTTTAAAATATTTGTTTGAGGTTTTTTGTGATGATTTTTTTCCCAAGGAATAAGTGTTTCAATCATATTCAATTGTTCAAAATATCGGTCACAACAATTCATGGCAAAACATTGTTGCACACAATAAAAAATCATCAATCGTAAATTCCAAGTCGTAAATAAGTTTTATTTTTGTCCTAAATATTTTAACGCAGAATTTTAATTTTATGAAAAAGATACTTCTCCTTATATTGGCCCTTGCGATTGCTTCGCTTGCTTTTTCGCAACTCCGCAAGCCTGTTGTCGAAGAACCTGAACCACCTATGACACGCATACTTTTCATCTTCGATGCGTCGATGAGTATGTCCGACAAGTGGGAGGGAGGACAGAAGTTTGTGAAGGCCCGCGAACTTATGTTCGAACTGCTCGATTCGCTCGAAAGGGTTCAGAAAAAGCATCCTCTTGAGGTGGCTTTGCGCGTTTACGGACATCAGAGCCCAGTGCCGCCGCAGGATTGCACCGATTCCAAGCTTGAAGTGTCGTTCGGCGAGAGCACAATCGGAATCATACGCGACAAGCTGATGTCGATAACGCCGAAAGGAACAACGCCTATTGCCTATTCGCTAGGCAAAAGCGAGGGCGATTTCCCCGACGACAAGGACAGCCGCAACATTATTATCCTAATTACCGACGGCATCGAAATGTGTCAGGGCGATCCTTGCGAGGTGAGTGCCGCTCTGCAGAAAAAAGGCGTTGTGCTGAAACCTTACATTATTGGTATCAACATCGATGTTAAGCAGGCCGATATGCTTGCATGTATGGGCAACTATTTCGATGCAGGAAACGAACGTCAGTTCCGCCAGGCGATAACCACCATTGTTTCGGAGGTTACTTCGCTGACGGCTGTGCGTGTAAATCTGCTCGATATAAACGGCAAGCCTACCGAAACCAACGTTGCAATGTCGTTCCACGACATGCAGTCGGGCGATGTGCGCTACACATATATGCATACGATGAACGTTGCAGGTCTGCCCGATACCATTTATTTGGATGTGCTTTCACAGTACAAACTGAAGGTGCATACTGTTCCGCCTGTTTATAAGGACGGCATAACCATTGAGGAAGGCAAGTTGAACATAATTGATGTGCCTGCACCACAGGGAACCTTGCTCGTTGACATTAAGGGCGAAGACCCTGCAAATGCCGACATAAAGTGCATAATCCGCGAGACTGGACTTCCGCACACTATTCATACCATTGATGCCGACAAGAAGCAGAAACTCATTGTCGGTCAGTACGATTTGGAAATACTGACTATGCCTCGCACATATGTAAATGCCGTGCGCATCGACCAGGGCAAGCTTCGCAAGATTGATATTCCGCAGCCTGGAACCGTGATAATAAATTTCCGTAGTCCGGCGTATGGTACTTTGTTGCATCAGGAAGGCGACAGGTTGACCGACATATACGAATTTTCTCCCGACAAGACGCACTACAAGCTTCGCTTGCAACCTGGATATTACCGCGTTGTTTTCCGCGACCAACATAGCCATTCGGCAAAGAACTCGGCTGAGTTCAAGTTCCGTGTGAAGGAAGGGGAGATGACGGTGCAGAATCTGTAGTAGTTTGTAGTTTGTTTTCAAAATATGGCAGAATTATTTTCGAATAATCCGTTGGATAAGGCGCTCCCTGAGCCTGTCGAAGGGGCGATTAGACTATTCAGCAATTTTCATTTCCTTCACTTCGGCTACGCTCAGTGGGCGGAAATTTCGGCTACGCTCAGTGGGCGGTTTTGTGTATTAGTGTGCTGCCTTCTTGCGCTTTGCTCGTGTACTAGTCGCAATTCGGTGGTGCTTTCACAAAATGATGATTATGTTGTTGTGTATGAGGGCGATACTTCTGGGTATGATTACAATGCTGCATACGAGTTGAGCGGACTTCTTGCTGAAATTTTCGGACATGAATATCCGGTTGTTACTTGCAATGAGTATGCAGGTGGAAAAGCAATTTCGATAGGTTGCAATTCAATCTCGCAGGATATTTACAATAGGTACAAAGACGAAATTCATGACGATGGCTTTTTGATTCATTCCGAAAATAGCAACCTTTATATAATAGGAAATCAGGAAATAGCATCGTTGTATGGTGTGTATCATCTGCTTGAAAATTATCTTGGTTGTACATATACTTGTAGCAACGGATTGCATATTGAGAAGCAGTCGGATAAGGTAGCGCTTGATATCCACGACCTTCAGAATCCGTCGTTCCGCTACCGTGAGACCTTGCAGTTGATTCCAAATGCCGACCCGCGTTATGCGAAGTGGCATAAGTTGCACAATCGTACCGATTTCAACAACGAATGGGGGCTTTTTGTGCATACATTCAAGGATTTAGTGCCAGTTTCGGAGTATTTTGACAGTCATCCCGAATGGTTTTCCGAAATGCATGGCAGACGAGTCCGCGACGGCCAGTTGTGCCTTAGCAATCCCGAAGTGCTGAAGGTACTTTGCAAGAATCTTGAATCCAAAATGAAGGAAAATCCTGACAAGAAAATTTGGTCGGTGTCGCAGAACGACAACGAGTCGTCGTGCCAGTGCGAGAATTGCCGTCGGCTCGATTCCATTTATGGCGGTCCATCGGGGACAATGATATGGTTTGTCAATAAGGTTGCCGAGCGTTTTCCCGACAAGGTGATTTCCACGCTTGCATACCAGCAGACACGCCATGCGCCAAAGAACATAAAGCCAGCCGACAATGTGAACATAATGCTCTGTTCTATCGAATGTCCGCGCCATCGACCAATTTCTGTCGACACGTCGGAACATTCGTTCCAACGCGACTTGGCAGACTGGACTAACTTGACGCACAACATTTTCCTGTGGGATTATGTGGTGCAGTTCCGCAACTATATGGATCCGTTCCCGAATCTGCATGTTATTCAGCCAAATTTGCAAGACTTTCACAATCATGGCATTCCAATGATTTTCGAGCAGGGGTCAAACCAGAACATTACCGAAAACTATGAGTGGAGGACTTATCTCATTGCACATTTGTTGTGGAATGTAAATCTTGATGTTGATAGTCTGCGAAGCCGTTTCCTTGATGCGCATTACGGGAAAAACAGAGCAGAATTTATTACAAAGTATTATGACACAATGCAGAAAGCTCTGGTTGAATCGGGCAAAGGACTTAACATCTACGGCTATCCGATAGATGCGGTTGACAGTTATTTGTCGCCTGACAAGATTACAGAATACCGCAAATTCTTCGCTTCAGCGTACGCAGTGTCGCCATACGACGGTTGTACCGGTGAGGTTGCAAAAATTTACAATGATAGGTTGAGATTGCTGGAAATGCCGCTTGATTTTGCCGAAATTGACCTTTCAATGTATGGAATTGACGATAATTTGTCATTTTTTGCCATCGGAAGCAATGGTGAGAAGGTCGTAAAACCAGAAAAAATGCTTTTGGCGAAGAATTTTATTGCCGATTGCGAGCGACTTGGCGTAAAGCAACTTGACGAGGCAAAATATACACCGGCCCAGTTGCAGGAGAACCTTGCAAACTTTGTCGCAAAATCGACTGGCAAGAATCTTGCTTTGGGCAAGTCGGTGTCTTGTTCGACAGAATGGAGCAATACCTATGATGTTGGTGGCCCAAATGCATTGACGGATGGCAAGTCGGGCGTTATGAACTATTATTACAACTGGCTTGGTTTCAACGGAAACGACATGGATGTGGTGATTGACTTGGAAGCGGAGCAGAGTGTAGGCGAGGTGAGTGCCGATTTCCTGTTTTATCCTTTGTCGTGGATTTTTGCTCCGAAATACGTTACTTGCTATCTCTCAATGGATGGTAAGAATTGGCGCGAAGTGGCAAAGAAAAGCTACGAGAACGAGGAATCGCTGGCTGAATGTAAGATTGTGGGCTTCAAACTTAATTTTAAAGAGCAGAAATCCCGATATGTGAGGCTCAAGGCGGAATCTTTGCGAGTGAATCCCGAGTGGCATCGTGGAGTTGGGCAGCCGTGCTGGATTTTTTGCGACGAAGTGGTTGTGAAATAAAAAAGGCGGATTTCTCCGCCTTTTTGTTTTTATGAGGAATTGGTGTGTGGATTATTTCTTCAGTAAATCTACGCTGCGTTCAACGAACTTGCTTAACGATTCGCCCTTGAGCAGATTGTTTGCAAGCAATGCGAGGTCGAACAGCTGGCTTACAATCTTTTGGCTCTTGCCGTATTCCTTGTACAAGTCCCTGCGCTTGTCGTCGTTCTCGTTAATCTGCTTGCGCAAGTCGTCGAGACGATTCTTGTCCTCAACCGGCTTTTCGTCCTCGGTCTTGTACTGCTTCATCTTTTCGTCAAGTGCGTCCTTCTCGGCTTGCAGCTTGTCGGCTTCGGCGTTGATTTCACTGCGCTTGTTGGCGGTTGCCTTCTCCAAGTCCTTGCTTATGCCAACGATAAGAGGATGGTTGGTGTTGACGATAACCTTGTAGTCGTCGGGCATATCGCGGTAGAAGTTTGTTCCGCCACTGAAAGCCGACATATCTTTCATACGACGCATAAACTCTTCGCGGACAATCACTACAGGCATATCTTCGGGTGACATACTATCGCTTACGACGTAGAAGCGCTTGTCTTCGGGAGTTACGCCCTGGAATGCCCATTTGATGTCGTCCTGTTCGTTGGCTCCGAGAACCGACTCAATCTTTTCTTCCTTGCGGATAAGGTTGTCGATAATGTCGGAATCGACACGGACAAAATGGCACTCTCCGAACTTCTGTTCAAGGAAATTGATGAAATGGATGTCAAGTTGACCGTCCATCAGCAACACATCGTAGCCTTTGCCCTTGGCTGCCTGAATGTACGAATACTGGTCTTCGACGTCGGTTGCATAGAGGTAAACGAGTTGCTTGTCCTTGTCGGTCTGTTCGGGTTCAATCTTCTTCTTGTATTCCTCGAAAGTGAAGTATTTGCCTTCGGTATTCTTGATAAGTGCGAACTTTTCAGCCTTTTCGTAGAACTTTTCGTCAGACATCATACCGAACTCGATGAACAACTTTATGTCGTCCCATTTCTTTTCGAACTCGCTGCGGTCGTTCTTGAAAATCTCGGCAAGACGGTCACCTACTTTCTTTGTTATGTGGCTCGAAATCTTCTTTACATTTGAATCGCTCTGAAGGTAGCTTCTTGAAACATTCAACGGGATGTCTGGAGAGTCAAGAACACCGTGCAACAACATAAGGTATTCAGGAACAATGCCTTCTACCGAATCGGTAACGAAAACCTGATTGCAGTACAACTGAATCTTGTTCTTGTTTACATCGAGGTTCGACTTGATTTTCGGGAAGTATAGGATACCAGTCAGGTTGAACGGGTAATCAACGTTCAGATGTATGTAGAACAGCGGTTCTTCGAAGTTCATCGGGTAAAGCTCGTGGTAGAACTTCATGTAGTCTTCGTCCTTGAGTTCGGTCGGTTTCTTCTTCCAAGCTGGGTTTGTGTCGTTTATGATGTTGTCCTCGGCGGTTTCCTGTTCCTTGCCGTCTTTCCATTCCTTTTTCTTTCCAAAAACTACTGGAACAGGCAGGAATTTGCAGTATTTTTCAAGCATTTCCTTGATTCTGTTCTCTTCGAGAAATTCTGCCGATTCGCTGTCGATGTGCAGGATGATGTCGGTACCGATTTCTGGCTTTTCGGTTTCTTCGAGAGTGTATTCGGGGTCGCCGTTGCACTCCCAGCGAACAGCCTGAGCACCATCGCGGTACGACTTGGTGATGATTTCAACCTTTTCGGAAACCATAAACGACGAGTAGAAACCAAGTCCGAAATGTCCGATGATGGAATTGGCGATGTCCTTGTACTTGTCGAGGAAGTCGCCTGCACCCGAGAATGCGATCTGGTTGATGTACTTGTCGACTTCTTCAGCGGTCATACCTATGCCGTTGTCGCTTACGGTGATGGTCTTTGCATCCTTGTTTACCGATACCTTTACTTTAATGTCGTCGGTATTGCCGCTGTATTCGCCCGACTGCGACAAGGTTTTAAGTTTCTGACTTGCATCTACTGCGTTGGATACCAATTCCCTAAGGAAAATTTCGTGGTCTGAGTATAAGAACTTCTTTATTACGGGGAAGATGTTTTCGGTGGTAACACCTATATTTCCTTTGTTTGCCATAATCTATAGTTTTTTAGTTTGCGCTTGCATTTTTCAAATGTTATGCCATCGGAGAAAAGGTGACAATTTGTCATAATCAAAAAAGGATACAATCCTGTATAACATAGCAGAATATGTCGGCAACGACATATAGTTTCGTTTTCGCCCCCCCTCCTATCCTACTTTTTTTCAAAGACTTTTAATCAGCCACAAGAAGAGCATTAATGCCACCAACACTACAATCACAATAATGTAATGTTTCATTTTCGCTCTATTCAACTTCTTTTCAAACTCCTCGGAACCGACTTCTTCTTCGGGATATTCTTTTCTAATTTTTCCCTCGACAAGTTCATCTCCAACATCTCCCAAAACATGATGTCCACCCGAATAATTATGTGTTGCAAAAAATGAAACTGTATAATCGGACGCGAGTTTCTCAGCGAGTTTTTCCACCTCCTCGCGCTCAGCCTCAAATTTTGCAGACCATTCATCGAAGGACAATTCCTTCAGCCCAGACTTATCCATTATATCCGACTCGTCATCGTTCCAGCGCAAAGCGGCATCGCCCTCGTAAACCTTGACGATTTGTTTTTCGGACACGTCAACCACAACCATTAACGGATGCCATTGCGTATATTTCTCCGGCAGAATTTCGGAATCGTACTCATAGAACCCATAGCAAGCCGACAAGAGCAAACGATCGCCGTTTCCGTTCCACAGATAATCGTGCTTGCCCATAATGAAATAGAACGGCAACACCATGCATTCGGAATCATCCTTTTTTGAATACACATGAATGTTCCTATACATCTCACGTCCTACGGATTCCTCGCCTATAGCCTCCTCAAAACCAATATTGTACAAGGTTGATTCGTTTGCCATAAATGAATGTTTATGAGTTTAAAAGTTTCTGAGTTTCTGTGGCTATCGCCGTTTCTGGGTTTCTAGGTTTCTGGGTTTCTAAGTTTGAATTTTTATATGTTGGACTAACGGTCTGGGCTGGCGGTGTAGCAACGCGCCATGGCACGTTGCTACTTCGCCAGCCAGTTTGCAGGATTCAAGGTCGCACTACCCTTCCAAATTTCGAGATGGAGCACTGTCTTGTTTTCTGCATCGTCGGTATAAATCTTGCCGATTGCCTGCTTTGCCTTCACCTTGTCGCCTACCGAGACATAAACCTTGTCGATGTGAGTATAGACACTCAAATATTCGCCGTGCCTGATAATCACAGCATTCTGCGTTCCAGGAATTGAAAATACCTTGCGAACCTCGCCATCGAACACCGCACGAGCGTCGGAACCGGTAGTCGTAGAAATGTCGATGCCCTTGTTGTCAATTTCCACGCCCGAAATCACCGGATGCGGCTGCTTTCCGAACCGCGACACAATAACACCACGCTGTACAGGCCACGGCAACTTGCCCACATTGCTTCCAAAGTTGTCGCTGACAATCTTTTCCTCGGGCGTAAGTTCGTACTTGCCAGTGTTTGCCTTGCCCTTCGATGCCGACGACTTCTTAACTTCCTCGGCAATCAACTTTTCAATTGCCGCCTGCAACTGCTGCTTCTGCTTGTTCTTTTCGGCGAGTTGCTTCTTCAGGTCAGCCTCCTTGCCCTTCAGTTTGGCAAGCGTATTTTCCTGTTGTTTCTTGGCGTTTTCAAGATTTCTAGCTTCTACCTTTTCCTCGTCTAGCAGTTTCTGGTGTTCGGCCTTTTGTGCCAAAAGTTTTTCCTTCTGCCGTTCGAGAAAGGCTTTAATGGCATTTATTGCAATAAGTTGGCGTTTGCGGTAGTCGGCCATCTGCTGCATATATTTCAGACGCAAATACGACTGGTTGAAATCCTTTGACGACAGCAGAAACATAATTTCGTTGTTCTTGTTCTGGTTTTTCCAAGCAATCTGCAACATCCGCGCATACGACAACTTCAGGTTCTCCAAATCCTCCGTCATCATTGCTATGACTGACTCGGTCTCCTTTATGCGCCCCGAAACGAATGCTATTTCGTTGTTAATGTCGGAAATAAGTTCTTTTCGCGAAGAAATCTGGCTTCCAAGCAAGGCAAGATTGTTTTCCGACTCTTTCTGATTCTTGCGCGTCTCCTCGAGAAGCTTGTTGGTATAGTTGATTTCGTTTATGGTCTTCTTCTTTTTCTTTTCAAGGTCGGCTTTTGTCTGAGCCACCGCACACAACGGCAGCATAAAAGCGATGAAAAGGAGCAATATTTTAACGATTATCTTCATTTAGCTTGATTTTAGTATATTTAGCCGGTATCTTAAACGGGAATGTAAGTTCATCATCGATTGCAAAGTCGCTTATTGCAAACTTCATTGTCGCTACAGAACTACCAGATTCCACATATATGTTCATAGACTGCGGAAACAAATGTTCTCCATAGCGAACAAACTTGTCGTATTCCACAAAGGCGTTTCGTCCGTCCTCCAAGTCTTCGAGATACAAATTCTTAACCTTGAATGTTCCCGGCACAACCTTCATCGTCTGAATAACAGAACCACGCCTCTCCGCATAATTGCCGTTCGGTCGTTTTTGTTTTTTCTGAGAAACTCTCGAAACGCAGTAATACACAGAGTCAACGCAAGAATTGTAATCATCATCCTTGTCAACATCGCTGTCCGACTGGTAACGGAAAAATTCATTTAGCAGTATCGATTGCAAGTCGTTGTATGACAGGTCAACATTAACAAAGTTCACAAGTGCAGAAATATCTTCAATATAATACTCGTTTTTCAAACGGTTTAGCGCCTTTACCGAATCATTTGAAACAAGCACTCTGAATCCTTCGATGTTAAACGAGCGCAGGCTAATCCATATCAGACTGTCGCGGCATACGCGCAAATTACCGCTGAACGAATCGGGAGAACCGCCATTCACCGAATACTCGCACGAAAACTTGTACGACGCCTTTGCATACGTCGGAGTTTTTGCCATAACATTCTCCACAATCTTGGCAGAACGCATATTCTCTTTCTTTTCGTATGCGCCAACATTTGCCGTCCGACATGCCCACAGGCAGACCGACAGCACCAACACCAATATCAAATTCCTTCTTGCCAATTTATTTCAACGATTTCTTTCTAACTTTTTCTTCTATTTCACTGTTCTCGGGGTCAAGTTCCAAAGCCTTCTCCCAGTCCGTCACAGCCTCGTCCTTCCTGCCAAGACTAAACTTTATGTCGCCACGATGGTCGTAGTAAACAGCATTGGTAGCATCCTTTGCAATGGCATCATCCATAAACTTCAGAGCCTCGTCCAATTTTCCGTTCTTGTACAGCACCCACGCGTGAGTGTCAATAAAAGTCGGACTTGACGGGTTGAGTTCGACAAGATGTGTGCTCATTTCCAATGCCTTTGCAAGATTTTCGCCACGCACGGCAAGGTTATAACTGTAATTGTTCAGCACCGACTCGAAATCGGCATCCTTGAACAAAATGTACTCATATACGGAATCGGCCTTGTGGTAGTCCTTGAGTGCGTGATAAGCATCGCCCTGCATACTCAGCAAATCAATCATAACCTGCTGGTTGTCAACAGAGAGCATTGATGCATAATCAACAGCCTCGACAACTTCGCGAAATTCCTTCTTCAGATATGCCGCCACCACATAGTACTGGTAAACCGTAAGCATATTGGGGAAAAGTTCGGAAGCCTCCTTGCTATGGGCATAAAGGTTGTCGTAGTCCTGCAAATGATAGTCAATGTTCATCAGGTGTTCCCAGATTTCGTACGACGACTTGTCCTCGGCTACAATGTCGATAAGGTTCTGCTGCACCGACTTGTAGTCGTTGTTCATCATTGCAATGTCGGCCTTGAGCGCACTAAGTGCAATATCGCTCGGATACTGCTTTTCGACTATGGAAGCAAGCCTTTTTATCTGAACCTTTATGTAGTCATCCGTTCTGGCAATAGGAAGCAACTGATTGAGAATCTGCATTTTCAGTTCGTACGTAAGACTCTCGTCGTCGCAGTTGAACGCCTTTTCCAGCATTGCAAAATAGTTGTAGTACTGAGCATCCATTGCCCTGTGGTATTCCGCAAGCGACAGATACACAAGACCTTCGTCGATATTCATCTTCTCTAGTTCGGCAAATTCCGTTCTTGCCAAATCGATTTTCTTGTGCTGAAAATATGCCTCGGCAAGCATAGCCTTGTAGCGCAGGTTGGTCGGATAGGCATCGCGCAGACGCTTCATCTCCTCGAACGACTTGTTCAGGTTGCCCATCTTCTCGTATATCAGTTCCTTCTGTATGCTTACCACATCGGTGATTCCGAACTGCTTTTCGGCTTCGTCGAGCACCTTGATGGCATCCTTCGGCTTTCCGATTTTCACATAGACGTTCGAAAGTTCATAGTAGTTTTCAACATTGTTTGGATTCTGTGCAATAAGTTTTCGGTACAGCGGCACGGTTTTTTCGTGGTGATTGTTGTAATCGTATGCGTAAATTAGCATATCGATGTAAGCCACATTGCCAGTCTTGTCGTACTGCACGGCTTTCTCGGCGTATGTCTCTGCCGACGAATAGTCGCCAGTGGCAAACAGAATCGAAGCAATCTCGTAGTATGCCGACGGCTGAGTGTTGTCGATGGTCAATGCACGAGTGTAATTCTTGATGGCATTTTCGTAGTCGCCAAGGTTCTTGTTCTTGTTGCCTTCGAGGAAATAAAAACTGAAATTAAAATCGAAGCCCTTTTCTGTAGCAGGCTTCTTGTCCGTTTTCTGTGCCTTCTTCTGCGAATAGCCAACCGTTAGCGACAACAGCAACACCGACAAAAGCAATATCTTGCGGAAAGTCATCATTCTACTTGAGTTCTAAGGTGTTGTAGTCGCCAATGCTTAGGTCGTACTGCTTGCCCGACAATTTCACGTGACTGCCAACCATCGAGTCGTGAATGTTCATATTTTCGATTGCCGTAGCCTCCTGAATCACAGAATTGCAGATTACGCTTCCGCAGATTGTCGTACCCTTCCCTACCGAAACATACGGACCTATAACCGAATTCTTGATTTTCACGTCGTCCTCGATATGGCAAGGCGGAATGATGGTCGAATTTTCTACTTCTGCAGACTTTGCAAGCAATTCCGAACTCTTGTCGCGAGCAAGTACGCGCTGGTGGGTTGCCACGGTGATATTCTTGTTTCCGCAGTCGAGCCATTCCTCAACTTGTGCAGGCACGAACTTCAAGCCTTTGGCACGCATGTTTTCCAATGCGGTAGTAAGTTGGTATTCACCACTCTTGCGGATATTGTTGTCGATAAGATACTGCAGTTCGCCACGCAGGGTTTCGCCCGACTTGAAATAGTAAATGCCGATGATGGCAAGGTCGGAAACGAAAGTCTTAGGCTTTTCCTCGAAGCCGGAAATTATTCCGTTTGCATCGGTTGTTACAACGCCGTAAGCCTCGGGATGTTCGACTTTCTGCACCCAGATAATGCTGTCGGCATCGGCAGAAATCTTGAAGTCGGCAAAGAACAGAGTATCGGCAAAAGCAACAACCACCTTGTCGTTGAGCGACGGTGCTGCGCACCATATTGCGTGGGCAGTACCCAAAGCCTCCTTCTGGTAATATATTTTCGGTTCTGCGCCTACACCGCGAGCAATGTTGCAAAGTTCATTCTCGACCTTCTCGCCGAAGTTGCCAATCACGAAAGCGATTTCGTCAATAGGTTCCTCGCAAATCTGTGCGATTCCTTCAACCAAACGTTGTACTATTGTCTTGCCTGCCAACACGATAAGCGGCTTCGGAACGGTAAGCGTATGCGGACGCATTCGCGTACCCATACCTGCCATTGGAATTATAATTTTCATAGCATTCCTAATTTACAATAAAAGACAAAGGTAACACATATATAATATATGTATGTTAAGGTATTCTTATTTTTTACCAACAATGTGGTGTTGTCAATCTGTAGAATCGCGTCATGACGCGATTCTACAATTCAACACCTCATCAAATTATTTTTTTTCGGTAATTTTATTTTGGTAATTGAAATTTAATAATTATAATTTGCTGATTATCATTCATTGAAACGCGAAATATAGAAAATATTATTCTATCTCCGACCCTCTTATGAGCCTTTGGCTCGACAGAAGAAAAGTGTGATAAAAATCCCCATTCCGTCATTCTGAACTTGTTTCAGGAGCTGAAATGGGGTTTTGGGGTTTAGAAGCCTCCGCCTGAGTGTCCACCACCCGACGAACCATGCCCGCTGCTGCCACTGCCGCTGCTTTTGGGCGAGTATGTCCTCGTGGTAAACGTTCTGACAAAATTGGTGCGGTTTTGTGTCAGTTTGAACGAACCTTGCTTCTTGTAATTATTTGCATTCGTTGCTTTAAACTTGAGTTTGTATTTCCTACGGTGAATGCTAAAGAATATCAAGGCGAAAACTAGGGCAAATATACTGCATTTCCATATCGGAAACGAGATTTCATAAAGATAGTCTTCTTCGACATTGTCGATAAACCACATTATTTCACCATAATAATCTTCGCTCTGATAAAGAGGTTTCATGTTTTCAGCGTAACGTTCAACCCGTCCGCCAATAAATGACATATCGTATGGTTTGCCGGCGTCGTAATAGCGGTTTCTGCCGTAGTCCTGGTCGATAATCAGCATAACACCGTCTTCCTTGAAGTCATTGTAATCGTAAAAATCCTGAATATATACATCGGATGGAGCGTAATCGTTGAACGATGGTTTGGGATTTTCGTTTATAGTTACGATTGCAATGTCAAGGCTAGTTTTGCTCATAAATTCACGGCAACGTTGCTTGATTTGAATGCGCTGTGTCTCAGTAAGAAGCTCTGCGTAGTCGTAAATCTTGTAGGAAGTATCGACGTAAGGTGTTGAAAGAACGTATTCTATGTTTCCCTGCGTTACTTCAAACTTTTTTACATGCGGTTCACTTTCTGTCCTTTGCCCGATAGAATAAATGTCGTTTTGTGCAAATACGTTAAAACCGACAATTAAAAGCAATATGATTGAAAAGAATTTTTTCATTTTGACCTCCTTTTTTAATCAAATAACATTGCAATTAAAGCTGCGATTCCGAATCCCAACGCTGTAAGAATCAAAAAGAAACATATAGCTTTGCCTTTGGAAATAGGAATGTCTCCAACGATTTTTCCTGTCTGTCCGTTCATTGCGAAAGTGTAGGCTTTGCCTTTAATAAAAGTGTTTAGCATCCATACAGGTAGCAATACGTAATCGACATATTCTATCTTGCATTTAATATCTTCTTTGGACGAGACAAGTGTGCCGTTGATTGTTGATGTAAGCGACTGTTTCAGCGAATTGTTCATTCTGAGGGTTGCACGATTTTCGTCGTCTTCTGCGCTGACATCGTATTTTTCGGCCAGGAATCCCGACAAATATGAATAGTTGAACGGCACCAATTCTTCGAGTTTGAACGGCTCGATGGAGTCCATCAGGTCATCGTCAAATTTTTCGCTACCGTCGGCAGGAACATCCTCAAAACTTTCCATTCCCTCGCGGTATTCATGGTAAACGTCGGTTTTCTTGCATACGTAATCGCCTTCGCGCCATTTAGTTACTTCATGTCTTTCGCCTTCAACGTATCCTTCCGATTGTCCGTCGTAAAGCCAGAAAGGAATGTAAATGCCAGAAATTTTTTCAATGTTTTCCTTCTTGCCGAACTCGCTAGGAGCAAGGAATCTCCTTCTTCTAAGTCCGTTGTATGCGGCAATTGCCTGCTGCTTTGTCTGCGAGAACGGGATGACATATTTCGGACGGAATTTGCCTTCGAGACGCGACTTCAAAATACCAGTGCTGCCACAGTAAACACAGAAGGTTGATGCTGTATTCTGGTCGGTAACCATTTCTGCACCACAGTTTTGGCAACGGTAAAGATTGAGTTGCGGTTGGTCTGGGTCTGGCGTGGTATCTTCCTTGTAATCAGACTTGTTGATGTCGATGTCTGCATCGGATTTTGCCTCCGTCATTTTCAGGATTTCTTCTTCGGAGAACTCCGCGCCGCAGGTTTCGCACACCCAAAGCCCTTTTTCTGCGTTGTATGGCAACGAAGAACCGCAACCGGGACATTTTAATACGGTAGTATCCATTTTAATAATATTTAGGACTTCAACTTTTGTAACTTCCTCATACTTTGTGAAGTCCGTTAAACAAAGTTTGAGAATAAAGACATTGCAAATTTACATTATTTTTAGGAACCTATATACAAGTTGACTAAAATTTAAGCCACTCTTCTGTCATTACTTGCTTCGTTGCGAGAGGTAAAGGTTGCTTGTTTCAGTGCGTCGAGCTAAAGATTCCGCATAAACGAACTCACAAGCAACGTGCCTTTTGCTGTTCGTTCAGTTTTGCGGACCCTTTAGTGCACGAAGCTTGCGAGTAATGACACGGAGTGTATAAAAAAAAGAATAATTTCAGTTGCTTGTAAAACTATAGCCAAAAATATTTATTTTTGCAGACGTAATTCGCGATAAATTTTCATAGTATGGTCACGATAAATGAACCCAGATACATCAATCCATATACCGATTTCGGATTCAAGAAGTTGTTCGGTACGGAGTTAAACAAGGACTTGCTGATAAGTTTCCTGAACGCATTGCTTGACGGCAGGAAGGAAATCAAGGATGTCCAGTATCTGAACGGCGAGCATCTTGGCGATGGATACGACGAGCGCAAGACCGTCTTTGATGTCTATTGCGAACTCGAAAATGGGGAGAAGTTTATCGTGGAAATGCAGAAGGCTGAGCAGTATTATTTTAAAGACCGCAGTTTGTATTACGCTACTACGCCCATTCGCGAGCAAGCACCAGTAGGCAGGTGGGACTACCATTTGAATGAAGTCTATATGGTCGGCTTGCTAAATTTCTGTTTTCCCGACAAGGAGTATTCGGAAGACAGTTTTCGTCACGAGATTAAGCTTATGGATGTTGCCGACAAGCACGTGTTCTACGACAAGCTGACATTCATCTATCTTGAAATGCCGAAGTTCAACAAGACAGAAAATGAGCTGGTTACTATGTTCGACAAGTGGATGTTCGCCCTGCACAATCTAGCCCGCTTGATGGAACGTCCGGCAGCCTTGCAGGAACGTATCTTTACTCGTCTGTTCGAGCAGGCCGAGATTGCCAAATATGCACCTGCCGACCGTCGAGAATACACCGAAAGCCTCAAGGACTACTGGGATTACTACAGCGTGATGAGGACTTCCGAGGACAGGGGCATCCAGATAGGCAAGGAAGAGGGTAGGAAAGAAGGTATCCAGATAGGAGAAAAGAGGGGCGTTGAGCAGGAGAAAAAGGAAACCATACTTCGCCTGTCCCAGATGGGGCTGTCTGTAGAACAGATTGCCAGTGGAGCCAATGTGCCTGTGGAAAAAGTGCGGGAAATATTGGATTTGTAAATCCTTCCCCAAAATATATTTTTGTCATTTCATTTTCAATTTCTATTTTTGCCTTTCTTATAAGGTATGGATTGATGTATTCAAACGGTGCTGATATTGACACTGATTTTGCAGGAAAAGTATTAGGTTTTTCTTGTGATGTATTGAATATCAATCAAATATTCTCTCTTTCTTCAGAAAAATACAGGTCTGAAAATCATAAGAAATATAGTTTTTTGTGCTGTGATGGCGGATGTCTGTCACAATTGCAAGTTTAATTCATAAAATTTATATGTATGAATAGGAAATTTATTTTGTTTTTTGTAGTAGCATTGCTCGTGTGGATTTTGTGCCCGATTGCTAATGCACAGAATCTAGACCGTATGAGCCTCAGTTCGGGCGGAGCGGCTGGCGACAATGTTAACTATGTCCTCGGTGAGACATTCAATTTTACAATGGCAACAGGCGGAAGCGATGGCATTAGCCTCGAAAGCGGTTCCCTGAGCAGTGAGGAGAACACTGGCGGCGACATTCCAACAATTTTGCAAAATGCCTCCGAATTGCCCTCGCAGATAGAATGTTATCCGAATCCAGTTTCCGACATTCTAACCGTTGATTTCAACGGCACTGATGGCGTTACAGGTGTGGCTGTGTTCAATGCGCTGGGGCAAATGGTGCTACAGACACCGGCAAATGGCGAAAAGGCATACCTGAATGTAAAGGCATTGCCGGCAGGCAGTTATTTTGTGTCGGTGCTGAACGGCAAGGATGTGATTGCGGTAAAAAAGGTGGTGAAAAACAATTGACAATTAACAATGGATAATTGATAATTGACAATGGATAATGGACAATCTGTAGAGACGCGGCGCGCCACGTCTCGAATTGACAATGTAGAATGTGTATAATGTAAGGACACAAAATCTTGTGTCCCAATGTAATAAAGAAAATAATAAATAAAAAATAGAATAATTATGAAGAAATTGTATCTTACCTTCTGCCTCCTTATGGCAGCAATGTTCCTGACGGCACAGGATGTTCCGCAGGCGATTAATTTCCAGGCGATAGCCCGCGATGCGAACAGCGAAGTGATGGCAAACACGCCTATTATGATTCAGTTGACAATCCTCGACGGCAGTCCCGAGGGCGAACTGGTTTACCGCGAAATCCGCTCGCTGACGACCAACGCCTACGGCTCGTTCTCGTTTCAGATAGGCCGCGACCCATATATGGCTGTTGGCGAGTTTGCCGACATCGACTGGGCTGGTGGACGCAAGTTCCTGAAGATTGACTACGACCCAACGGCAACCCTCTCGTTCAACCTCTCGCTTGGCACGGTAGAGTTTGTAAGTGTACCCTACGCATTTGCAGCAGGTTCTGTATCTTACATTGATGCAACAGGCGCCAACGATGGCGATGTGCTTGCCTACAATGCAACGACTGGTCGTTTCGAACCGATTGCAATGAGCGGTGTAGGCGGCGGAATAGCAGAAGAAACCGACCCGACCGTTCCCGACTGGGCGAAGGCAGAAACAAAACCTACCTACGACTATTCGGAAATTGAGAATACCCCCGACCTTAGTGGATATTTGACAACGGAGAGCCAAACTTTGGCAGATGTTGCTACATTAGACAATTCAATGAATAACATCCAGATAAAGAATCTTGCAGATCCAACAGACAACCAAGATGCTGTTACAAAATCATATGTTGATAACCTTATAGCACAGCTACAGGCTGCTATTGATGCACTGAATACAACCTCGACCGAAACTACTGGCACATTGAACGGTCACGAATGGGTTGACCTTGGCTTGCCTTCTGGCACACGCTGGGCAACATGCAATGTAGGCGCAAGCACACCTTCAGCATACGGCAACTACTACGCTTGGGGCGAAACCAGCACTAAGTCAGCTTATACGGAAGACAACTATACCTATTCCGACAATCCGACCACGCTTCCATCCAACAGGGACGCAGCCACCGCAAACTGGGGTTCTGGCTGGAGAATGCCTACTGCCGAGGAATTTGACGAGTTGCAAAACAATTGTACCGTAACTTGGACAACTCAGAACGGAGTAAACGGTCGCTTGTTTACCGGACCTAACGGCAACTCCATTTTCCTGCCCGCTGCCGGCTACCGCGGCGGTAGTGAGCTCTACTATGCCGGTTCCCTCGGCCGCTACTGGTCTAGTTCGCTCTACTCGGACAGTACGGGCCTCGCGTGGGACCTCGACTTCGATTCGGACGGTTGCTACATGTACAACGTCGACCGCGACTATGGGTTTACCGTTCGCGCGGTTTGCCAGTCACAGAACTAATCTTTTGTTCTCCCCCAAAACACGCAAAGCAGCGGAAACATTGCAGTGCGGTGCATGCGCGGTAGCGCACACAAGGGCACCGCAGGGCAAGGTTTCCGCGCGCAGGGTGGAAAGTTGGATATAATACCGCCTGTGGCGGTTTTTTTTGTGCTAAATTTATTCCACAAATGTTCTGTCTCTTCCCAGCGGATTCCATCCGCCCCTTTCATATTTGCTTCTGTCCTTTCATATTTGCAACCTTGGTTTTTGCGGGCAGTAAGCCCTGCAAGCACAACAGGTTTACGATTTTAGATTTACGGCAGTCGGCAAAAGTCGGCTGTCGTTTGTTTTTGAGTGGGAAATAAAATCCCCATTTCAGATCCAGAAACAAGTTCAGGATGACGAAATGGGGATTTTGTTGCAGTATAGTCAGTTTACAATACCTTTTCTATTTCAGCCTTTGCGAACGAAATGGCATCGTCAATCTTTGAGATGTCCTTTCCGCCTGCGGTTGCCATAAACGGCTGTCCACCGCCACCGCCTTGCATAAGTTTTGCCGATTCGCGGACAAGGTTTCCTGCGTTCAAGCCTTTGTCCTTAACAAGGTTGTCGGACAAAGCAATGGCAAGTGCCGGCTTGTCGTCGCAAACGCTACCAACTATGCAGGCAAAGTTGTTGAGTTCGCCACGAAGCTGTGTGCAGATTTCCTTTATGTCGTTGCCGTTGTGACCGTCGATGCGCGTGCAGATGAAAGTGGTTCCGTTGCGGTTTTCTGCTTTTTCAACCAACGATTTCTTCAACGACTTAAGTTCTTCCAACTTGTATGCTTCAACCTGCTTCTTGAGTGTGGCGTTTTCGTTCATCATTGTCTCGATTCCGCCTACAAGGTTCTTAGCGTTGTTGAACTTGGTCGAGATTTCGCTCAAGGTGTCGATTTGCTTGAATATGTATTCCTGTGCTGCCTTGCCGGTTATTGCCTCGATACGGCGTACGCCTGCAGCAATTGCGCTTTCCGAAATTATCTTGAAGAAACCAATCTGTCCTGTGCTTGCAACGTGAGTACCACCGCAGAGTTCTATTGAGTCGCCGAACTTAATAACGCGGACAACTTTTCCGTACTTTTCCCCGAAAAGAGCCATTGCGCCCATTGCCTTGGCTTCCTCGATGTTTGCCGAACGGTTTTCTTCTTTCACGATGTTCTGGCGGATTAACTCGTTGACAATGATTTCGGTCTGGCGAATTTCCTCGGCAGTCATCTTGTTGAAGTGAGCAAAGTCGAAACGCAGTCTTTCGTCGTTAACCATCGAACCTTTCTGCTCGACGTGAGTTCCGAGAACCGAACGCAAAGCATAGTGCAGAAGGTGGGTTGCTGTATGGTTGTTGGTGATTTCGGTACGGCGTGCAGCGTCAACAATGATTTCAAAGTTGCCGTCGATGTTCTGCGGCATTTCTTTGGTAACGTGGATGCGCAGGTTGTGTTCTTCTATTGTATTAATAATAGGTATGCGCTTTTCGCCGTCAACGATTACGCCCTTGTCGCCAACCTGACCGCCTTTTTCGGCATAGAACGGTGTGCGGTCGAAGACAATGTGGTACAAAGTTTCGTTTTTCTGTACGACCTTGCGGTAGCGAAGTATGCTTGCGTTTTCGCGGAGGCTGTCGTAGCCGGTAAATTCGCAGTCGGCTTCATCGACGATTACCCAGTCGTCTGTGTTTACTTCGGCGGCATTGCGGGCGCGTTCCTTCTGTTTTGCCATTTCTGCATCGAAGTCGGGCTTGTTTACCGTGTATCCCTTTTCGCGGGCTATAAGTTCGGTAAGGTCGAGCGGGAATCCGTAGGTGTCGTACAGCAGGAATGCCTGAACACCCGAAATTTCGGTCTTGCCTTCCGATTTCAGCTTGTCCATTTCGGTGTCGAGCAGACGCAGACCGCGTTCGAGCGTGCGCAGGAATACGGTTTCTTCCTCGTTGATGACCTTTTCGACCAAAGTCTTCTGCGAAACGAGTTCGGGGAAAGAGTCGCCCATAAGGTCAACCAAAGTATCTACCAGCTTGTACATGAACGGCGTCTTGATGTCGAGGAATGAATATGCGTAACGGACGGCGCGGCGCAAGATTCGGCGGATAACATAGCCTGCCTTGTTGTTCGATGGTAGCTGACCGTCGGCAATGGCGAACGAAACTGCACGAAGGTGGTCGGCAACTACTCGCAAAGCGATGTCGGTTTTATTGTCCTGACCGTATTTTTTGCCGGAAATCTTTGATATTTCACCAATAATTGTCTGGAAAATGTCGGTGTCGTAGTTTGACTTCTTGCCTTGCAGTACTGCGCAGAGACGTTCGAAGCCCATACCAGTATCAATGTGCTTTTGTGGCAGCGGTTCGAGTGTGCCGTCGGCCTTGCGGTTGTATTGTATGAACACAAGGTTCCAAATTTCAATCACTTGCGGATTGTCTTTGTTTACAAGTTCTGCACCTGCGACTTTTGCACGCTCATCATCGTCGCGCAGGTCGATGTGAATTTCGGAGCAAGGTCCGCAGGGGCCTTGGTCGCCCATTTCCCAGAAGTTATCCTTCTTCGAACCGTAGATTATGCGGTCTTTCGGGACATATTTCAGCCAGAAGTTTTCGGCTTCGTGGTCGATGTCGAGGTTTTCCTTCGGGTCGCCACCGAAAACTGTCACATACAGACGGTTCTTGTCGATTCCGTATTCTTCGGTAAGCAGATTCCATGCAAGGCGGATGGCGTCTTCCTTGAAATAGTCGCCAAACGACCAGTTTCCAAGCATCTCGAACATTGTGTGATGGTAGGTGTCGTGTCCTACGTCCTCAAGGTCGTTGTGCTTTCCCGAAACGCGCAGACATTTCTGCGAGTCGGCCACGCGAAGCGATTCGGGCTTGCGTATTCCGAGGAAAATATCCTTGAACTGGTTCATGCCGGCATTTGTAAACATCAGGGTGGGGTCGCCCTTTACTATCATCGATGAGCTGGGAACAATCTTATGTCCGTTTCTCTCGAAGTAACTCTTGAATCTTGCTCTTATCTCTTTTGAGTTCATTTGTTAATCCGTTGATTATCAATAATAATTTTGTGTCTAGTTTCAAAAATTTTGCAAAATTAAACAATATTGTTAATTTTGCACCGTTTTTTGTTAAAAACTATTTTTGCAGCAAGTGAAATTGTTTAGGAAGAAATACAAGTTCAATCGCGAGTCGTTGCAATACGAGGAAGTGAAATTCAGTTTCAAGAGATTCCTCGCAAGGATGATTCCATATACAATTTCATCTGTTATCTTTGGCGCAGTGATAATGTTCCTGTACATTGTTGTGTTTGAGTCGCCTGAAGAAAAAATCCTGCGTTCCGAAAACGAATATCTGGAGAAGAATTTCAAGGATATGAGCCGCCGACTGGAACAGAGCGACAGCCTTCTGAACGAAATGGCAAAGCGTGATAATTACATCTATCGTTCTTTGTTTGAGCAAGATACAATTCCTTGTACCATTCGCAATGCTGGCACTGGCGGTTCCGATGCTTATTCAAAGTACGATGGTTATGAGACTTCAGACCTTGTAAAAAATGTAGCCAAGAAACTTGACCGCATCGAGTCGAAGATGAACGTACAGAGTATGTCCTACGTTACAATTCTTGACGAAATAAAGCACCGCGAGAAGATAAGTTCCTCTTTGCCGGTTTTTCAGCCTATCCGTCCTGGAGACCTGACAAGTATAGGTTCCTACTTCGGCTATCGTATGCACCCGGTGCTTCATTTCTTGCGTATGCACACTGGTATTGATATGAACGCTGCACCCGGGACTCCTGTTTATGCTGCAGGCGATGGCGTTGTTGTTACTGCCGACGGCAACAATCACGGCTATGGCAATATGGTTGAAATCGACCATAAGGTTGACGGACTTTCGTCGCGTTATGCCCACCTCAGCAAGATTCTGGTGAAGAAAGGTCAGCATGTTAAGCGTGGTGAACTTATTGGCAAGGTTGGAAGTACGGGAATGTCGACTGGTCCGCATTTGCATTATGAAGTGCTTATTGATGGCAAGCAGGTAAATCCGCTCAGATATATGATTACTCCTACCGCAGACGAGTATCGAGCTATGATTGATGCTGCGAACTATACGGGAGTTTCGTTTGACTAGTAAAAGTCTAAAAGTCTTGCAGATGACCTGTCCGACAGAAGACCAGCCCTGTCTGCTTGAAGCCTGAACGTTGAACATTGAACCGTTGAACATTGAACTCTTGCCCCCCTTCATTTCGACCCTTCGACTCCGCTCAGGAAGCGAATGCTCAGCACGCCGCAGTGGACGGACATCCTTGAACAGTTGAACGTTGAACTTTGAACCTTAAACGGCATTAGCCATTCAAACATACTAGGTCTATTGTAGAACTTTTCGCGGTCACGAAAAATCAGTTTTACAAATAGCGCAATCCCAAAGAGACAACACTACCTCAAAAAGCAAAACAAGTAACATACTAGCACTCAAACACTTAGTATATTAACGACAAACAAAAGAGATTATATATTTTATTTGTTCCCACTTGCAATTCCAATTCATATTTAGTTTATCTTTGCAAAAAAAAATGACATGGATATAGAACAAACAGCAATAGACAAACTTTTCAATTCTCCAGAATCCATTTTTTACGGGATCTCCAAGGAAGCCAAAGATTTTCTAAGTGAACATACTATGTGCAAGTCTTATAAAAAAGGTGAGATGGTATTTGTCGAATCATCAAAACCCAGCGGACTTATCAGTCTTTCCGATGGAAAAGTTAAAATATTCAAGGAAGGAGCTGGTGGACGCGAACAAATTGTTAGGCTTTCACGGCCATGCGGTTTTATAGGCTATCGAGCATTGTTTGCTGAGGAAAACTATCATGCATCAGCGGTAGCAATGGAACCATCAATAGCATGCACCGTCGAAAAGTCAGCTTTGTTTTATGTTATGAAGAACGATCCGAATCTAACTTTTGCTATATTAAAGTCATTAGCCACAGAACTAGGAGTTTCCAACACCCGTACAGTAAATCTCACCCAGAAGCATATACGCGGACGCCTTGCAGAAGCCCTATTATGTCTAATAGAAACATACGGATTTTGTGACGATTCTGCAACGATAAACGCCCAACTGTCGCGCGACGATTTAGCAAACCTCAGCAATATGACTACAAGCAATGCAATCAGAACTCTTTCAATATTTGCCTCGGAAGGCGTAATCGAACTTAACGGGCGAAAAATAAAGGTGAAAGACATGAAAATGCTCCAAAAAATTTCAAACATAGGTTAACTATTAATATTGATAAGGTGTCGAAGAAAAAAACACAAATTGTAGAAAACCTGTTGATAACCGACATTGCCGCAGAAGGTGTGGCCATTGGACGCTACGAAAACTTTGTAATATTTGTAACAGGAGTTATTCCTGGCGATGTTGTAAACGTAATGCTCACACGCCGTCGTAAGAATTATTCGGAATCGAAACTGATTGATATAGTAAAACCTTCACCCGACAGGACAGAACCTTTCTGCCAACATTTCAAGAATTGCGGCGGATGCAAATGGCAGATGCTCCCCTACGACAAACAACTGTACTACAAGCAAAAACAAGTAAGCGACCAAATCTCACGTATAGGCGGAATCTGTGACGTTCCCATCAACAACATACTTGGTGCTGACAATACTAAATTTTACCGCAACAAACTTGAATACACGTTCTCTGACCGTCGTTGGTTCGATTCGTCGGACATAGACATTGACAAGGAGAGCCGAAACGCCGAAGGACTTGGTTTTCATGTACAAGGCATGTTCGATAGGGTTATCGACATAGAAAAATGCTGGTTGCAACGCGCTCCTTCAAATGAAATAAGAAACGAAGTACGCAAGTTTACCCGACGCGACGGATACAACTATTACAACTGCCGTACACACGAAGGTATAATGAGGAACCTAATGGTAAGGACTTCGACAATAGGCGAAACAATGGCTGTTGTTGTGTTTGCCAAGCACGACACCAAACTAATTGAAGACCTTATGCAACACATAGACAAAATGTTTCCCGATTTGACCTCTCTACAATACGTTGTAAACGAAAAATTTAACGACACAATATACGACTTGGATGTAGTTTGCTGGAAAGGTCGCGACTTTATCTACGAGGAACTTGATGGGTTAAAATTCAAAATAAATGCAAAATCATTCTTCCAGACCAATACGGAGCAAACTCTGAAGTTGTACCGCAAAACCGTAGAATACGCAGCCGTAAATAAAGACGAAATCGTATATGACCTATATACGGGAACAGGAACTATTGCCAATTTTATAGCCAGACATTGCAGTAAAGTAATCGGAATAGAGTCGGTCCCAGAAGCAATAGCTGATGCAAAAATAAACTCGGAAACAAACGGTATTACAAACACTTCGTTTTTTGTCGGAGATATGAAGGATATTCTTACAGAACAATTTATCGCAGAAAATGGTCGTCCAAATACTGTAATTTTAGACCCACCACGAGCTGGGGTTCACGAAAACGTACTGAACGTGATAAAGAAAGTTTCTCCACAAAAGATAGTGTATGTTAGCTGCAATCCAGCCACACAAGCACGTGACATTGCAATTCTATCCGACATGTACAAAGTAATAGAAATACAGCCTGTTGACATGTTTCCCCACACACATCATGTGGAAAACATTGTAAAGTTGGCTGCTAAACTTTAATTTTTAGGAGAAAAATATTACCACAATAAATGGAATCCAGGTCTAATATAAACAGACAAAAAAACACTCCGACCACATCCAAATAAATTTATTCCATGCAAACTATAATAATAATGACCTCTAACATCGGCTCGCAGTTCATTCAGGAGCAGATCGACAGCGGCAAGTACGACGAGGAAAAGACCCGCCAGAACATAATGGCAACCTTGAAATCGTTTGTCCGCCCCGAGTTTCTAAACCGTATCGACGAGACATAATCTTCAAGCCGTTAAGCAAGGAGCAGATTGTCGGCATAGTTAAGATTCAACTCGGACATCTTATCAAGAAGATGGCAGAAAACAACTACACGCTCAGTGTCAGCGACGAGGCCATCAGATTCATCGGCGACAGTGCCTACGACCCGATTTACGGTGCACGTCCTGTAAAGCGTTACATACAGCACGAAATCGAAAACCAGGTTGCCAAGATGATTATCGGTGACGAGGTTCACGAAGGCGACACCATCGAGGTGACCGTAAGCAACGGAGCACTTGCATTCAAGAAGAAATAATTAACACGTTTCATAATAAAAAATGCGGAAGGCTTTTCTGTCATCCGCATTTTTTGTTTATATGTAGCGACGCGCCATGGCACGTCGCTACAATTATAAATTCCATTATTAATTTTCGTCCCACAATAACGTTTACAACCATCCAACAGCGAAACATTTCGCCCCTCAGACAAAAATTTCACCCCTAAAATCAAGCAAACGCCCACAGCGATAGGCAACTCCGTCACATTTTTAATCCCACCATATTTTAATGCTATTCCTTTGCGGCAATTTTTTGAAAAGGAAAGAAGAGATGAATATTTTGAGAAAAGCATGGTGCAGGACTTACCAGTGTGCATTTCACATTGCACAGCCGCTCCTGCCTTACAAAGACCCTGTCGTTAAGCAAAGCATAAACGACATACCCGAAATTCTACGCAAAAACAATATCAACAATGTAATTTTCGTCACCGACCAAGGACTAGTCAAGGCTGGCATGGCAAAGCGCATCGAAGATGTACTGTCGGGTGCAGGTATAAATTTCACAACCTATGCCGACACCGTCCCAAACCCGACAATCGAAAACGTTGAGGCTGTGAGAAAATTGTACTTGGAAAAAGGTGCACAAGGTTTCATCTCGCTAGGCGGAGGTTCGGCAATGGACTGCGCAAAGGGTGCGGCCGCCCGAATTGCCCGTCCCAAGAAACAAATCCCACAGATGCGCGGAATACTGAAAGTACACAAGAAATTGCCGACAATAATCGCAATTCCCACCACGGCAGGAACCGGAAGCGAGGCAACAGTAACAACCGTAATCACCGACAGCAAAAAGAACTACAAGTATCCAATCAGCGATTTCTGCCTGATTCCGCCATACGCAATACACGACTACTCATTAACAACAGGACTACCACAGAAAATGACATCCACCACAGGTATGGACGCACTCACTCATGCCGTTGAAGCCTACATAGGCGGGTCGCTCAACAAGACATCAGCCGCAAATGCAGAAATAGCAACCCAACTAATACACAAATACTTATATCGTGCCTACACAAATGGCAACGATGCCGAAGCCAGACAAAATATGCTCGAAGCCTCGTTCCGCGCAGGATTGGCATTCTCGATGAGTTATGTCGGTTATATCCACGCAGTTGCACATTCGTTAGGCGGAAAATATGGTACGCCACACGGACTTGCAAATTCGGTTCTTATGCCTATAATACTTCGCGAATATGGAGAATGTGTCTATAAGAAACTGGCACGATTGGCACGCAAGTCAGGTGTTGTCACTAGTTTCGAAAGCGACGAGAAGACCGCAAAACTTTTCATCGACTGGATTCAGGAAATGAACGACAAGATGGGTATACCACGCACACTCAGCGACATACGCGAAGAGGATATTCCCGAAATGGCTGCCTACGCCGATGCAGAAGCAAACCCGACCTATCCGGTGCCAAGACTAATGGACAAAAAGGAATTGGAAAAGTTGTATAGGCTTGGAATGGTGGGAAATGCGGATAAAGAACCGTCATTCCGCAAAACTGAACGAGCAGCATAAGGTACGTTGCTTGCGAGTTCGTTTATGCGGAATCTCCCTTCTATACTAATGGGAGATTTCGGATAGGTTAATTCACACAGCTCCACTATGTATCGCTGGTTCATTATACCTTCCGAAATGACGTCTATAAATAACAATTTTTAAACTAACTTTGCAAACAAAACATAAGTTATGAACATAGAACAAATAGTTGACGCACAGAGAAGATATTTCTCTACAGGCAAAACATTCGACATAAAATACAGGCTCGCAGCTCTCGACAAGCTGAAAGCATCGATAAAGAAACACGAAGCCGAACTGCTCGACGCAATAAAGCAGGACCTCGGCAAGTCGGCATCCGAATCGTTCATGTGCGAAGTCGGACTTACCTTATCCGAAATAACGCACTTCAGGAAACACCTGCGTTCGTGGGCACGTACAAAGCGCAAATGCACACCGCTGACCAATTTCCACGCCAAGAGTATGATCGTGCAGGAGCCTTACGGTGTTGTGCTGATAATGTCGCCATGGAACTATCTGGTATTGCTAACACTTGAACCGCTTATCGGCGCAATCGCGGCAGGCAACTGCGCCGTCGTAAAGCCGTCGGCATACTCGCCAGAAACTTCGGCAGTAATGCAAAAATTGATTTCCGAAACATTTGAACCAGAATACGTTGCCGTAGTAACTGGTGGCCGTGCCGAAAATGCCGACCTTCTGGAACAGAAGTTCGACTACATATTCTTCACTGGCGGCGTAACCGTCGGTAAACTGGTGATGGAAAAGGCTTCGAAGCATCTTACGCCAGTAACTCTGGAACTTGGTGGAAAGTCGCCCTGCATAATCGACCATACCGCCAACCTTCGCATAGCAGCACGGCGTATAACTTTCGGCAAATTCCTCAACTGCGGACAAACCTGCATAGCACCCGACTATGTCCTGGTCGAAAAGTCGGTACACGACGAATTTGTAAGTCTGCTGAAAGAAGAAACCACAAAAATGTACGGCAAGGACATCCTAGCCAACAAGGACTACGGCAAGATGGTGAACCAGAAGCATTTCGACAGAGTTTCGGGACTTATTGCCAAAGAAAAAGTCGTATATGGAGGACGACTGAAAGCGGAAACCCTGCAGATTGAACCGACCATCCTCGACAATGTTACGCCCGATGATGCCGTGATGCAGGAAGAAATTTTCGGTCCTGTGTTGCCGATAATTGTAGTCGAAAACACCGAAGAAGCCGCCAATTTCATAAAAAGCAGACCGAAACCATTGGCATTGTACCTTTTCTCAAGCGACAGGAAGGTGGAAAAACAGTTTCTGCGAGAAGTACCGTTCGGCGGAGGCTGCGTAAACGACACCATCATCCATATTGCAACCAACAATCTGCCATTCGGCGGCGTTGGCAACAGCGGAATGGGAAGCTACCACGGCAAAAAGACTTTCGAGACATTCAGCCACGCAAAGTCGGTGGTGAAAAAATACACTTGGCTCGACATTTCAATGCGCTACCAGCCATACGCCAACTGGAAGGACAATCTGATAAGGATGTTTTTGAAATAAAGTAACAAAATCGCAATACTAAAAAACGGAGTCTGATACTGAAACAAGTTCAGTATGACGGATTCCGTTTTTCTATTTATAGAACAAAAAAAGACAATTAATTCGTCTTTTGGAGCATTTCTCCTAGACGAACATATACACGCCATATACTATATGTTTAACAACATTTATTTAGAATAAAAACTACCATCAAATCACACATAAGAACCTATAACACAAACACATAACAAGCAAATACAACATCTTGTTATTTAGAATAATTACAAATTACTTTATTTTCAAAAGTTGGGACAAAAAAGCGATTTCCGAAACACTAAATAAATTAACTTTGGACTTTCAATTTTTTAGGTTAGAAACTAGTTAAATAAATGTAATACAAATATTTCAAAATTAACTTTGGAGGATAAGTATGAATAAAATCAAGAATCTTGCAGAACTTAGGAAGATTAAGGAAGACATGCAAGGCAAAATGCAGCTCAGGGAAAACAGCAATTCTCCCGACGCTATCGTTCAGATTAAGGTAGGTATGGCTACCAGCGGCATCGCAGCAGGTGCAAAGGAAATCATGAACTACCTCATGGAAGAACTCGACAAGAGAGGCGTTAAGGCTTTGGTAATTCAGGTTGGCGATATGGGCTACTGCCACGCAGAACCAACTATCGAAGTAACTCGCCCAGGTAGCGACCCGGTGGTTTTCGGTTACGTTGACGTAAAGAAGGCCGACGAAATCATTGAAAAGTATATTAAGAACGGAGAATTGATCGAAGGAATTCTTCCTGCTAACTACAGATCAATCTAAATAAGGAGGATTAGAACTAATGGCACAATACAAAATGCACCTCTTGGTATGCGGCGGTACTGGCTGTTCCGCATCCAGAAGCCATGAAATTATGGCTCAGCTCGACAAGGAGCTCGAATCTCACGGTTTGAAAGAATTTGCAAAGGTTGTTCCGACTGGCTGCTTCGGTTTCTGCGAAAAAGGCCCGATCGTAAAGGTTATTCCTGACAACACTTTCTATACTCAGGTAACTCCTGAAGATGCAAAGGAAATCATCGAAGAACATATTATTAAAGGTAGAAAAGTTACCCGTCTTCTCTACACAGACCCGGATAACAACGAACATGTAAGCGACTCGAAGCACATGGAATTCTACAAGAAGCAGATCCGTATCGCTTTGCGTAACTGCGGTTTCATCGATCCTGAAAACATTGA
>Ga0310696_10001826_pt1 | contig 29718 bp, 27 predicted proteins | sample AusTroGonzalo_MG_4_FD_203885 | JGI IMG/M metagenome (GOLD analysis project Ga0310696, IMG submission 203885) | Bovine rumen microbial communities from tropical cattle in Woodstock, Queensland, Australia - Gonzalo_02 (v2) (version 2) | ecosystem: Host-associated > Mammals > Digestive system >... | reverse complement strand
GTCGGAATATCTTTTGTATCGCTTCCTTCCAGTCCCCAACTTTTCCCCGTTGGACTAAATGCAAATAAAAGCCGATGATCTATCTGGATGTAATCAATTGTTTTTCTGATTTCCTCATCCTGGCTTGACCATTGAAGATAGTATTGGCATTCGCATTGGTCTGACAAGTCGATGGAGAACAACTCTTTAAAAACACGCGCTCTTTCAGTGCCGGAAAGAGATTCAAGGGTATTCAAAAATGCTTTTGTAATATTGTTTTCCAGCTGTTCAATACTTTTGTTTGAACTGTTCGATGCGTAGTAAATAAACACATTTAAATGCCGGTCTCGAAGACCTGAATACTTCATAACAGTAGTTTCCTTTCACTGATACTTCTTCGCCGCGGCTTCAAGGTCTTTCTTGATCTTCTCCCGCAGGGCGGCGGGTTTGACGATCTCGACGGCACCGGCGTATTGAAGCGCCCAGTATTCCATCGCGTCGGGGCTCGACAGCACGCGGACGCGGTAGAGGGTCTTTTCGTCGTTGACGGCTTGGATGGCGATCCCCTTCCCGAACCAGTCGATCACCTGATCGAGTACCCAGTCGGGCGAAAGAAACTCGATTTGCTGCGGATCGTCGGCGAACATATAGGGCATGGCGGTCGAAAAGCGCTTGTAGTCGATCCCGTTCTCATAGCCCGGCACCGTCCGGATATCGGTGGCGGGGGCGTCCTTGATCCTGACGTTCGTGATGCGGTCGAGCCGGCAGTAGAAGAGAGTCTTGAATTTTTCGTTCAGCGACATCAGGTAGTAGCGCTGATTGTGCAGGATCAGAAGATAGGGCGTGCCGATCTGATGACTGGTGCAATGGAGTTTCTTGTCGGCGCCGTATTTGTTGTAGTCGTATTCGATCTGCTGCTTTTTTTCGATCGCCTCGTCGACGACCTCGATGGTATAGAACAGCGCGGGGTTTTCGGTCTTGTCCCAGTCGTTTACGGTATAAACGTTCTTGACGCTTCTGCGAAACGAGGGACCGGAAAGAGAGGAAAGTTTTTCGATCAAGTCTTTCGAGTGCTTCGGGTTGATGTGCTTGCTCGCAAGCACGCCGTCGATCAGAAGTTGCAGTTCCGCGTCCTCAAAACGGCGTACCGACAGATAGCAGCCGTTTGCCGTCGATTCGATCTCGTAGCCCGCTTCACGGAGCAGCGCGAGGTTACGCCCGACCGCCTTGCGTTCGAGTTCGATCCCGTAGTCGCGGTCGAGCCGCAAAAGGATCTCCTCTTGCGTCAGGGGGTGGTCGGCGTCGCTTTGCGCTTCGAGGATCTCGAGAATGCGGAGAAGCGCCAATTTCTTCGGTTCGATTCCGGGCATCGGTTTTTCCTCCTTCGGTTGATACCTTATTGTACCATATTCGGTACAGGATTGCAACCGAAAGAGGAAAAGTTTTCCGTTAATCAATCTCCGACCTCTTCCCGGATGCGCCGAATATCGCTGCCGAGAAGCGTTCCCTTGACGGTGAGTTCGTCGACGATCGCGTCGAGGAACCGGCGGTGACGGGCAATGATCTGCTTGGCTTCTTTATAGTATTCTTCGAGTTTTTCCGCGATCACGCGCTCGGCGTCTGTCCTGATCCCGTCGGGGGACTCGTGATCGACTGCTGACGCGAAACCGTAGGCGGAAAACTCGTCACGAAAACGGCGCATGAGGCGTTTAGCGCGGAATAAGTCAAGCCGGAATCCGGCGTCAGTCTCGCCATAAACAAGTTCGGTTGCCGCCTTGCCGCCGAGGATCATTCGCACGCGATCCTCTTGCAAGGACATCCGGCAGAAGTACTCCTCGTCTTTCTCTACGCAGGTGTCGCCTTTGTTGGAGAACGACCGTGCTTCGACCGAAACCAGCCGGACGCACCCCGGTTCCTGCACTTCCGCGACGACGGCGTGTCCCGCCTCGTGATACGCGATCATAGCGCGACCCGATGGGGTGTACGCGGGCTCCGACTCCGGCGCGCCGTAGATAAAGCGCAGAACGGCGCGAAGCAGGTCGAAACGGTCGATCTTGTCACGGTTTTCATAACCGGCGTAGAGCGCCGCCAGATTGACGATCGCCGCGATATCGGAACAGGAGTTCTCCGAGAGGATCCCCGCGAAATCCGAGAGATCGGTTCCGTCGGCGACAAAACCCGTCCCCGTCAGATAGTGGTAAAAGATCTTTTCGGCGTCCCTTGGAGAAGGAAGCTGCAGTTCGATCTTGACGTCGAAGCGTCCCGAACGCATGAGCGAATCCGGGAGTTTGTAGGGGTGGTTGGCGGTCGCGACGACGTAGACGCCGCAGCCGTCTGTTTCGTCCATCCCGGTCTGCACCGCCACGAACTCGGCGGCGTCGCGGTGAGAGTCCTCCCCGTCGGGGGAAAACTTGTCAAGGTCGTCGAAAAAGACGATCGCCGGGGCGGACGCCTTCGCCTTTTCAAAGACCTCTTTCAGTTCGGCGAGAAAGGCGTCGTCCTGCTTCGTTTTTCGGACGGTGAAAAAGGGAAGACCGCACGCCTCGATCAGACAGGACGAGAAAAGAGTCTTGCCGATGCCCGGATTTCCCGAGAGCAGCAGCGCGTGCGGCGGCTTGCCGCCCAAACGACGGTACTTGTCGGGGTTCTTCCACGTATCGGCGAGCAGTTCCAGCTCCTGTTTGACGGAGTCGTAGCCGATGATCCTATCAAACGCCCCGCTCATCTTCTGCGCCCCGCTTCCGCCTGCGCCCTCATAAGATCGCGGGTCAGATTGTCCATCTTCCGCCTTAGATCGGCGATTTTGCGGTCGCAGTCGGCGATCCGGCGCCGATAGGGCTCCGCCATCCTGTGTTGATCCTGCGCCAGCTTTTCATAGTCGCGCGCCCGCCTCTCGTACTGCTCCATCGAGCGCTCCTCGTTGGCCTTTTGGCGCTCCTGCCCGTCGAGTTCGCGCCGCACGCGGTCCATTTCGCGTTGGATCATTGTGACGTCCATTTTCTTTTCTCCTTTTCGTTTTTGTTTTCGCGGTTTTCCGCCGCAGGTCTATTGTAGCGCAAGGGATGTACCGAAAAGGGGACGAGGAAAGCAAAAAGACGGGAGCAAATGCTCTCGCCTCTTGTTTGGTCGGAGTGACTGGATTCGACGCGCCGCCGGTGGATTCGAACCAGCTCTGCCCTCCCCAGTCGCATAGTCGAATGGGGGACGCGGTAATACCGCATCCCCCGTTCTCCTTGCTTTGTGGGGTATCGCTGCGCGAAAACAGTCCGCCGGACTGTTTTCGCTTGCTCACCCTTGGTCCCGTGTTCGGAACCAATCAGGCGCCGGTTCGACCCGGGCACGACGGACAAAAGCGAACGGAGGGCAAACACCCTCCGCTCGCTTTTGGTCGGAGTGACTGGATTCGAACCAGCGGCCTCTTGGTCCCGAACCAAGCGCTCTACCAAACTGAGCCACACCCCGGTATTCATTTTTCGCAAGGGGTATTATAACACGGGAACGGGGGTTTGTCAAGCGGAAACGGTAAAAAAAGAAAGGAAAGGCGGGAGCGGAGGGTCCAAAGGGAAAAACTCTTTTACAGTTTCGTTTTTGAGACCGAAAACGAGGCCGGATATGCTTTCGGGCTGTTAGCCCTCAAACGCGATATGCCGCGCGGCGAAAGACGACGCGCGGCGTGAAAACAGACCAAAAGCGAAGAAAACCGCGGGGGTTCCGTTTTTGAAACCGCAAAACGGCGCCGGGACGCCGTTTTGCTCTTCAATCCCTATTGAAGTTCTTTGCCGCGCTTTCTACGAAAGAAAGCGCGAAAAGCCCCTTCCGTCGCTTGATTCGCGCCACCTCCCATGAGGGGGAGGCATAGGCACGGGCGGCGTTGATCATTCGGCACAGACTTCCTTGATGACGTTCGCGGCTTTCGCGAGCAGGTCGTCGGGGATATTGAGGGCGGGGATGAGGCGGACCTTATCCTTTGCGGTGAGGCAGAGGACGCCGCGATCGCGGCAGGCGGCGAGCACCTCGGGGGCGGGCTTCGTCGTTTTCAGTCCGAGGAGCAGCCCCATTCCGGTCACCTGTTCGATCCCTTTCGCGCCGTCAAAGGTTTTGCGGAGGAGATCGCCCTTGCGTTTGACGTCCGCGAGCAGGGCGTCGTCGATCCGGGAGAGGATCGAGAGGGCGGCGGCGCAGCAGACGGGGTTCCCGCCGAAGGTCGAGCCGTGATCGCCGAAGCCGAAGACGTCCTTCACCTTCTCGCCGAGCAGGGTCGCGCCGAGCGGCAGTCCGCCCGCCAGCCCCTTCGCCGTCGAGACGATATCGGGCGAGATCCCGTAGTTCATATAGGCGTAGAGTTTTCCCGTCCGTCCGTTCCCGGTCTGCACCTCGTCCACGATCAGCAGCGCGTCGGTGCGGTTGCACCAGGCGGCGAGCGCGGAGACGAAGGCGTGGTCGAGCGGCAGCACGCCGCCCTCTCCCTGGATGCACTCGATCATCACGGCGGCGACGGGGGTTTTCACGTGCAGAGCGTCAAGATCGGCAAGCCCGGCGGGGTTCGCGTCGATCGAAGCGAAGCCGGGGGTCAGCGGTTGATAGAGTTCGTGGTAATGATCCTGCCCCGTTGCGGAGAGGGTGGTCAGCGTCCGTCCGTGAAAACTGTTCTTCATCGAGACGACCGTATAGCGGCCGGCGCCGTACTTGTCGGCGGCGTATTTGCGCGCCGCTTTGATCGCGCACTCGTTCGCCTCGGCGCCCGAGTTCGAGAAAAAGACCTTTTTCATCCCGGTCTTCTGCACGAGCATTTCGGCGAGTTCGGCGCAGGGGGCGGTGTAAAACAGGTTCGACGTGTGCTGGACGCGCCCGATCTGATCGATCACGGCTTGCTGCCATTTTTCGTCGGCGACCCCGAACGCCGTCACCCCGATTCCGGAGGTCAGGTCGATATATTCGCGCCCGTCCTCGCCTTTGAGCAGAACGCCCTTGCCCGAGACGATCGCGACGGGGAAGCGGTTGTAGGTGCTTGCGATATAGGTTTTATCCTTTTCAAAAAGATCCATATTCAGTCCCCGTTCGGTTTCACCATTGTACCGGCGCCCTCGTCGGTGAGCAGTTCCATCAGGATCGAGTGCGGGATCCTGCCGTCCATGATGACCACGCGCTTCACCCCGGCGCCGATCGCCTTCACGCAGCAGTCGACCTTCGGGATCATACCGCCCGAAATGACGCCCTGCTCGCGGAGGTGCGCCGCCTCCTCCACCGAGATCTCGGGGATGAGCGACGAAGGATCCTCCTTATCGCGGAGGATGCCCGCGATGTCGGTCATCAGCAGCATACGCTCGGCGCCGAGCGCCCCGGCGATATACGCGGCGGCGGTGTCGCCGTTGATATTGTAGGCGTTGCCCGCCCGGTCGCAGCCGATCGTCGAGACGACCGGGATATATCCCTTTTCAAGCAGGTCGGTGATGGGGGCGGGGTGGATCTTCACCACTTCGCCGACGAACCCGAGGCGCGGGTCTTTCTGCACCGCCTCGATCAGCCGTCCGTCCATCCCCGAGAGCCCGACGGCGCGCCCGCCCTTGTTCTCGAGCATATTCACGAGGGTCTTGTTCACCTTGCCGGCGAGAACCATCTGCACGATATCCATCGTCTCGGCGTCGGTGACGCGAAGCCCGTCGACGAACTCGGGCTTTTTGCCGAGTTTCTCCATCAGCCCGTTGATCTCGGGGCCGCCGCCGTGGACGAGCACGACCTTCACCCCGATCAAGGAGAGGAGAACCACGTCCTCCATCACCTGGGCTTTCAGCTGGTCGTCGATCATGGCGTTGCCGCCGTACTTGACGACGATCGTCTTTCCGTTATAGCGTTTGATGTTGGGAAGCGCCTGTACCAGTACTTCGGCGCGTTCGTGATTGGTGATCGCGTTCAGCATCGCTTTGTCCTTTCAGGTGCGGTAGTCGCCGTTGATCTTCACGTAGTCGTAGGTCAGGTCGCAGCCCCAGGCGTTCGAGTATTCGACCCCGGAGTTCAGATCCACGAGGATCTCGATCTCCTTTTCGGAGAGGATCTTTTTCGCGATCTCCTCCGAAAAGTCCACGCCCGATCCGTTCTTGCAGACGGGGATCGTTCCCGCGGCGCTCGAAAACGCGACGTCGATCTTGGAAACGTCGACGTCCGCACCGCTGTAACCGATCGCGCAGAGGACGCGTCCCCAGTTGGCGTCGGCGCCGAACATCGCCGCCTTCAGCAGGCTGGAGCAGATCACGCTCTTCGCCACTTTGCGGGCGGTCGCCTTGTCGGCGGCGCCGCTTACGCGGCATTCGAGCAGACGCGTCGCGCCCTCTCCGTCGCCCGCGATCAGGCGGCAGAGCGAAACGGTCACCGAGTTGAGCGCCTGCATAAAGACCGAAAAGTCCTCGCCGTCCGCGACGATCTTCGGGTTGCCGGCAAGCCCGTTTGCCAGCACCGTCACCATGTCGTTTGTCGATGTGTCACCGTCGACGCTTACCATATTGAAGGTGTCGGCGACGTCGGTCGAGAGGGCGCGCTTCAGCATTTCGGGCGCGATCGCCGCGTCGGTCGTGATGAAGACGAGCATCGTCGCGAGGTTGGGATGGATCATCCCGCTGCCCTTCGCGATCCCGCCGATCCGGCAGGTCTTGCACGAGAGGGTGAACTCGACCGCGACCTCTTTTAAGACCGTGTCGGTCGTCATGATCCCCTCGGCGGCTGCCTGACTCCCGTTTTCCGAGAGCCCGGCGGCAAGAGAGGGAAGTCCCGCCGCGATCGGGGCGATATCGAGCGGCTGCCCGATCACGCCGGTCGAGGCGACGACGATATCGTCGGGCGAGATCCCGAGCGCCTTCGCCGTTTCGGCGCTCATCTTCTCGGCGATCTCGATCCCGTTCGCGTTACAGGTATTGGCGTTTCCGCTGTTGCAGACGATCGCGCGGGCGACGCCGTTTGCAAGGTGTTTCTGCGTCACGAGCAACGGCGCGCCCTTGACGAGGTTGGTCGTGTAGACCGCCGCCGCCGAGGCGGGCGCCTCGCTGACGATCAGCGACAGATCCCGCTTCGTCCGGTTCTTCCGGATCCCGCAATGGATCCCGTTCGCTTTGAATCCTTTCGCGGCGCAGACGCCGCCGTTCACTTGTTTCACTTTCCGTATCCCCTTTGCAGTTCTTTTCTCATCCGAGCGCGAGCCCCGTCTCTTCGGGAAGCCCGAGCGCAATATTCATATTCTGGATCGCGGCGCCCGACGCGCCCTTGCCGAGATTGTCGAAGCGCGAGACGAGCAGGATCCGGTCGCCGTTCCCGAAGACCGAGATCTCCATATCGTCGCGCCCGGCAAACGCCCCGGCGGAGAGCAGTCCGTCGGCGTCGGCCTCGCCGGAATAGCGGACGACGGGTCCCCGGTAGACCGAGCGGTATAGATCGGTCACTTCTTCGACGGGTTTATTCAGGCGTTCGGCGGAGAGTTCCACCGCGACCGCCATCCCCGCGTAATACGACGAGACGATCGGGGCGAAAACGGGCTCGCGGTTCAGTCCCGCGTACGCCTTCATCTCGGGGAGATGCTTATGGGTCTGACCGAGTCCGTAGATCCGCGGCGCCTGAAGGCGGGCGGCGTTGTCCGGATCCTCGTATTCGGCGATCATCTTTTTCCCGCCCCCCGAATAACCGGTCAGCGAGAAGCAGGAGAGTTCCGCGTCGGGGGAGAGGAACCCCGCCGAGACGAGCGGCGCGACGAGCGAAACAAACCCGCTGGCGTGACAGCCGGGGTTCGCGATCCGCGTCGAAAGCGCGATCTTTTCACGCTGTCCCGGCAGTTCCGCAAAGCCGTAGACCCAACCGGGGGCGACCCGGTGCGCCGTCGAGGTGTCGATCACGACGGTTTTCGCGTCGCCGATCATCGCGACCGCCTCGCGGGCGGCGTCGTCGGGCAGACACAGAAACGCGACGTCCGCGCGAAAGAACGCGTCGGCACGCGCCGCCGGATCCTTCCGTCTCTCGTCGGGGAGGGTGATCAGCTCGATATCCTCGCGCGCGGCAAGCCGCTCGCGGATGCGGAGTCCGGTCGTCCCGGCGCTCCCGTCAATGAAAACCTTCGTCATATTCCGCCTCTTTTTCAACAGATGTGAATAATTATACAACCAAAAGGATGGAATGTCAAGATATTTTCGGAAAAAATAATTTTTCGTTTATGCAACAAAAGTGAATAACTATGAATGAAACGCCGCAAGAGGACGTTCCGCCCCAACTTCTTATTATATCGCGCGCGAGCCGAAAAAGCAAGAGAAAACGGCGAAAAAGGAAGAACCCCCGGCGGAGAAAGGGGCGCCCGGCACGCCCCGAAACGGAACGAATCATCGTTAAAATGACATTATTATTCTAAATCTATTGTTTTTCGCGCGAGGATATGATAGAATATAGAAGACGCTTTTGCGGGAAGACGATCGGTTTTCCGATCCGAAAGGAAACATAAGAAGAATCAACGATGTTGCTTACCATACTTGATTATCTGGATCAAACGGCGGAAAGGGTCCCCGACAAGATCGCCGTGCGGGAAGAGGACGGCGCGATCTCCTACGCCGGGCTGCGCCGGAACGCGCGGGTGATCGGCACGACGCTGATCCGCCGCGGCGAACTGTTCGGGAAGCCGATCGGCGTCTATATGGAAAAAGGCGTTCTTGCGCTGTCGTCCTTTTTCGGGATCGTCTCCGCCGGGGGATGTTACTGTTCGCTCAACGTCGAACTGCCCGCCGGCAGACTCGGTCAGATCGCCGACGTACTTTCCGCCGGCGTGATCCTCACGACCGCCGCGCTGCGGGAACGGGCGGAGGAGATCTTTCCGGGGCGCGACCTTCTCGTCGCGGAGGAACTGCTTGAAAACGAGGAGGATGGGGAAGCGCTTGCGCGGGTACGCGCCGGGATGATCGACGCCGATCCCCTCTACGTCAATTTCACCTCGGGCTCAACCGGGGTCCCGAAGGGGATCGCGGTCGCGCACAGGAGCGTGATCGATTTCATCGAACAGTTCGTGCCGCTCTTCGGGATCGGGGAGGACGACGTGATCGCAAGCCAGGCGCCGTTTGATTTCGACGTATCGGTGAAGGATATTTATTCCGCCCTGAAGACCGGAGCGACGCTCGTTATCGTGCCGCGGAAGTTCTTTTCGGCGCCGGTGCGCCTGCTCGACTATCTGTGCGACAACGGGGTCACCACGCTGATCTGGGCGGTCTCGGCGCTCTGCCTCATTACGACTTTCCACGGACTGGACTACAAGACGCCGACGAGCGTCCGCCGGGTGCTGTTCAGCGGAGAGGTGATGCCCTTCAAGCATCTCGCCCAATGGATGGCGCGCTTGCCCGACGCGACCTTCGTCAATTTGTACGGTCCGACCGAGATCACCTGTAACTGTACCTATCATATCCTTGAAAAGGGGCGCGACTATTCCGGAGGGATCCCGATCGGAAAGAGTTTTCCGAACGAGGACGTCTTTCTGCTTGACGGGGAGGACCGGAAGATCACCGAGCCGGGCGTCGTCGGACGGATCGTCGTCCGGGGAACGGCGCTGGCGCTCGGGTACTACCGCCTTGACGACAAGACTGCCGCGAGTTTCATTCAGAACCCCCTGAACGTCGCCTATCCCGAGCGGATCTACGTCACCGGCGACCTCGGTCGCTACGATGAAAACGGCGACCTCTTCTTCTCGGGAAGGAGCGACAATCAGATCAAGTATCTCGGGCATCGGATCGAACTCGAGGAGATCGAGCGGAGCATTTCGGGGGTCGACGGGGTCGACCGCTGTTTCTGCGTTTTCGAGAACGAGAAACTGAAGGGTTACTACGTCGGGTCGGTTGAAAAAACGGCGCTCCACGCCCGCCTTCGCGAGAGCCTTCCGCCCTTTATGGTCCCGGGATTTCTCCGTCGGCTCGACGAGATGCCGATGACCAAGAACGGAAAGATCGACCGGAAAGCCGCCGTACTGGCGGCGGAAAGGAAGGGGAGCGATGGCAACGCTTGAAAAGGTGCTCGCGACCTGTTCCGGCGCCTTTTACACGTTTGATACCCGCGTTCTGCGGGCGCGCGTCGACTACCTCCGCTCCCGTCTGCCGGACAACTGTTCGCTCTGCTACGCCGTGAAGGCGAATCCGTTCGTCGCGGGGGAGATCGCCGACGTCGCCGACGCTTTCGAGATCTGCTCGCCGGGCGAGGCGGCGGTCTGCCGGGCGGTCGGGATCCCGAGCGAGAAGACGGTGATCTCGGGCGTTTATAAAACGCCGTCGTTTATCGAGGAACTGATCGCGGATCCCGGTTTTCGCGGGATCCTGACGATCGAATCGATGACGCAATACCGGCTTTTCAAAGATCTTTCGGAGAAGTACGGGCGACGGATCCGCGTGCTGCCGCGGCTGACCAACGACAGTCAGTTCGGGATCAACGAGGAGGAGATCGACAAGATCGTCGCCGAACGCGAAAGGACTCCGCTCGTTTCTCTTGCGGGGCTCCAGTTCTTTTCGGGCACGCAGAAAACGTCGGTCAAGAAGATCGCGCGGGAGATCGCCGCGCTCGACGGGCTGCTCGTCCGGTTGAAGGACGAATACGGCTTTTCGTCCGAGCGCCTCGAATACGGACCCGGCTTTCCCGTTTCCTATTTCGAGGGCGAGGAGTTCGACGAGGAGGAATACCTTCGGGAGTTTTCCCGGATCGTCGGGGAGATGACCTGCCGGACGAAGATCACGCTCGAACTCGGGCGGAGCATCGCCGCCTCCTGCGGAAAGTATTACACGCACGTCGTCGATATCAAACGGAACAAGGGAACCGACTACGCGCTCGTCGACGGCGGGATGCATCATCTCGTCTATTTCGGGCAGTCGATGGCGATGAAGCGCCCGCGCGTCCGGGTCGTCGGAAAGCCCGACGCCCCCGACGGGGTGAAACGGACGGTCTGCGGTTCGCTCTGCTCGATGAACGACATCATCGTCAAGCAGCTGCCCCTGCCCCCGATCGGGATCGGGGACGTCCTCTGCTTCGAGAACGCCGGCGCCTACTGTATGACCGAGGGGATCGCGCTGTTCCTTACCCGCGATATCCCGGCGGTCTACCTGATCCGGGCGGACGGCGACCTTCTCCCGGTGAGGCGCCCCTTTGAAACGGTCCGACTCAACACACCGCAATACGACCTTTGAAGAAAGGATAAAACGATGGAAAAATTGCTTGCCATTCTGGAGGATCTGAACCCCGGCGTCGATTACGAGAACTGCGAGGATCTGATCGACGGGCATCACCTCGATTCGCTGCTCATTATTTCGTTGATCGCCGAACTCGAGGACGCCTTTGACGTGACGATCCCGGCGGTCGAGATCGTTCCCGACAACTTCAATTCCGCCAAACGGATGATGGCGATGATCGAACGCCTGCAGGAGGATTGATCGGGCAAATGTCGCTTGCAAGTCTTCTCGGGGCGGGGAAGGGGGTCGCGATGACCTCCTTCTTCTCCCCCGAGTTCTTCCTTTTGTTTCTTCCCCCGGCGGTGCTCGGCTACGCGCTGATCCCGCAGAAGGGAAAGAAATACTGGCTGCTGTTCGCCGGATATCTGTTCTACTGGTTCGTCAGCGGCGCCCTGATCCTCTATCTGCTTTTGTCGACGGTTCTGATCCATTGGTTCGGGATCTGGCTCGACCGCGTGCAGAACGAGGGAAAAGCGGCGGCGGCGGAACTGGAAAAAGAGGAACGGAAAGCCCTGAAAAAGAAATACCGTAAAAAACAGCTCGCGATCGTTTGGCTGGCGGTGATCCTGCATATCGGGATCCTTCTCGTCGTCAAATACTCGGGCTTTTTCGCCGTCAACGTCAACCGCCTGCTCTCCGCCGTGAACGCTCCGTTCTCGGTCCGGATCCCGAAGTATCTGATGCCGATCGGGATCAGTTTCTTCTCGCTGCAGGCGCTTTCCTATATTCTCGACGTTTATCACGGCGTCGTGAAAGCCGACGGGAATATCGGGCGGCTGGCGCTCTTTCTCTCGTTTTTCCCCGCGATCGTCGAGGGACCGATCTGTCGGTACGGTCAGACGGCGGAGCGGCTCTGGGACTGCCGGCAGATCACCTACCGTAACCTGACGCGGGGCTCTCAGCGTTTCCTCTTCGGAATGATGAAGAAACTGGTCGTCGCGGATCGGCTGAACTCGTTCGTCGTTCTGGTCTTCAACGATTACGGCAACTGCGACGGCGGGATCATCGCGCTCGGCGCGATCCTCTACACCGTGCAGCTCTACATGGACTTCTCGGGCTCGATCGACGCGGTGATCGGCGTGGCGGAGATCTTCGGCGTTCCGATCCCCGAGAACTTCGAGCGCCCCTTCTTCTCGAGGACGATCTCCGAGTTCTGGAAGCGGTGGCACGTTACGCTCGGCGCTTGGTTCCGGGACTACCTGTTCTATCCCGTCACGGCGTCCGACAAAATGAAGAAACTGACCTCCTCGGCGCGTAAGAAACTCGGCAATCACTACGGTCCGCTGCTTGCCGGGAGCATCGCGCTCTTCTGCGTCTGGCTCTCGAACGGTCTGTGGCACGGGTCGGATTGGAACTTCATTTTCTTCGGGATGTATCATTTCGTCCTGATCCTGACCGGAAGTCTGATCGCCCCGCTCGTCCGGAAGGTGAACGCCAAACTGCATATTGATCCGGAACGCTTCGCCTACCGGCTTTTCCAGATGATCCGCACCGCGATCCTCGTCGTGATCGGGGAACTCTTCTTCCGGGCGGAGGGGCTGCGGAACGGGTTTAAGATGTTCGGAAGAATGGTTACGCGCTTCTCCTTCTCGTCCTTCAACCGGGAGTTCCTCGAAAAGAGCGGGCTCGATCCGTACGACCTCGTGATCGTCGGGATCACGGTCGCCGTGGTTTTTGCCGTCAGTCTCTTTCAGGAGAAGCGCGGTTCGCTGCGCGACGCGCTTGAAAAGAAGCCGATCGCGCTTCGTTGGGCGATCTGGTACGCCGCGATCCTGTTCGTCGTGATCTTCGGCGCCTACGGATACGGCTACGCGCAGATCGACCCGATCTACGCCCAGTTCTGAGAGGGGGAGACGGTATGAAGGCAACGATGAAAAAAACGGCTCTCTGTCTCGGTTTTGCCGCCGGACTGATCGCGCTCTTCCTTTTGCTCTCGCTTCTCGTTTTTTCGGAGGAGGGAGGCAGGTCGAAGGGGGCGCTCGATCCCTCGATCGCCGGAGTGTACGACGAACCGGAGGGGACGGTCGACGTTCTGATGGTCGGGGACAGCGAGACCTACAGTTCCATGATCCCGCTTCAACTCTTTGAGGAACACGGGATCACGTCTTACTGCTGCGCGACGTCGGGACAGCTGCTCTCGGATTCGGCGGAGATACTGAACATCCTCTTTGAGAAGCAGTCGCCGAAGATCGTGATCCTCGAAACCGACACGATCTTCCGGAAGGTTTCGACGTCGAACGTGATGCTTCGCGAACTCGGCGGGATCTTCGCGGTCTTCACCAACCACGACCGGTGGAAGGAGATCGGGGGGAACGGCGGGATCGACGACGACGAAAACGCCGTGGACACCAAGGGCTATCGGTTCTCGAAGACGGTCGCGGCGGTGTACGGCGACGAAAAACCGAAGAACGGAGAATCGGGACGGATCGCCCGCCCGAACCGGTATTATCTCGAGGAGATCAAGGCGCTCTGCGACGAGAGCGGCGCGACGCTGATCCTCGTCACCACACCGAGCGTCCTGAACCGGAGCGAGTGGAGGCACGACCGCCTTCAGGAACTTGCCGACGATCTCGGCGTCGCCTATCTCGATATGAACGACCTCCCCGACGAGGTGCCGATCGATTGGAAGACCGATACCCGCGATCACGGCGATCATCTGAACTATTCCGGCGCGAAGAAAGTGACCGCCTATCTCGGAAAATACCTGTCCGGGGTCGAATCGTTCACCGATCATCGCGGCGACGAGGCGTTCGCCGCCTGGCAGACAGAGGTCGAAGCGTTCCGCGCGCTCGTCAAGTCGGGCGCGCCGACCGAATAATACGGATATATGATAACGGCTCCACGTAATAGCGTGGAGCCGTTATGATCAATTTATGAGACAGACCGAGAGAAACGCCGCAGGATCTGGCGTTTTCGCCCTCGTCGGCGTATAAAGGTACGACAGAGAGCGAAAACGGCGAAAGGCAAGGCGGGACGGGCATTTTTGCCCGCCCCGCGTTTCTCTTGCGAACGGCGTTTGGTTTTTGATCCGTGTTCTCGGGAACGAATTCTCACGCTCTTTTTTGCCGATCATGCAAGTCTCTCTTCGGTTTGTCAGAGCGCGTCCGCCATATCGAGGATCAAGCGCTCGGACTTTTCCCAACCGAGACAGGCGTCGGTGATGCTCTTGCCGTAGACGCCGCCGTCGAGGGGCTGGTTGCCGTCCTCGATATAACTCTCGACCATAAAGCCCTTGACCAGCCGCCGGAGTTCGGGGTTGTAGCGGCAGGAGTGGAGCACCTCTTTCATGATCCGGGGCTGCTCGAAGGGGTTCTTGCCGCTGTTGGCGTGGTTGCAGTCGACGACGACGGCGGGGTTCTGCATCTGCCGCTTCGCGAAGAGTTCGGCAAGGTGGACGAGCGATTCGTAGTGATAGTTCGGGAAGGTCGCGCCGGTGTTGTCGACGTAGCCGCGCAGGATCGCGTGGGCGTAGGGGTTGCCGCCCGAGCGCCCCTCCCAGCCGCGGTAGATGAAATCGTGCCGGTGCTGGGCGGCGAGGATGGCGTTCATCATGACCGAGAGGTCGCCGCTGGTCGGGTTTTTCATTCCGACCGGGCAATCGATCGCGCTCGCGGTCAGGCGGTGCTGCTGATCCTCGACGCTCCGCGCGCCGACCGCCACGTAACCGAGCAGGTCGTCGAGATATTTGTGGTTTTCGGGATAGAGCATTTCGTCGGCGCAGGCAAATCCCGTCTCCTTCACGGCGCGCATGTGCAGTTCCCGCGTCGCGATGATCCCCTTGAAAAGATCGGGCTCGCCGGTCGGATTCGGCTGATGCACCAGCCCCTTGTAACCGTCGCCCGTCGTGCGGGGTTTGTTGGTGTAGATGCGCGGGACGATCAGGATCTTGTCCTTCACCTTTTCCTGCACCGGGATCAGCCGGGTGATATAGTCGATCACGCTGTCCTCGTTGTCGGCGGAGCAGGGACCGATGATCAGCGCCATCTTGTCGCTCTTGCCGGCGAAGATCGCCTTCAGTTCGGCGACGCGGGATTCGACCGTCTCCTCCATTTCCCGCGTGACGGGGTACATCTCCTTCGTCTCCATCGGGATCGGCAGTTTGCGTTTGAAATTCATGTTCATCATATTCGGTATACCTCTTTCGGATCGGTCGGTTATTTGTTGAAATACGCGCGGCGCTCGGTCGAGAGCCGCATTTTTTCGCGCAGCCCCTCGGCGTCGCCCTCGGCGAGCAGACGACGGAGTTCGCCGAACTCGGAGATGAAGAGATCCATCTGTTTCAGAAGGTCGTCGCGGTTCAGAAGGAAGAGCTCGCTCCACATCGCGTCGTTGATGCGCGCGATACGGGTCAGGTCGCGGAAACTGTCGCCTGTGTAGTCGACGAGGTGCCGATTGTCCGAGCAGGTCATCAGCGAGACGGCGATGCAATGGGTCAGTTGGGAGAGAAAACCGATCATCTCGTCGTGTTCCTCGGGCGAAAGCACGCTGACTTTGCGGAAGCCGAGCAGGCGTCCGAGATCCTTGCACCACTCGATCGCCTCCGGGGTGTTTTTGTCGGTCGGGGTGACGATGTAGTTGGCGTTGTAGAAGATCCGCTCGTCGCTGTTCTCGACGCCGTAGACCTCGCGCCCCGCCATCGGGTGGGCGGCGATGAACTCGACGTCGGGACGGAGCATCCGCTGGATATCGTAGACGATGCAGCGCTTTACGCCGGTCACGTCGGTCAGGCGGGCGCCGGGTTTCAGGTACTGCTGATAATCGCGGATCCACTCCTTGAACACGCCCGGATAGAGGGCGAAGACCACGGCGTCGGCGTCCCCCACGAGGCGCGGGTCGACCTCGTGCGACCCCTCGTCGATGATCCCGTGTTCGATCGCGTAGGCGATCGTCTCGGGGCGGCGCGCCAGCGCCGTCACGCGGAAGCCGAGGCGTTTCAGCCCCTTGGCGTAGCTTCCGCCCATCAGACCGAGCCCGACGATCAGCACGTTACTTTTCGATATCCATTCCATCTTTGAACTCCACCTTGATATTGTTTTTTTTCAGCTGCGTAAAGAAGTCGGGGTAACTCTTGCCGACCGCTTCGATCCCCTCGATCCCGCCCCCGAGCCGGGCGGCGAGGATCGAGGTCGCCATCACGATCCGGTGATCGTTGTGCCCCGAAAAGGTTTCGCGGGGCGGGACTGCGCCGCATCCGACCGTGATCTCGTTTTCCTTGATTTCGACCGCGACCCCGCACTTGGACAGTTCCTCTTTCATCGCTTCGCCGCGGTCGCTTTCCTTGATCGCGAGCCGCTTCGTTCCGGTGAAGCGCCCCCCGTGACGCAGGGCGGCGTGGGCGAAAAGAACGGGGGCGAGGTCGGGAGCGTCCGAAAGATCGATCTCGGCAAACCCGCGGTCAAGTTCAAAGAGATAATCGGAGACGCGCCGATCCCCCTGCAAACTGTCGGGCGACAGTCCCGTGACCGGGACGCCGAGCGAGAGGAAGGGGGCGGCGTTCGACCAATCGCCCTCGACCGCGACCGACGAGGCGGCGTAGCGTTGTCCGCCGGGTACCGTGAGCGTCGTTTCGTCCGACCAAACCGCCGTCACCCCGAACGAGGCGAGCGACGAGAGGGTCAGATCGATATAACTTTTGCTCTCGATCGGCGGGAGGAGTTTGATCGTGCTGTCGCCGCCGAGCAGCGGGAGGGCGAAGAGCAGTCCGCTGACGAACTGCGAACTGACGTCGCCGGGAAGCGCATATTCGCCCGGGGTCAGTTTTCCCTTGACCCGGACGGCGTTTTTGCCCCGGTCGAGCGAAAACCCCTTTTCCCGCGCCTGGTCTTCATAGACCGAAAGGGGGCGGGAGAGGAGTTTTTCGCTCCCCGAGAGGGTCTTTTCCGTTCCGGACAAAAGGCAGAGAGGGAGAAAGAAACGCAGCGTGCTGCCGCTCTCGCGGCAGGGAAGGACCGCGCTTTTCGCCCGGCGAAGGTCGGCGCCGCGTACGGTCGCCTTTCCCTCGGAGAGTTCGACCGTCGCGCCGAGCGCACGAAGACAGTCGACCGTCGCCGAGACGTCCTCCGACGGGGCGATCCCCGACAGGGTCGAGGTCCCGTCCGCAAGACCCGCGCAGATAAGCGCGCGGTGCGCCATGCTCTTGCTCGGCGGCGCTTCGACCGATCCGCGCGGTGTGGAAGGAGAGATGATCGCGTTCATTCTTTGTCCCCGATCAGAAGATCCATCGCTTCAAGATAACCGTTCAGCCCGTGCCCCGCGATCGTCGCGATACAGGCGGAACGGATATAACTGACCTGCCGGAAGTCCTCGCGCTTTCCGACGTCCGAGATATGCACCTCGACCGTCGGGATGCCGACCGCCTTGAGTGCGTCGAGCAGCGCGACGCTGGTATGCGTGTAGCCGCCGGGATTAATGACGATCCCGTCGGTATTCCCGTAGGCGAGCTGGATCCGGTCGATCAGATCGCCCTCGTGGTTGGACTGGTAGAGCGCGACGTCCACGCCGCGCTTTTCGGCGTGTTCCTTCACCATCCGGCACAGATCGTCATAGGTCTCTTTTCCGTAGACCGCCGGCTCGCGGATCCCGAGCATATTCAGATTCGGACCGTTCAGAACGAGTAGTTTCATTTCAGTTTCTCCAATATGATTTCGGCGACGGCTTCGGGCGTATCCGCGACCGGAACCGTCAGGGCCGCCGCGCGGCGGTAGAGGGGTTCGCGCGTTTCATAGAGCGCGCGGATCTTTTCGGATTCGTTTGCGAGCGGGCGGTCGGAGGTGGGAACGAGCGCTTCAAGCGGACGGTCGAGGAAAACGAGCACGCCGTTCTGGCGGAGCGCCGCGAGATTCTCCTCCCGCAGGATCGCGCCGCCGCCCGTCGCGATCACGCACCCGCCTTTTTGCGAGGCGTCGCTGATCACGGCGGTTTCCAGATCGCGGAAGGCGACCTCTCCGCGCGCGGCGAAGATCTCGGTGATCGGAGCTTTCGCGCGGGCGACGATCAGGTCGTCGGTATCGACGAAGGGGCGGCGGAGTTTGTCCGCGAGCAGGCGCCCGACCGTGCTTTTTCCCGACCCCGGCATCCCGATCAGGACGACGTTTCGCTTTTCGCGGAGCAGTTCGCGCCAGATCCTTTCGGTCTCGCTTTCGTCGACCGGTTCTCCGGTGAAAAGCTCCGCCGATCTCATCGCCTGGGCGACCAGCATATAGAGCCCGTTTTCCGCCGGAACGCCGCGCGCGCGGGCGTCGAGGAGCAACTTCGTCGAGAGCGGGTTGTAGATCGCGTCGGCGACGCCCGAAAGGCGCGGGAAGCGCGAGAGGTCGATCGGGGTCTCCCCCGCGTGCGGGAACATCCCGACCGGGGTCGTGTTGATGAGGAAATCGGCGCCCCGGAAGTCGCGGTACGCCTCCTCGTAGGTGACGGCGCCGTCGCGCCCGGTGCGGCTGACGCGGACGATCCTTCCGGCGCCGAGCGATCTCGCCGCGGCGATCGCCGAAAGACTCGTGCCCCCGGTCCCGAGGATCAGGACCGTCGCTCCCGTAAGGTCGGGACGAAGGCGGCGGATCAGCGAGAGCATTCCCCATACGTCGGTGTTGTCGCCCGAGAGCCTGCCGTCCCGGTTCACGATCGTATTGACCGCGCCGACCTCCTTCGCAAGGGCGGAGAGTTCGTCAAGATACGGGATCACGGCGGTCTTGTAGGGGATCGTCACGTTGATCCCGGCGAAGTCGCGCGCCGCCATGAAGGCGGCGAGGTCTTCCTTTCCGATCTCGCGGAGTTCGTAGTCGTAGCGCCCGAGTTTTTCGTGGATCTCGCGGGAAAAACTGTGTCCCAGTTTCTCCCCGATCAGTCCGTATTTCATAGATCCCCCCGCAGCCAGTCGGCGCCGAACCGACCCGCGAGGACGTCGGCGAGTACCAGCGCCGTCACGGCGTCGACCACCGCCCGCGCCCGATGCACGATCGCGGGATCGTGCCGTCCGACGAGTTCAAGTCCGGCGGCGGCGCCGGTTTTCAGGTCGACCGTCTTCTGCGGGCGGGAGATCGAGGGGGTGGGTTTGACGGCGCAGCGGAAGAGAAGCGGCATTCCGTTCGAGATCCCGCCGTTGATCCCGCCGCCGTGGTTGGTCGCGGTCACGATCCCGTCCCCGGACGGCAGAAAGGCGTCGTTTGCCTCGCTGCCGCGCATCTCGGCGAGCGCGAATCCGTCGCCGAACTCGACCCCTTTGACGCCGGGGATCGAGAAGAGCCCGTGCGAGAGCAGTCCTTCAAGCGTGTCGAACCAGGGTTCGCCGACCCCGGCGGGAAGACCCGTCACGACGGTTTCGAGCACGCCGCCGACGCTGTCGCGATCCTCTTTCGCCGCGAGGATCGCCGCCTGCATTTTTTCTGCCGCGTTCCCGTCGAGGACGGGGAAGGGGCGATCGGAGAGGGCGGTGATATCGGCGTCAAGATCGCCGAAAGCGCGGTCGGGAATATCGGCGAGCCGCGCGATATGCGTGCCGATCCGGATCCCGCGGAGTTCGAGCGCCGATTGCAGGATCGCGCCGAGTGCGACGAGCGCCGCCGTCACGCGACCCGAGAAATGCCCGCCGCCGCGATAATCGGCGAAGCCGTGATACTTGACGAAGGCGGTATAGTCGGCGTGACCCGGACGCGGAAGATCCTTTGTCGCGGCGTAGTCGCCCGACCGGACGTCCTTGTTCCGGATCAAAAGACAGAGGGGGGTTCCGGTCGTTTTGCCCTCGAAAACGCCGCTGACGATCTCAAACGAGTCTTCCTCGACCCGCGCCGTCGAGATCTCTCCGCTCGGGCGGCGAAGGGCAAGTTTCTTTTCGATCGCTTCGCGGTCGATCCCGATCCCGGGCGCCAGCCCGTCGAGCACGCCGCCGACGGCGGGTCCGTGGCTCTCGCCGAAGATCGTCGTTATGACGTTGGTTCCGAAAGTGTTTTTCATGCTTTCACCACCGTTCTGATAGATTCCCGAAGCGATTCGGGGAAGAGCGCGACCTGTTTGCAGGCGCCCGGTTCGTCGACGAAGATCGCCGTGATCTTTCCGCCCGCCGCTTTCTTATCGTGGAGCAGCGCCGCGTAGACCTTTTCGGGGTCGGCGGAGACCGAGGTCGGAAGACCGAGGCGCGTCAGCACGGGTAACAGCCGCTTCCGCGCCGCGGGGGCGCACGCCGGGATCATTCCGAGGGCGACGCACTCGCCGTGAAGAAGCCCCGTCACGCTCTCGATCCCGTGTCCGATCGTGTGTCCGAAATTGAGGATGCGCCGCAGCCCGCTCTCGCGCTCGTCTTCCTCGACGACGCGCTTTTTCACGAGCAGCGCGCGGCGGAGCGCCTCGACGACGTCGGGCTCCCCGTTCTCGTAGAGCGAGAAGAGCGCCGCGTCGGCGATCAGTCCCGCCTTGACGATCTCGGCGTGTCCCGCCGCGACCTGACGCGGGGGAAGGGTGGACAGAACGTCGGGGTCGATCAGCACCTTTTTCGGCTGACTGAACACGCCGACGATATTTTTCACGCCGGAAAGGTCGATCCCGGTCTTGCCGCCGATCGAACTGTCGGCTTGCGAGAGCAGGGTCGTGGGGACGTTATAGAAATCGATCCCGCGCATATAGAGCGCGGCGGCGAGCGCCGACAGGTCGCCGACCACCCCGCCCCCGACGGCGACGACGCAGTCGGAGCGGGTAAAGCCCGCGGAAAGCATTTTCAGGAGAAGGGATTCGAGGATGGGGAAGGACTTGCTCGCCTCGCCCTGCGCCACCGTTTCGATCACGGGGTCCTTGCAGGCGGCGGCGACGGTTTTCGCGTAGCGTTCCGGCACGCCGTCGTCGGTCACGACGAAGACCTTCCGGTCAAGATCGAGCAGCGCGCCGGCTTTTTGCAGGCAGCCGCGCTCGAGGACGATCTCGTAGCCGCGCTCCCCGAGTTCCATTTGAAGCGTCATATCGTCTGACCTCCCCGTTCGCCCGCCGCTTTGTACTGACCGACGATCTTCACCGTCGGGCAGGTCCCGCGCAGAGCGGCGAGCATCCGGCGTCCGTTTTCCGACGCGGCGTCGCCCTCGGCTTCGGCGTAGAAGTAATAGTGCCACGGAAGGTCCTTCATCGGGCGCGAGCGCAGCACGCGCAGGTTGAAGTTATAGGCGCTGATCAGGTTGATCGCCGTCGCGAGTCCCCCGACCTCGTCCTTGACGGTGAAGAGCAGGAGAAACGCCCCGCCGTCGCGCCCCGACGAGGGATTTTCCGCGCGCGAGAAGACGGCGAACCGCGTCGTGTTGGTCTTGCTCTCGTTGATATCGTGATCGAGGATCGAGAGCCCGTAGAGTTCCGCCGTCTCGCCGCTCGCGACGGCGGCGAGGGTCGCGTCGCCCCGCTCGGCGACGGTTTTCGCCGCGAGGGCGGTGTTTTCCGCCGTCTCGGTCCTGTATCCGTGTTCGCGCAGATACGCGCCGCATTGGGCGAGCGCCTGCGGATGGCTGACGACGGTCCTCACGTCCGACGGTTTCGCGCCCGGAACGCCGAGCAGATTCTGCGTGATCGAGAGGTCGTAGACCCCGTTGACGAAGAGCCCGCCCGAGAACATCAGGTCGAGCACCCGCCCGACCTCGCCGGCGAAACTGTTCTCGATCGGGAGAACGGCGACGTCGCACTCTCCCGCCTCGACGGCGGCGTAGGCGGCCTCAAACGAGGGGCAGGCGACCGCCGTCCCGTCGGGGAAGATCCGATGGGCGGCGACGTGGGCAAACGCGCCCTCCGCGCCGCTGTAGGCGACCCGCATCCCTTCGGTCAGGCGGTGCTGATAGCTCTTGCTGACCTCGATCGTCTCCCGGAGAAACCGGACGTAGAACGAGCGGAGTTCGGGGTCGTCGACAAGGGCGCTCCGCCCCTCGATCACCCGCGCCTCCTGCTCCTTGTCCTCGATCGGAAGACCGTGCGCGCGCTTGTACTCAGCGACCTTGCGCACCGCCTCCATACGGGAAACGAAAAGTTTCGCCATCTCCTCGTCGGCTCGCCGGATCTCGTCTCTTGCCTCGTTCAGTTCCATCGTTTTCCTCCCGGACGGCAAAACCGCCCCTTTCAAGAAAAAATCCGCCTCTGTCCGAAAACAGGGCGGCGCACCTCATAAACCGATTCTTTCCGTTTACGTTCTGTCTGCCGTCTGCTTCCGGGCATCAAAAGAAAACTCCCGATAAAAGCGGAAGAACGCATAATAATAAAAGGAAGAACCCATATTCGTCTTTTTCATCGCGGGAGCTCCTTTCATCGTTTTCAAACGGTCGTGCCTATTATAGCATGGTTTTTTCGGGCTGTCAAGGGATTTTTTGACAAGTTTGCGCCCGGTCGAAAAAAACCGGCGCGCTACCTCCCAATTCCCGCCCGGCATAGCAGAAGGACGACTGAAGTGGACGGCGGGAATTGTAGGAAAGGCGGCGATCCGCCGCCTTTCCGAGAGGTTAACGAAGTGAAAACAGTCCGGTGGACTGTTTTCACAAGCGGTCGCCCCCAAAGCAAGGAGCCCGGAGTGCGCGACACGGCGCACGCTCCGGGCGACTATGCGACGGCGCGAGGTACGAAAGTTCTCTTGACGCAAGAGAAATAACAAAGGGAACAAGAGGGCTCGACGCGCGCGAAGGCGCGCTACCTCCCAATTCCCGCCCGGCACAGCAGAAGGACGACTGAAGTGGACGGCGGGAATTGTAGGAAAGGCGGCGATCCGCCGCCTTTCCGAGAGGTTCGAGACGCACGGTTCTCGACAAAACAGGCGCGGCGCCCACAAGGGGCGTCGCGCCTGTTTTGGTGGGAACAAGAGGGCTCGAACCTCTGACCCTCTGCTTGTAAGGCAGATGCTCTCCCAACTGAGCTATGCTCCCGATCTTTCCCGCCGTCCGGCGGGCGAGGGATATTATATCACCCGCTCCCGCAGTTTGTCAAGCGGTTTTTCATAAAAGCGCCGTTTGGCGCGCGTCGAGCCCTCGGTTCCACTTTGAAACGCCTTTTTTCAATCTCATTTTTAATTGCATCATCCGCTTGACAATTTGCATATTATTTGCTAAAATATATGCAGATTAGATTTGAAAGAAGGCAAATTATGAAACGATTCGACTACTCTTTTCTGCGCACCATAAAAGTTCCCGTGCAGTATATGACCTTTACCAACGCCATTTATACGCTGCGGCGTATGGAGGAGGAGAAAAAAACGGTTTATCCGGACGTTTTCACCGCGCTGCAGAAATTGGCGGTGGTTCAGTCGGTCAAAGGGAGCAACGCGATCGAGGGGATCGTGACCACGGATAAAAGAATCGAGGAAATCGTCAACCGTAGTTCCGCGCCGTTGAATCATAACGAGCGCGAGATTGCGGGATACAGGGACGCTTTGAATCTGATACACACACGGTATGATGAAATGACGATGAACGAAGATCTGGTTTTGAATCTTCATCGGATTCTTTTGGATCAAACGCAGTTGCCCTACGGCGGGAGATACAAAACCGAGGATAATATCATATGGGAAACCTACTCCGACGGGACCAGCCGCGTTCGGTGGACGCCGGTTCCGGCGCGCGATACTCCGGAAGCAATGAAACAGTTGTTTTTAGCCTATACCGTCGCCCGGGACGATTATGACATCGATCAGTTGCTTCTGATCCCTTGCGTGATACTGGATTTTCTGTGCATTCATCCGTTCCGCGACGGCAACGGAAGAATGAGCCGCTTGATCTCGCTTCTTTTGCTCTATAAAAACGGATTCGATATTTCAAAATATATTTCTTTTGAAGAGCAGATCAACGCGACGAAGGGAAATTATTACGAAGCGTTGAAGCAATCATCCGAGGGATGGCACGAAAACAAGAACGACTATCTGCCCTTTATCTCGGATTTCATTTATACCCTTTATCGTTGCTATAAAGAACTGGATAAGCGCTTTTTGACGTTGGGTTCAAAAAAGGTGAGCAAAACGAAACGGGTGGAAGCCGCCGTTTTGAATGCGTTCATTCCGATCAGCAAAAAAGAGATCCTTGACCTTCTGCCGGACGTTTCCGCGACGACGGTCGAGCAGGTGCTGGGTGCGATGATGAAAAACGGGACGATCCGGAAAATCGGATCGACCCGAAACGCAAAATATATTAAAAACGTTTAAGAAAAACGAGGTTTTTACAAACCGCCCCCGCGGGCGAGATGCCCGCGGGGGCGGCTTTTCGGTCTGCCGTTTACGGCTTCTCGGTGCAGAGGGCGGCGAGGGCGTCGACGGTGGAGGTGGCGAGGCACTCGACGGTGTCGGACGCGCCGTAGTAGATCTTGACCGTGCCGTCGTCCTCGGCGATCATGCCGCCGGGGAAGATGACGTTGGTGCGGAAGCCCTCGTCGGTCTCCCACGGGAGCGAGGGCACGATCACGGGAGACTTGGACATCCCGAGGATCTTGTACGGGTTCTTCAGATCGAGGAGCATGATCCCGGCGGTATAGCGTTTGTTCCACCAGGTATCCCAGCTCTTCTGCCCGCGACCGTCACGCTCGCGGTCGACGGCGTGGAAGAGGGTCAGCCAGCCGTATTTCGTCTTGACCGGCGGGGCGGCGGGTCCGACCTTGTCGTTGGCGAAGGGGACGTGCTCGACCCCGAGAAGCAGTTCGGAGTCGCCCCAGAACCGGAGGTCGGGCGAGCGCGAGATCCAGACGTCAAAGCGATCCTTCCCCCCGCGGCTGTAGACCGGGAAGGGGCGTTCGAGGCGGTAATAATAGCCGTCGATCTTCTCGTCGAAGAGCACCATGTTGCGGTTGTCGGGTGCCGACGCGCTGACGATCTCGACGGTCTTCAGGTCGTCCGAGAGGCGCGCGATGCAGCCCCGGACGCCGTGGGCGGTGTCCATCGCGAGGCAAAGGTAGAGTTTGCCCTCGATCACGCTGATCCGCGGATCGTAGAGCCGGAAGATATCGGGGGCGTGGAGCGGCCCGCCGGCAAGGTTCAGGACCGCCGATTTATGGGTGAAATCGTAGTGGATAATCGGCTTTTCGGCGACCTTCCAGCCGTCGATCCCGTTGTCGCTGACCGCGACGCCGACGGCGGTCTTCGAGATCCATTTTTCCTTCGCGAGATACTCCGCCTCGGTCGCGCCGTAATCGTCGCGGAAGACCATCACGTACTTCCCGCCGACCTTCGCGACCCCGGCGTTGAAGATGAAGCCCGCCTCGTAGGGGATATCGTCCTTCGTCAGGATCGGTTTCGGATATTTTTTGATGCAATCGGCGTCCTTTAGAATCGGCGTCCACTCTGCCATCGCCTGTTTCCTCGTTTCCCGGGGACGCGCCCCGTTTGCTATGCGTCCATTATAGCACACCGCACCCCCGTTTTGCAATCGGAAAAGAGTCTTTTCTTGAAAAAATCCAACCTTTTTCCGGGGTTGCAATTCTTTTCCTCCTATGTTATACTGAGATATATAAAACCGCTTTTTCGGGGGGCAGAGTATGACCGACCGGCAAGAGAGAAAGGGAAGACGGGAGCCGTTGACGGCGATCGCGGAGACGATCGTCCGGGGGCGGTTCGTGATCTTTGCGCTTTTTGCCCTGGCGGCGGTCTTTTGCGTCCTGACGCTCGGGCGCGTCAAGGTCAACCCCGACCTGACGGCGTTTTTGCCGAAGGAATCCGAGACGCGGCGCTCGCTTGCGGTGATGAACGACGAGTTCACGACCTACGGTTCGGCGCGGATCCTGATCGAGGGCGTCACCGTCGCGGAAGCCGAGGACGTCGCCGCGCGGATCGGGGAGATCGAACACGTATGCGACGTCGCGTTCGACGAAGGGGAGACGCATTACAAGGACGGGAACGCCCTGCTGTCGGTCACGTTTGACGAGGACGGGCAGGGAGAGGGCGCGCGGGCGGCGATGGCAGAGATCCGGACGCTGCTCGACGGGCTTTCGCATCCGAGTTACGTTTCGAGCGAGGTCGGCTACGACTATCAGAGCGTTTTGGCGGGGGAAATGGGCGTCGTGATGGCGCTCTCTTTCGCCGTGATCATCGCCGTTCTGCTCTTCACGTCGCGGAGTTATTTCGAGGTCGTGATCTTCCTGATCGTTTTCGCGGTCTCGGCGCTTCTGAATATGGGAACGAACTGGTGGTTCGGGGAGATCTCGGCGATCACGAACACCGTCGCCGTGATCCTGCAGCTCGCGCTCGCGATCGACTACGCGATCATTTTCGCGCACCGGTACCAGGACGAAGCCGAGCGGGACGACGACGTCAAGCGCGCGTTGGTGCGGGCGCTCTCGCATTCGATCGTCGAGATCTCGTCGTCGTCGTTGACGACGGTTTCGGGGCTCGTCGCCCTGATGCTGATGCAGTTCCGGCTGGGGTACGATCTCGGGATCGTGCTCGCGAAGGGGATCGTGTGCAGTATGCTGACGGTCTTCTGCCTTATGCCGGGGCTGATCCTGCTCTTCCCGCGCGTCCTCCGCAAGACGCGGCACCGGTCCTTCGTTCCGAACGTCGAGGGGTGGGGGCGGCTGCTCTCGAAACGGGTGCCGGTCTTCCTCCTCCTGTTCGCTTTGATCCTGCCGTTTGCGGTCGTCTTTTCGCTCCGTACCGAATACGCCTTCTCCGACAAGACGATCACCGAGATCATCCCGAACGACGAGCGGCGGGAGCGCGCGCGCGTCGACGAAGCGTTCCCGGCGGGGACGGCGCTCGCGCTACTCGTCCCGGCGGGGGATTACGAGAAGGAAAGGGCGATCCTCGACCGAGCGGCGGAGTTGGACGGGATCACCGGGGCGACCGGACTTGCCGGGATCGAGGTCGCCGAGGGAAAGCGGCTGACCGACCGTTTTACGGCGAGCGAGTTTGCCGCGCTGCTCGGCGTCGGGGAAGATCAGGCGACCGATCTGTATCGCGGCTACGGGTTTGAAAACGGGGACGCGGCGGCGTTCGTTTTTCCCGCGAAGGCGCGCGTGCCGTTCGTCGACGCTTTGCTCTACCTGTTCCGCCTGATTGACCGAGGGTGGGACCTGAGTGAAGAGCAGGCGGCGCAGCTTTCCGCTTATCGCGCCCCGATCGAACGCGCCGCGAATCAACTCCGCGGCAAGAATTGGGATCGGCTGGTCTTTACGTCTTCGCTTCCGGTCGAGGGCGACGAGACCGCGGCGCTCGTCGAGCGCATCCGCGCCGTTGCCGAGCAGGAATACGGAGAGGGAAGCACCCTCGTCGCCGGGGATATCACGAGCGCACGGGATCTGAAGGAGTCCTACAAGTCCGACTCGGTTCTGATCAGCGTGCTGTCGGTCGTTTTCGTCTTTCTGATTCTGCTCTTCACCTTCCGGAGCCCGGTCGCCGCGGCGGCGCTCGTCTTCGTGATCCAGGGAAGCATCCGGATCAACTTCAGTTTTCCGTACCTTGCGTGCGACCGCGCGTCGTTTGTGACCAATATGATCGTTTCGGCGATCCAGATGGGGGCGACGATCGACTACGCGATCGTGATGATGAGCCGCTATCGCGCCCGCCGCGAGAACTACGCGCCGCGCGAGGCGATGGCGAAGGCGACAAACGACGCCTTCCCGACCGTCGTGACGTCGGGGGTGATCATGGCGGCGGCGGGGCTCCTGATCGCCTTCCGCGTGAGCGACGTTTACGTCGGGCATATCGGGCTTTCGGTCGGGCGCGGCGCGCTGATCTCGATGATCCTCGTGCTGACCGTTCTGCCGCAATTGATCCCGCCGCTTGACCGTGCGATCACGGCGACGACGATGCGTTTCCCGAAGAAAAAAAGAAAAACCCCCGCCGAAGAAGGGGAAGACGATACCCCGAAGACAGAGGAAGGAGCCGAATCATGAGCAAGTGGAGCGCGGACGAGGGAAAAGCGATCGTCGGACGGGTCTTTCCGCACGTGCTGACGGCGGGGATCGCGGGAATGAAGCCGGGGACGGTCGAGGACGAGATGCTGCTGGCGCTTGCGGACTATACCGATCCGCTGCCCGCGCCCGACGGCGTGACTTTCGGCGTCTTCGACGGCGAGCCCGCCGCGCTGCTTTCCGCCGTGAGGGCGGTCGAACCGAACTGGGCGAAGTACTTTTGCGGGCGCGAACCCGCGTTTTGCGCCTTCGTCGAAGGGGAGGTCGTTTCGTTCTGCCTGCTCTCGGATTTCGGCGAGCATGAGATTAAGGGAAAGCGCGCGAAAGTCGGCGGCACCGGCTGCGTCGGGACGGTCCCGTCGTACCGGCGGCGGGGGATCGGGCTGAAACTGGTCTCGCTCGGGACGGCGATCCTGCGGGAAAAGGGGTTTGATTATTCCTACGTCCACGATACCGGCGTGCCCGACTGGTACGCCAAACTCGGCTACGAGACGATCTACCGCCGCGCGCTTCCGGCGCTGCGCGAGCCCGTGCGGATCGAAACCGAACGGCTGATCCTCCGCGATCTCGTCCCGGACGACGACGGGGCGGTCTTTCGTTGGGTCGGGGATCCCGCCGTCACGCGGTTCGTGAATTATCCGCTCTATTCGCGCGTCGGGGACGTCCGGAAATGGCTCGAGGGGCGGAATCCCCGCGACCCCGACAAGTTCTATCTCGGGTTCGTTTTGAAAACGACCGGGGAACTGATCGGGGACGGCGGGATCGTTTTTCGTCCGGAGCGGGGCGTCTGGGAGATCGGTTACAGTCTTCGCGCCGATCAATGGGGGAACGGTTATACCGTCGAGGCGGTCCGCGCCGTGATCGGCTACGTCGCCGCGCGGCGCCCGGTAGAGATCCTGGAGGGGACCGTTGCGCGCGACAATCTGCGCAGCCGCCGCGTGCTGGAAAAACTCGGGCTGCGCCTCGTCGGAGAGACCGCGTTCGAGAGAGCCGACGGCGGCGAGCGCCTTCCGGCGCTGGTTTACCGAAAAGAGGTTTCGCCCGGCGCGTGACCGAGCCCGAAAGCGCCGCCCCGCGCCGGTTTTTCGCGCGTTTTTCCCGCGCTCTCCCCGATCTTTTTCGCTTTTTTCGTTTTACCTCTTTACAAACGCGAAAAAATCTGCTATAATGCAAAAGGTCAAAAGGAAAGACCGCCTACGGGGGTGTAGCTCAGTTGGGAGAGCGTACGGTTCGCATCCGTAAGGTCAAGGGTTCGAATCCCTCCATCTCCACCAAAAAAGCACCCGCGCCTTGTGCGCGGGTGCTTTTTTGGTTCCGATGTCGGCTTCGAACCCTTCGAGTTTCCGACGCGGAGCGCCGGAAACTCCGGTGTCCCGCCATCCGAGAGAGATGCCTTTTTCCCGGTTTTCGGGCGGGACACAAGGGTAGCGCGGCGGTTTTCCGCCGCGCGTCGAATCCCTCCCTTTTGTCACATTTTAACCCTCGTCCCAGTCACCGTCGAATCCCGTCTGCGCGTCGCTCGTAAATCTCGCTCCTTCAAACGGGTTCTTTGGGTGACACCGCTTCGTAAAAACAGTCCGCCGGACTGTTTTTACTCGCTGACCCTTGCGTTTGCGGGAGCAAACGCTAAACTCTCGCCATCCAAAAAAAGTAATTCTTTTCACATAGTCAGGCGAGAGTTTGGGGG
>Ga0310696_10001825_pt1 | contig 29724 bp, 9 predicted proteins | sample AusTroGonzalo_MG_4_FD_203885 | JGI IMG/M metagenome (GOLD analysis project Ga0310696, IMG submission 203885) | Bovine rumen microbial communities from tropical cattle in Woodstock, Queensland, Australia - Gonzalo_02 (v2) (version 2) | ecosystem: Host-associated > Mammals > Digestive system >... | reverse complement strand
AGTTGTAATACGTCTTTTTCTTTGTCTGGCCATTTTCCTCAACAGTAGCTTCATAAGTATCCGTACCACAACCGCCACCATACACATTCCCGCGGAAGGGATAACGAGGACCCACATATTTTATACCGTTATAGGTTATTTCTTCACCCGATACAATACCGATGGTACCACTATGTACCTTCACCTCCGTATCATTGAAGGTATGACCATTCTCACCACTACCGTAGATAGAGCCCTTAATCAGTGGCTTTGACAAATCTCCGCCAGAAGAGCCGATCGTGATTTTTGTATCATATACCCATGCCAACAGATCGTTAGGGTCCACTCCATTGACAGGAGTAGCGACATCTCCTCGCGAGGAACCAAATACCATACCATTCTCTTTGCCTGTAGTACCGATTCTGCCTCCTGTTATAGTAATGTTACATACACCAGTATTAGCCGTATTAAGTCCTGTAGGCATGCCTGTAGCATCATAAGTAAAATCGCCCACCGAACCATAAGCGCCGCCACCATATACATTATGGTATATAAAGGGAGATGATGCCGTACCGCTGATATTAACATTGGTATTACCTTTCACAAGGCCAGCCATCTTATCACTTGCCTTTCCCATACCTCCACCATAGACATTACCGACTATGGCGCCGTATGCCGTTGCATCTGCATATCCTATGGTACCACCAAAAACGTTTACTTCTGTATCGCCTCCCACAGCCGACTCTTCACCGCCACCATAGACACTCTTTGTAACGGACATGACCTTTCCGGCAGTAAGTGTGGTATTACCATTAATTGTAAGCGTAACATTACCAGTGACAGCACCTAAACCCGTAAGATCTTCTTGGGTATATAGAATATGGTTTGTCTGGTCGATGGCTGTTGCTTTTGAATTAACCTCATCGCGATGTTGCCAAGTGTAAGGCTCTGTAGTTGGAAGTATACCCTCTGTATAGGCTCCAGTATTCACGTCATAGCTTGGTACCCTTTGGAAACTATTATTCATCACATCTACTTTAGGCAATGTGGCTGAATAACCTCCACCAAACACATTACCTTCCACGGTGCAGTTGGTAAGTGTTGAGTTGACATCACCAGTAACCTTACCGAGGCTACCACCGCCATAGAAGTTTCCGAGACCATAAGAAAGATTAAGACGCCCCAGCGGACTGGTAGTAATGGTGCATTCCGTAAGCTTTGACGTTACATCATGTGTAGTGGCCAATGAGAAACTCACATAATCAATAAACAGACGGGCAACGTTCTTCTCATTATCAGATTTGGGGATAAACTGATAGTCTATTCGTGTCTCTACACCCTTATAACCACTATCATAACTATAATCATAACTTGCGGCACCGGTAAGCCAACCATTCCAATCGTAGTTATAATCGTTATATTTGTTACTAGGATACCTACGGTTATAAGAATTACCACCATAGCCAGCACCGAAGAAGGTGCGGAAGATACAGTTGGTGGCATTGGTGACTACTTTTGTTTCATTGTTCATATCACCGAACTTAGGACCACCACAGAACTGGTCAACACGACTGTTTGAGATAACAGTCGTGATATTGCCCTCTGCAATATGGGCGGCATTGATACCACCAGCGTAGAACTCATCAATGTCGGCATTGTCTACTTGCCAGATGATGTTGCCATTGGTATGGTTGGTTGCGTCACCAATACCCTGCATACCAGTTCCTGCCACCTTACCGAAGCGACCACCATTAATGTAGCATTCGGCATTATCATTATAATTGGTGTTAGGGGTATTATATAGACCTGTCAGATAGAATTCATCAAAGTCACCACCAGTTACAGAAATAGGAGGATGAGGAGTAACGACCGTCTGTCTGTCCTGATGGGCTCCGAGATGGAACTCCTTAAACCATACGTTACTTCCCACGTGGTAGTACGTAACTGCATTAGCTGGATTTGGCGGATTGCTAGTTTCTGCTACAGTTACCCACTGTTCTATCACTCCTCCATGCAAAATCATAGGTCCAGGTAATCTGGGATTTTTATCATATTCAAACTGCGTGACGCGGAAAAGGGCAGTATTGGTAGCTTCAAACCACCCCAATGGTTGCATAATACCAAAATTATAAGTTCCTGAACCGCCTGTGGACTTTTGAGCCATACCAAGACCTATGACATTCAAGAAATCGATTCTCACCGGATGCACGCGAAGACGACCATTAGCACCATCAAAACGCAAAATATAGGAATAGTCTGGTTCATTGTCTTTGTCCAGGTCAATAGACATAATAGTGTATGGCTTACTATCTGTTTTGTCAGAAAGGTCTAAACTATGGACATTACCTACCAATACAACGGCATTGTCATAAACAGTGCTGGTGTTAGAAGGATTCAACCCCGATACCGCCGCACTCATAGATGTATATACCGTCTGTTCGCTGCCTTCTATGGTGATGGAGTTACTTGAGTATCGTACTCCACCGCCAACGGTTGTAACGTCGGAAGCAGTTTTCATAGTCTGATTGTACACAACGTCAGTATATTGGTCAGACACATAGACACACTTGCCCCAATATGGTTCAATCGTGATGGATGTTACTCCATCAGGTACATCAAAATAAGCTCCCTGACTGAATACGCGACCACTTACACTGAATAAATCCTTGTCAGTACATTTACGGTCTGCAAAATTATAAGGCGTTGTGAGTGATATATTACCATTCTCATCTACAGTTGCCGAAGCGTCGTTTGAGTCAGTTGAAAAACTATGATTTCCACCAGAGATAGAAACAATCTTCCAGCCTGTCACAACCTTATTGCCTGTATAGTTCTTCGTTCCCACATCATTGTAATAAGGCAGTTGCACCTTATAATAGTTGAAATTGAAGTGAGAAGGGTCTTTATCGGTAATGTTTGGAGTAACAGATTCTGTTGTTATATCTGCTCCCGAAGGAGCAGCACTACCACTACCACTCGATGCGTTTTGTATATTTACCGTCAAGGTGGTAAATTTACGTCCTTGATTATATTGTGTTTTTGCTGTAGCGGCATCGGAAGAAAAAGCTTCAGCATGAGCTGCATCGATATTCACTACAGATGGATACTTAATGATGTGGTTCTCATTATCGTATGGCGCCTTAAGGATAGGATATGGAGTAGAAGTACCTATCTGAGACGGTTCCAACACCCATTTCATCATCTCATTCTTATTTTCACGACTATCCGTTGCCCACCATGCTGCCAACTCACGGTTGCTGTTAAGCAGATGACGGAAGAACTCAAAGCGCTGCAAATAACGAGTTTCAGCTGAAAGGGCGCAGTTATAAACATCAATATGCTGATCTTGAACATAAGATGCTCCTCCCCAGAAATAATTGAAGTTGCCCACACCACTTTGATCACTTCTGTTGGTTATAATCTCACCATTATATATTGGTGCTTTGGATGTGCCCCCTGTAATGTTGCCATAGAACATACAGTTCATCACCATAGTTTTCAAGTTGGCAGAGGTAGTAGCCACATTGTTTTTACCAACAATACCACCCACCAAATTTCCACCTGTAATATTAGCGTAGCTGAAACAGTTGATGACACGCGAACTGCCATCAAGCAGGCCGACAATGCCACCTACATAGCCACTGCCACTAATAGTGCTACTGCAATCCGTGATACGGGTGTAGCCGTCCTTATCTGTTTCTACTTCGCTATTCGTAGCCAATACACCACAATTATAGATACGAGTTGCTCCTGTGGCCTCATTACAGATAGCACCCGTATTGCCATTATCGTTTCCGCTGACGATAGTGACATCATCAAGAATCACATTCTTGATTGTAGCACCATCAGCATAGGCTACCAAAGGATAGTCGAATGTTCGTGTAACTAGGTTGCCATCGATAGTACCAGTGAAAGGTGCCGATGAAGAACCAATAGAGGCTGATAACGTGAAATTGTTGGCAAGAATATAATTGCCACACATATCTGTTATTTCACTCGAAGAAGAGATTTCTGTAGGAGGGAGTACGGCAGCCTCATTGGATTTCAAATAGCCTGCCTTTGTAGCTATTGCCCTGATGGTTGTAGCGTCGCCTTTTGCGAATGGCGCAGTATAAACTGCCGATGAAGAGGCGGCAGGACTTCCATCAATCGTATAATGAATCGTAGCTCCCTCAGTAGGACAAGTAATAGTCACATTTCCACCACTAATAGTAATCACGGGCTTTGCACATTGAGGAATGTTGTAAGTAGTCACTCCAGATGCGAAGTAATCACCTGATCCCTTGGCAATAGCCTTGATGACCATCATACTTCCCGTTTGAGTGACATTGACAGTAGTAGTGCCTGTGGTGGTAGTTGAGGTTGTAGGTGTAGTTCCATCGGTAGTATAATAAATAGTAGCCCCACTCGCTGCAGTAATGGTAAATGTGCCATCGAAATTATTAGTAATGGTAGGAGCGTCAACGGTAGCCTTTTCGAGATACCATTGGCCGTTCACATCGCCACCAGAAGCTCCACTAGTCCATAGTCCAATGATACCACCCACCGCCATATTTCCAGGACCATCAGTTTTGGTACTTGCGGCTTGAAGCGATGGTTGATTACCTGCACCTGCATTACCTGTAACATTCAAGTATTTTCTGTTAACATTGTCTGGTCCGCCGTTTTTTGTAGTAATATCGTAAATCGTCGATGAACCAGATCCCGAGACGTATGTTATCTGAAATAACGCATTATCGCCGTCAGCTGTTGCCTCAAGGTGCAAACGCATACGACCTTTATTACTATTATTCCCCATCGCATCATTATAAGTCAGGTATTTCCCATCAAGGGCTCGTTTGATTTGGTAATAGCCGTTGGATTGCTTCTCAACTATCCATACGGCTTTTTCTGCACTATACACGCCATTTCTACATTGATAGGTGGTCATGAATGGTTGTCCGTTGTCTGGTGTTTGTTGATAGTATGGAGAAGAAGATTGATAATAATACCAGTTTTCTGTAGGGCATAAATAATAGTTGGTAGTCGTATTGGATGCAACATATCCGTGGCTTCCAATATAATACACACCGCTATAGTCCGTCTGTCCCCACATGTTTCCAGTTCCTAAAACCAGCATCAGGAGCAGGAGGCACAATGAGCGCAGACATGCCCTTGTTGGGACGGATTTATTCCCACGTTGGGAATGAATTGTTCCCACGTTGGGAATGAAATATTCCCACGTCGGGAATATTTTATTAGTACGTAAGTGATGTATCGTTTCTTTATTGATCATATCTTGTATCATAACTATTCTCCTATTATTTCACTGCCAACTTCTTCCTATGACGTCCGTCAACTGTCTGCACCAGATAGACACCTCGGTTGGTCATATAGGTCTCTACGGTCTGACCAGGCTCTACGGTAAGGGTCTTCACCTGGACACCAGAAGCGGTGATAATACATACCTCGACTGACTCCGTCAGCGTTGACTCAACGATAATCTTATGTTTCTTCGTGTAGATAAGCAATCCACCCTCGTTTTCATTCTGTCCAGGCTCCTTCTCGTCTACGCCAAACTGACTATCAATCTGACTGAAGACGATTTCGCTTGCCATCCGCGAACCAGCTGATGCAGACGCCTTGAAGTACGGACGGAAGGGCACCGTAACTGCACCTGAAGCAACTTTCTTATAGCTATTTCCTCTATTGTCGATGACTTCGTCACCAGTATTCAGGATATAAGCCACATCGGTCAGCGTCTTCTTAGCATAGTTGGGTACGAAATCATAATCATTTGCAGATGCATTTGTCAGTTCCGTATCACTCACACCTATCGTAGCACCTTCTGCTGAAGCGAAGGTGATAATCTGAGCGGTGAGTTTCGCTGGTGTAACCAATGCTGTCTTAGCCTCGAACTTTCCGCTGAGGTCGAACTCATAGTAGCGCTCACCTGGGAAACCAATGATATAAGGTGTAGCATGAGTCAGACGCGGATAGTTCGTATAGTCGTGACTTGTATTATAATAACTGCCAGGATACTTATCCGAGTTCATATCATCACGGTCGCTATTACTATAATAGTAATCCCACAGGAAGGTGTTTGTGTAAGTCTTTGATGCCGTTCCCGCAGCAGGCTTACTGAAGTTGGCCTCAAAGATATCCGTACTTCCAGTCTTCAATGCTCCACCCTGATATTCACGCAGCCAGTATTCATGCCCCTTCGAATGATCTCCATCATCATCTGAATAATCATAGAAGTGGGTAATCTCACCCTTCGTGTTGGTAGTGACAAGCTCTGCGGTAAACGGCAGACTGACGCCTTCCCAACCAGCACTATTATCGACAAAGCCACTATCGTCAGATTTCCTCTTGCCTACATAGTTCTCCGGAATACGCTGATACCACATGCGGTTGCTGGTATCGAAGGTATAAGAGATAGGCGCATTAAAGTCTTCCTTATCTATCAAGTAATGATCACGGGTAGCCTTATAACCAGTACCCACCTTTTGTACCCAGTGTCCACGAACGGTCTTCTCCTGACGGAGGTTGTGAGCCTCAGCCACCGTGTGATAGGTGTCATCGGTTTCTTGATAAGTCTCTTCAATGAGCTTTGCCTTGATGGTATTCTCTGTCGTTGCTGAAGCATTGGTGGCATCGGTATATACCAACAGGTTACGCGTCAGGTCAACATTCGTAAACTCCACGACGCCATCATCATCGAGCAATGGTGGATAGAAGCCACCTGATTGCTGGCCATATAGATAACTTCCACCAGAATAACCAGAGAAGTCGATTGCCGTCATACCCTTATAGGCCTCAACGGTAGCATCGTCTTTCTTGCTCTTAGCGAATACGGCATATGGATTGAAGTAAGCCACACTCATTGTGCTATTGCCAAAGTATGCCGGAGCACGATATACACGATTGTTTTCCTCGGTATCCAACAGGCGTCCACCAAACTTGCTGATAGCACTCGGCTCTACCTGATGCGTCCGTCCATCTATCTGGTCATAGTTAAGTGCCTGTCCGAAGAAGACATAATCATCGGGCCAGATGGGATAGTAATACTCTGTTTTATTGTTTCCTTCCGTTACGGTATAGATTCGCTCGTTCTTAGCTGATGGCACAGAACCGCTGGCATACAGGAAATCGCCGTCGGCATAGCGCCACTCCACATAACTGCCTATATAGTTATCATCCTTATCGTTCAGCAGATATGGACCGGGCTTTGACTCATAGCGTCCATTCTCCATCAACTTCAACGTACCATTATCGTTTGTCTTCTCACCCTCAGTATTTGTCAACGTCTTCCGATAATACTTATAGGTGTCATTGCCCGTAATTGTCTTGTTATCACAATAACGCTTAAACAGGTAGAAGTCATTCAAATCGTAAGCCACCTCACCATTATAGAATGCCTTGAGCGGCTTCTCTGTTGCGCCAGTCTGTGCCGTATAACCATTCTCCTGTGGGTAATAGCAGTTCACCATGTGAACAGTTCGGCTTTCGGTATCTGTCGTACTGCCAAATAAAGCTTTTGTTCCAGATGTCACAGCACCTGCACTCGTCTTCTTCACCCAGCAGTTCTCCAGATAGCCCGTACCCTGCTCTACGATACCAGAACTTGTAAACGTACCCGTTACGCCGAGGTTATACACCTCACCGCACAGATTATTAAACAGAGAACTGGTTAGTCCGCTGATGGTATAGCCATCACCATGCAAGTTGCCTTCGAAGCACAGACCCGGCGTTTCGCCTACCGTCTTGGCACCAATAGGATTCCACGAGGTGTACTTCTTCGGACTGACATCACTTTGCAGGATAAACTCCAAGTTGCGGGCAGCATGAACATGATTATCAAGTAGTTCATGATTTGCCGTCTCGCCTGTTGTCGCTTTTGATGTCTGCAAGCTCAGGTCGAAGAAGTCCTTCAGCAGGTCGAGCTCGCTTTTCGTGGCATCCGACTCACAGGTGCGGTTATCAATATAAATCTTGCTGGCACGATCCACATCAGGACGGTCCACATACATGTGGTGTTCCTTATCCTTCATCACGGCATCCAGGTCATGATAGTTGGCCACCCTCAGTGGCATCGCCTTCGGTGCGTATACCTTACCCAGATAGTTCTTAGAGTAGAAGTTGATGTAATAGTCACCATTCTGATACCAGTAAAGCGGGTCAATACCATTATTGTATGCCTCACCATTACGATGCAGTTTGGCATCCTGTTCGCTACTATATATCTCCCAACCATTACCTAATGGCGGATAGCTACCAACAGTCACATCAGGTGTCGTCATATTAACGGCAGTTCCAGGTATCACCACATCTGGCGATGCCAATGGACCGATAATAGGTACTCCACTCTCCATCTGCACGTGTACATTAATGACGTGCAGCTCGTTGGTAAACTTCACATTGTTGTTATCCTCATCCTCGTAATAGGTATACTGATAAACCACCGAATAAACCCTCTCCTTCAGCACATCATTGATCTCACTCTGACTGCTCACATAGAGTGTCGAAGTCTCTACCGGTTCCTTACCCTGGATAATGAAGTTCTTCTGGTCGTTGGACAGACTATTATAAGTATCTTCGTCAATCACTTGATCATGGGTGTCACCTGCATATGATTCATACCGGTAGTAATAAACTTGGCCAGTGTTTTCAAAGGTCTTACTAATAATCTTTGTATTATCATTGATGTCGGTATAGGTATCAATGTCAACAATCTGACCTTTGCCATACGGCACACCATTATAAGTAAAGTTGTCAACGACGATATACGCGACATTTGAAGGCGATTCCAGTTCCACACGAGTATAGTGACGCTGATCATTGGGAAGAGCCTCAAAGGCTTCCTGAGTTATCTCTTGCCCTACAGTATAACCATCAAAGGCAGTCTTACATATCGCTTTATACTCTATAGGAACCCGCTGACCATAAAGATTTCCATACGCTGTCTTTGTATCACTTTCTGCAGGGAACAGCTGAGGATTGGCGCCAGCGAGACTCAGATAAGAGGGTGATGCCAACAGGTCAAGAGCATCCTGATTGAAGGTGAAGTGACCATTCGTTCGGTCATCCTTCGACAAGGCACACCAACCATCAATCACATCATAGTTCTTTGCATTCGAGAACTCCTGTCCACCATATTCTCCAGACTTCACAAAGATATAGGCCTCCTTCATGGCATCGTCGATTTCTTGCTTCTTCTGTTCGTCTGGCTCAGTTATCTCTTGGTCACCTACTTTCCTTGTTGTTATGGCATACTTGTCCTTGAGCGCTTGGATTTGACTATCAGACTTCAAATCTCCGTAACCCAAATAGACACCATCTGCCAGTTTAACAGTACTGATACATACTTTAGCCTCCTCAAAATTGGCCTGTACCGCACCATCAGTAATTCCATTATATACCGATTGAGAAATGGCAGAGCCTGCATTAGCAATTGCCGTAAGTTCTCCTGAGGTATAGTTCACTTTGTTGATGGCAACATAGGCTGGTTCAACGGCATCACTGAAGCCATCCTCATAAGCTTCTACTGTAGCTTTAGTGATAATCTCGCCAATAGTATAGTTTTGCTTGCCAAAGACATCTACCCCGCCCTCCTTTGTTATTTCAGGATGGAAGGTCGGAGCTGTAATATCACCATCTCTTTCTGTTTGAGTTGTCTGCGGAGTTGTGCTACGATCCCTGGCCGTATAATACTTACCCCAGATAGTCGGCGTACTCATATCAAAGGTAAGCACATAACCCTCATCGTGGCTGATATTATTTGATGAGCGGAAAATATAATCAAAGTCTGCATCTGTTGTTCCATCAGCCTTTTTGATGGTATTACCTTCAGTATCCTTAATCATGAGCGTGCCATTGGCAAACTGTGTTGCAGCTGTTGCCTTGTCTGTCTCATTCAACACATAGGTGCCAGGCTCATAAATCGGAGCATTCTCGCCTTCACCTACTTTTATGGTTACACAGTTGACATAGGTATTTGTCACGAAGTAAGTTCGTTCCTCCGCATTAAGCTGATGCCAATCCCACCAAGTGATGACATCGTTCAGTTTATAGGTATCGTGCTCATTGTTAACCGTCACTTGATCTATTGGATTGCCATCACCATCCTCAATAGAGCCAATCTTCACCTTAGTGCCACTTCCACTCTCACGAGGCATGTAATATGCGTAGAGATTAGGTTTCACGTTAAGCAATTGCAATCTGCCGTTTGAAGCCGCAGTGATGGTCAGATTCAGTTGTGATTCTCTCTGATAGGCAGAAGCCGAACCGGTATAGGCTGTCACTATCTGGTCATAGACATAGACCTCACCCTTGACATACCAGTAGTGAGCCTCGGAATAGGCCTTGGTAGGATCATCTAAGTGAGCCTGTAAGTCATAGGCATTATTCGTAGGATAACAGTCATCTACAATCTTCTTCTCGGGATGAATGAAGTTGCCTGAGGTCTGGTAAGACCGTATAGAATAAGCAACATCACTAGTTCCTCCGTTCATTATCTTAGGAGAAGTTGCTTCACTTCCTGTTGGCTCGTCAGCTAAACTATAACAAAAGCGCTTATTGGTGATTGCCTCATCACCTTCTCTTTGGTTGTACTCTGACAAAAGCACATTCTTCTTGTTGGGGAAGAACTTGGGCACACGGTGCTCGTTCTTGGCATACACGAAGCCACCACCCATCACCTTATCTTTCTTTACGTTAATCAGGTCAAGCTCAACAACACCCGTAATATAGCCATAGTCTTTCGTCTCTTCAGTACTATTTTCCGTGGTCAGTTCCAGATGCACACCCGATGCCAAGGCCACCTGATGAGGACACTTTGCCAGATTACGTTTTCCACTAGTAGGATTACCTGCCTTATAACTATAATAAGTAGTAGTTCCATCACCTTGATATGGAACATTTGGCGTGACATTCGTATTGACAGCAGGGCCTTCATAGTCATCGTCAAAGTGCTGATCACTTGTAAGGTTGCCCATATAGTTCACCACACTATAGATACCGAAATAGTTGCCATGAAGGAAGTCATCGCCTGTATCAGGATCTGCATAACCTTCTCCAACTCTTATAGAACGCATCTTGTTGAGCGACAGCTCTCCTACACGGTTGATGGTATAGTCGGTATTTTGCTCCGTATCAGCCACACGGTCTCTAGCGCCCTGCAGCACCATACGACTACCAAACACGCCACAGAAGTCTGCACGCTGGATGGTGTTCAGCAGACGTCCTGCATAGATAGAACAGATACCCCATGGGGTGAAGGCATTTTCTACCTGAGTACCATATCTCTCTAACAATCTCAGATAGACATCCTCATCGATCTTTTCTCCTGCTTTATATTGTCTGGAATTGTCTATCCCCGCTTTTACAAACGTTACATCAGCCTTACATTCATATTTCAGTTTGAAGTATGCACGTTCACGGTTAGAGAGACTGCGATAGGTATCCAAGTTAATCTGCTGATCCAAGCTAAAGTAGTCGGTACCATAGTTGGTGATATTCAGCTCACGATAGCCATCCACCATCGAGAAGTTACCACCTCCATACAGTCCGCCAATATGCTCTGTACCGATGGAGATAAAGTCGCGATGGAAGACATCATAGAGCGTTGCCGTAACATTACCAAACACCGTCGTAGCATTAGCGTAGGTTTTATCACTATTGGTTGACACGTTACCACCACCAAACACACCATTATGGATAATCACACCACGATCTACTTGGTTTTCACCCTCACCTTCTTCAGTAATCAGCTCCTTCCATTTGGCAGGCCAATCCTTAGTACCCGTCGCCGTTACTGAAGTCTTCTTGCCCAATGTATTCAGATAATCTGTAGGCACATAGTCGTAGGGGAGATAAGTTTTTCCACCGTATGACACAGTATAACCTGGTTTCACCTGCAGATAAGGAGAAACGATTACCTTACAATCCTCCGTCAACTCATTTGTATTCGGTTTATAATAATAGATATGTCCTGGCGAACCCGTTTCCTTATTCTGATTTCTTGAATACTCATAACCACTACTATATACATAACCTATATCACCTGCACCAAACACGTTACCATAGCTGTTAGCACTCTTGGCGCCCTCTGCTGTACCAATCTCGCCACCATGGATAAACACCTCTGTCTGGCCGAACACATAGCCATCGGTATAGAGCTCATTGCCTACACCATATTTCAGTTTATTGTAACCCTTACCACCACCAAACACATTGCGGAGCACGTTGCCATTGTACATCTCTACATGCGTCTTACCATTCTTGTAGACCTCGTTCAGTTCACGCACAACACCCGTTGTCTGTTTTGTTGTACCACGGCCTATGGTTGCAATCTCGCCACCACCATGTAGGCAGTTACGAATGACGCCACCGTACATCTTTACATTAGTATAATCTACACTACTCAGATCATCGTAACCTCCGCCAAAAGCATTACCACAGTCTTCCAATCGGTTCTCGCCTATGCCGTCGCTCCATGTCTCGTCGTTGAGTTTCTCCTTATACTTATTGTCAGATGTATCATAGTAATAACCAATATAGCCGTTGTTGATGATGAGGTTGGCAGTACCATACACAGCACCGCCCTCACCACCACTATAGACGTTACGCTGAATGGCAGGTACACCAGCCATATAATTCAGGGTTGTAGGAAGGGTCTCAGGTTTCTGCTCTGCACGCAGATCCTTACGGATGCCTATCACCACAGTACTCTCGCCAAGAACATCATCATCTGTGCTGCCAGCAATTGGGAGGAACTTCTGCTTGCCGTCTACTGTAACCGTTGCACCCTGATGCTTACCAACACTACCCTGCCAACCACCACCATAAACATTACGTGCTGTACCGCCCGCTATATAGGCGTATGTACCAGCTGTGAAGGTTGTAGAGGCCTTAGGTTCATACTTATTCATAACAGAGCCTACCGTACCACCCGCATAGATATCCTTCTTCACGGTGCCACCAAATAATCCGATATAGGTAGTTCCATAAACATCACCACTACCTTCTACATCATCATAGCCATAACCACCGGCATAGGCATAGCCACCATCGTAGCCTGGTCCCCATGATTTTGTTACCAGATTAACATCAATAATGGCGCCCTCGTTGATATAGACATTGGTATTAAACTTATCCGTCTTCCAAGTTGCATCTGCTACGCCAAGAGGATTCGACTTAACCAAAGGATCTGCGAGTCCTACATCAGTATAATCATCTCCCAGCGAAAGACTAACCAAAGATAGTACTGGCTCTGTAGTGTGTTCTTTTTCTTCGTCAGAGAGGGCCGCCCAAGCAGCATGCTCCGTATTATACGCTGCTGTCAAATCGGCATCAGTCTTTTCTTTCCACTTAGTAAGTGAGTTGGTATTCATCACCCTGCCAGCCTGACCGCCACCATAGACTTCCGCCACTCGCGCTCCATTGTTCAGGTTGACCTCCGTATATTGCGACCAGGTACCTTCACCATAGCCTGCACCATAAACGGTGGCCAACTTGCTTTCACCATTATCATCGAGTACACCGGTTTTCACTGGAGCGTTGATATTCACTCTGCCATAGAGCGTACGACGGAAAGCATTGTTACCACCATAGATGGCATTCTTCACGATAGCATCACTACTGTTATAGTTGACGTTAGCCTCATAGGCATCACAACGCGAACTGATGTCCTTACCATAAGCACCACCAAAGAGGTTGTTCACCTGAATCTTCGAACCAGCAGGGACATTAACTACCGTACGACGGGTAAAGCCTGTCTTGTAGCTGGCACCGTATGCCGCATCTATCTGTCCGCGGACAAGGTCGATGATAGCAGACTTCTTATCTCTATCTGCTTCTGTATCACCCGACTCCACCTTGGTTCTCATGCCAAGTCCACCCCAAGCGCCAGCACCAAACACTTTCATATTTTGGTAGTTATCCATATCCTCTGGGATGTCGATAAGCACATAGCTGCGGTCTTGTATCTTGTTGCTGTCGAAATCACCAGGATAACCCTGACTACCGCCATACACAAGATCCACAACGTTTTTCTTCTCAGGATTCTTCAGAAGATCGCTACTGGTAGGACGGAAATTGACAAAGGCGTTATCAATATAAGGTTTTTTGTCCAAAGTTCTATTATAGCCACTTGTGCCATAATCATAAGTACCGCAGCTGCCACCAAAGATAGCATCGGCACGTCCCTGACGATACTCCACATAAGACGAAGCGGTTAGTACATCTGTGCTATGTCGTTTTCCATCGGTTTCTGTACGCAGATAATCAGTTCCAGAGAATTCTTTTTTCCCCTTAATCATTCCACCAAGGTCATTACCACCATAAATGATATCACGAATCCAGGGGAAGCCGTCCACCTGTCCTGTCACAGTACCACTTTGATCTTCCACGTTATGACGATAACCGACATAGGTCTCCGTGTGACCCAAGATGTCAGCATCACAAGAACCACCAAATGAACCAAAGACGCGCCCGTTACCTAAACGGACTACAGTATTACCGACAACAGGTCCCTCGAAGCCACCACCATAGATAAACTCACACTCCGGCATGTTCACATTGTCGCCAGAAGCCTTGGTAGTTCCTGGTGCAGAGCCTTTCAGATTAACGTAACAGCTGTACTTGTCGTTATATTTGTAAGTTTTGCCATTAAAGGTATAGACATCACCAGTGCCATCATTAGACTTACCAATAACACCCTTTTCGCTTCCACCAAAGACTTGGAACACAAAGCCTTTGTTCAAGTTAATAGTGGTACTACCCCAGATCTCTGTACCCTCACCTTTTCCGCCTCCAAATACATTGAGAGCCTCACTAAGCACATCCATACCCTGCTGACCGAGAATCACACCCGACCGGCGCTGGGTGATATGATAATGCTCATGATTATAGCCCAACTCATTGTTCTGATAGAGACTGGCCTCACCGTCATTAGGATCAGCAAGCACTTCATCGAAGAGGTCATTGCAGCTGACAAGGCTGGCATTCACATTGATAATCACGTTACCATTCACGATACCACTCTCACAACAACCGCCATAGATATTTCCACCCTTAAAACGGCGTTTCATATCATCCTCGCTGGCATGAATAGGATTCTCAGCAGAAACCAATGGGTCTGTTTCTGTTACAGGATCACAAGGTGTATCTCCAATATAAGTATTCCACTCCAGAGCAGTATGACTGCTATTCCAACGTTTGGGCTCAATCTTCAAACCAGAAAGGTTCAGTTTCAGTTTGTCACCTATTGATCCTGCCGGTAAGCCCTCTGCCACTGGATCCGCATCACCAATCAGGCCACCCAGATATTCGGCATTATAACTTGATGCTGTGACTTTAGCGTTGTTACAACCACCCACCAGCTTATCGTATACGATGACCTCATGATCGAAGTTGATATTCAACTTTCCCGGTACGAGTATGCTTCCTACATTTCCACCACAGAAGAACGAGCCAAACTGGGTAGTGTAAGGGATGTAGTTATTGGGGTCGCCACGGCCTGTGGACTCAAACAGCACGCCAGGCTTTACCTTCATGGCACATCCCTCCATGTATTTACTAAAGACATCTGCATCTGTTAGAGTCATCTGACTGAATTTCGCCGAGGTATTGTCGGGAGCCGTTTGGTTGCTGACCAATGTACGTAACACACCTTCACCTCTGCCCTCGTTATCAGCTTCGTTGTATTTGATCATGTCCTCTCCGTTATTTCCGAGGAACACGTTATCAATGGTCACATAAGAGCCAATTTTAATATGGGTTTGGCTTTCGTCACTGTTACTACCGCTTCCACCAGAAATCTGTTCACGAAGTGAGGCGCTGTTACCACCTACATAAAGGGCTCCCTCTACCACAACGGGCTTCTCTGCCGTACCTCTGACAAGGATAGACACCTTTTCTGCATTGGGACGGAAGATATTTAAAGCTTCTGCAGATTGTAGGCCAGTAAATGAGTCGCCACTCAACCCCAATATGTCCTTTGGACTATAGTAGAAGTCATGCCATTTAGGATCATCCTTCAACTTCGCATTGTCGGTATATGCATACGAACCATTACCACCGCCATAGACATTGCCATGAACAGTAGAAAGGATACCCACGGTATTACCACCATAGACATTACCCGAAATATCGTTGCCACCATACACATTGTTGACATCACCACCCAATATTCTCACACGGGCTGCATAGCCACCAGGAATCTTATTAGGGTTGTCGTTAGGATCCAACTGGATATCAGCATATGGTACAGGACGAGTATCATCATTATCATACAGCGGACGCACATCGGCTCTGCGGCAACCACCGTACACATTGTCGACCTTCATTCCTGCGCCTTCTATCTGTAAGAGCAGACCCTCAGGACTGGTCATGCGGCCTTCATTACCACCACCATAAAGCATACGGACCTTACCGCTCTGCAGATTCCATCTGGGACGGATAGCCATATCGGCCTTGTTGTTGCCACCAAAGAGTCGACCTATCTGGAAAGCATCGCTATTAGGATAAGAGAACGTTGTGTTGATACCCATTTTATTCGCAAAACGGTCGTTTGTCAACAGTTCATTATTATTCTTATCCTTAATACTATTGACCACCGTACTCGGATTATCCAAACAAATTACCGTCCTATCCGTTATCGTGGCATTGTTACCACCACCATAGGCATAGACAATAGAACCACCCAGAATTTCCAAGTAGGTTTTCTTCAAATTAGGCTCTGACAACTGATGGGTTGTGGAGGTAATCAGTTTTGTATGGTCTTTATAATCATAGATTTTATGAATGCCGTCTTCTTCTTGATAATAATACTCACCATTACTACCGCCAAAGAGCTGGCCAATATAGGATTTCTGAGTATGGGTCTCATTATCGCTAATGCGAACGAAGGCATTCCACGTACCGTCAATCTTATTCTGCGTGGTACGTGTCAATGATGCTGGCACATCGAAGGTCTTTAGATTGGTACCAATAGAGCCTGCGATATCATTACCACCATAAACATAATTGATAACAATATAGTCGGAGGCATGTTCACCATCGATATGGACAAAAGCATTACCCGCAACATTTGCAATACGCGCACCACCATAGACCTTATCGATATCGCCAGCCCTTACGGTGACAGAGGTACTACCGCCAACGTTACCTTCGTTGCCACCGCCATAGACGCTACCGCCAATAACAATCTGAGCCTGCACTGCTATGGATGCAGTCAGGAACATCAACAGACCTATTATGATACTTTTAATTCTCAATTTTCAACCTTCAATTTTCAATTCACCACTATCGTTGGGTTATTCAGGTCATCATCAGACAACGTATATAAATAGGTAGGAGCAACAGTGAGCGTAATTGTTTTCCTCACACCATGATCCATACTCGTCACCTTCAGTTTGTTTGTAGCTGTACAGTCAGCTCTCAACACCTTTGTTTCTGCCGTATTATAAACATCGTAAGTACAGGTCAATGTCAAATTTGTACCCTCAGCATCGAAAGTGCAGGGGGCACAGTTGAAAGGACCAAACTTTGTATTAGTAGCTGTTGTCGTAATGAAATCCGCATTTGCTTCTGTCAACACATCCTTACTGATATTATCGGCAGCGTCTGTCGCTTTTGAATATGCCACAGTATTTGCTCCTAAGCTATTACCTGCTCTGAATTTCACCCTTGCATCAACCTTATCGCCATACGTTGATGTCAACGTGACTGTCTTCAGTTTGATATGACGTAATGCGTGATAGTCAGGATCAACATTAAACTGCAGAATCAACTGACTATAGAGATGATCCATCAGCAGGTTGACGTAATTCTCATTACTAAGACCAGACAGATAACCATAATTGCCCTCAGTGGCTTTGGTATCTTCAGAGGATGCAGAAACCTTCCGCACACCAACCACCACGCACAAATCCTCGGTAGGAAACATTGGAAGTCCCGTTATAGTAAGGTCTGCCCCTTTTGAGTAATCACTATTAAGATCCGCAGACGTTGCAGAAATACTACTGGAATAAGAACCTGGCATAAATCCATACAGATAATACTGCTCATGCTCTTTGACAAAGATATTCGTATTGGTCCAACTGGTTCCATGGAAAGTTCCTTCCGAGAACGTTGCATCCTTCGTCATCACATATAGTTTGATGGTACTGTTTGCATCTGGATTGAGACGACTATCGGCACGAGTGACAGATGATATGCGCAAGGTATTGCCTTGTGACTCGTCGCTTTCTTCGCTACAAGCCACCAACACGAGCAACATCATCATGCTGCCCAAGCATTGCACCATATGATCATACCATCTCTTCATTCTCTTACATCTTACTTCCTACATCTAACATCGAATTACCAATTATACACCTTTGGGTTACCTGTATCGTCGGTCCATGCTTTCACATCGACCACATTCAATACCAGTTCACCGCTGCCCAAGAAGTATCCATAGACTATCCACGTGTGATTACGCGTAAAGTCACCCTCACTTGCCATCTTGAAATCGACAGACTTCGGTGTAGTTCCTACGGTATAAGAAATGGTACCTTCCAATTTCTTATCCGACTCACGGAAATAGAACGTACCTATTTCTGAGAGATCACCAGCAGTAATGCCGTCATTAATCTTTGTTTCGTATGCCTGTCCTGTCTCCGAAGTATAGGTATAGGAAGCTGGATTATCACAATCTTCTATAGAGTTTCCATTAACATCAGACAGGAGCGTCGCTTGTGCCTCATAGTCATCATTGCCAGTTTTCTTGATGTGTATTTTTGCATCAGGATAGACATCATCAAGGAAAATATATTCCTGTTTGGGCAACATATTTTCTTTGAGTGTGATGCCGAGGTTGCTGATTTCAGGCGGGTTGGCAGTTGACTTACTGAATACGAAACGAATCTTCGAGACAGCACGCACCAGTTTCACGTTCTGAGCCATCGCCGTATAAACAGGAGGAATACCCGAGACAATCTGATTCTCCAGGAAGCCAGACATTGGCAGGCCCGTTGAGGGCACACTCGTTGTAAGTGGATCAACGCCAAAGAAACCATTATGTATACATACTTCCTTGAGTTCCGCAAGGGTTGTTGCCCCATTAAGCGCCGTCAACCCGCAACTCTCCTTATTGGCTATGACATAGATGTCTACATTCGGTTTCTTGGGCAAATCGGCAAATTCATCGCTAACCTCCATCGCAATTTCTTTTTGTCCAGTAAACGAGAGTTTATCCAGATGGATATAGCTCACCTTATCGTTGGGATACAAGTGTTCGAACACCCAGACATCGATGGTACGAATCTCCTTCTCGGCCTCAGACGCATTCACATAACCAATAGAAGCTCGTGTGATGATAGGACTATCGGGGGCGAAGAGATAAATCTTGAGCACAGGTTTCACCTTAGGCTTTCCTGTCTCATCATCCGAAGACGACGAGCAACAAGCCATCAGGAGCAGCATCAGCATGCCGCCCAACCATAGCTCCATATATTTAATCCATCTCTTCATTCTCTTACATCTTACTTCTTACATCACACATCTTATTCCAGTCTTATCACGGTTGGTGTTGCTTCTTCCCACTCAGGCGTGGTTTCCACACCAATTTCCAAGTTGGGCGACAACAAGTTTGGCGGCACGTTATAAGCTCTAGCCAAAGAAGATACCGTCATATTCACCGTTGTGATATAGTCCTTGGTAAACACCTGGTCTTTATTCTCACTATGTACATTCGGGTCTTGTGAGTTATATAGTGACGCCTCCACCTTACCTATTAAATAGAAGCGTGTACCTGGATAAACAATACCATCAATACAAGTAAACTGTTGTCCACTGTTATTCTCAAACTCCAGAATGATATTCACGTCCTCGTCCTTAAGACTCTGTAGCACCAACGTATTGCATCCTTCCGCCCATACGCCTTCAGCTTGAGTTGTCAGGTAACAATCGGATTTCACCTGATTATCGTATATAAACAGGACATCAGCATCAGAAACAACACCCTGCTCCACATCCTTCGGTTCAAATTTATAATCAACCGGACGCTGATCGCAAACAATGATGCCCTTCAATGGGAAATTGGTTCCATTTGCAGCAATGCTATTCGGCGTAGGTGTTGCCGCATCAGGCAGATAACTCGAATAAGCCTTGATTTTCACCTTCACCTGAGCAATCGCGAACTGAATGGGTTGTTTCAAAACTACTGCCATCGTATTCGCAGACACGGAAGTTTTATTAAACGTCTCGTTTTCCAGTACCTGTTCCCAAGCCGTTTTTGAATTATTGGATTCAACTTGGTTATAAAGGGTTGCGAAATCCACTAACTTTTCCGACGTCTTGATATCGCTAGCTACGAAATAATAAAGCGGTGCAGGATAAGCAAAACGAGCTATAGAATTGATGTTGTCAATCGTCGTGGTATTGATCTGAGGTTCAAACTTATTCGTATTCTTATTCCATCGCAGCACAGCAGCCCCGTCAGGGAGATTGATGTCTCGAGGATAGGTTAAGGACGCTATATCCGTTAGGCGTATTACTGCCTCTGCGTCAACGGCATCAAGGACTGATGGCTCGCTCGGATTCAAGTGAGAACTCATAGATGTACGGAAGGTTTCTATCCATTTCCTAACGTTGACTGCAGACCCTGGAAGGTGGTTACCATCATTGGTGAATAAATCAAAGAACCCCTTAACAGTAGGATCCAGTGACTCATGAAAACCTTCTTTTGTCGCAATGGCCGTCAAGCAATCAGCCAAAGCCTTAGCTCCAGAAGGAATCCCATTGGTAGAGCTATAGTCTGCACTTTTATAGATGGGATCCAAACTAAAAGAGATGCCTTCATCAACATCATGCACATCACTGATTGAAGAAGGGAATGTCTCTATTAGACTGCCATTGTACATTTTAATATCGATGCCCTCTACCGGAGTTCTATCCAATACATTAGCATATACTAAGAATCCGTTGGTACCAATATCCAGACTACAAAAATGAGAGCGATAGAAACGTGAGTTTGGATTATCCTTGACTACAGAAAAGTCCCAACCAACCTCTGCCGATACTGGGTCATTATTAACCATTGGGATAATACGCGTATAATAAGGAAGGCGAGGACTAGTAGCATCACTGGTCAGTACATCTGTAGCTTGGCGTGTTATTTGACTGGTTCTTGAAGATAAAGCATAGGCCAGTTCTACGTTGACGGGTTCGCCCTGAGTAGCGTACTCGTCATCGTTGATGCAGCTTGCCATCAGCACAGCCACAATCATCAAGAGTCCTATGCTCTTTTCGCGCTTCATGATTAACCACTATAAGGTTGGATTATACGCACCTCCAGGATTCCAATCCAGCGTCACACTGACGCCAACATTAGGTGTTTCGCTCTCTAACTGCCCGTTATCACCGACGCGCACTTTGATAATCTTCAACTGACCAGCCCTCAGGGGATCCCGAATGCCCAGAATCGTCTCGGTAATGGTGCCATCAGGCTGAGGTATATAAACACGGAATTCCCACAATGCCTCGCTATTAGAGTTAGCGATGAAAGGTTCGGTTGTCTCGATAACAGTACGGGTTGTAGGTGCAGCCTGTGGCAGAGTAGACGGTTCGCGAGAAGGGAAATTGACAGAGACGAAGCCCACGTTTCCATTCTCATCAGGGTCCAGGCGTTTTGTACGAATGATTGGAGCAGGCGACTTGTACTCATAGACACTATCTGCAACAAAGAATGCCGTAGCAAAACCGGTTGGGAATACTTGCATCTTGCTGACATCATGTCCTTGTGGGTCAACCACCAACATCGCCGAACTGTTAGCCATATAAAGCTTCACATTGAACGTCTGGTCCACGCCTTCTTTCATCTCCATCAGCTGACGAGCTGTAAAGATTCCCGTATTGTGTGAGTCGATAGTGTCGCCAGCAACCTGTCGCAACACAGTCGAATGACAATCCTTATAATCCTCCAGTTGCACCAAGGGATCATCATTGACATTCGCCACTGCCAGGTGCATATACTTTTGGCGAGGGATGTAGAGCGTATAGCTATGCTCCGAGTTGTTCATGATGTGCTCATCTTGGTGCAGCAACGTTGAGTCGTTACCCGTTCCAAAGAACATCAGGTTGACATCCTTGGCGTAGTCGGTAAAGATCTCACTCAGATAACTCTTCAATGTTGCAGCAAGCGCCACATCCGTCGTAGCTGTCAGCTGTGTCTGTACCTCTGTAGAGATATTCGTCACCAACTGCAGCTCATAATCCATCTTCGCCTCTTCGCCACAATCGTCTAGATTGTCATCAATCACAGAACATCCTGCAAGGACTGTCACAAAGGCAGCCCCCACAATCATGTTTATTATGTTCTGATGACGTTTCAACTTACTTAGATATCGAAATTATCAAAGAGCAATGTCGTATGTGATGCCAGGTTTCCAAGTCAGGTCAACAGAAAGGCCGAACGACATCTGCGTTGAACGCAGGTCAGGAACGGTAACCAAAGCATTCTTCAGTGAGTTCTTGCCAATGGTAAAGGTGGCTGTGGTCCTGTAGTCCTGAACAAACACACGAGGAATCTTTCTCGATGCACCATTTTCGTCGATAGGAGGAACTTCATAGAATCTGTTAACATCGGCATCTGTAGTTCCTGGCCATTGGAAAGAAAGAACCTGTGCTTCTGTAGGTTTGGGCAGTTGAGCTGTCAAGTAGAACGTGGTTCCTTTTCTCACCAGATTGCCCTGTCCCCAGAAATCATCACCGTTATTAACAAACTCCAGTGCTACGAACACGTCATTTTGACCGGCCTGAGTACCTGCGTCATCTATGTTAGTACCGCATACATAATTGTCGAATACCAAGGTATAGTTGTTGGCCGAGGTTCCGCTTGTTGGAACAGTTACACCAGATCCCTTTGCTTCACCATTGATGCGATTGTCATAAATCATACGGTCGAAGTCATCAGTGGTCTGTCTTCTTAGGAAATCCCATCCCACCTCGGGGCACTGTCCGCCAATAATGATACCGGTAAACGCAATATTGACATTTGCTTTGGCAATTGCTCTGTCTGCCTCGCCGGTGTTAGCATACCGGTTGTCATTGAATGTGGTCTCATCCGCCAGTTTTACTGCTGACTGGAGCAATGCTACGCCATAGTTGACATTAGGAATGAGTGCTGCAGCGCGAGTGCTGGACGTCACCGCTGCTGGGCCTGATGTCCATCCCCCCTTCGCTGTCCACTGGGCATCTGTCGTCCAATTGGCGGTGCCATTAGGATAACCGCCAGTCATCTTGTCTGTGTCAGCGGTGCGGATAGGGCCATTACAGTAGTAAGTCAACTCAGCGGGATACATCATCTTGTCGCGGTTATAGAGGGCCTGCTCCAAGAGAGTGCTTCCAGCTTCTGTCTTATATTCAAATTTCTTGGTGGAAGTGTTATAGGTTAACAACGAACAACCAGCGGGAAGACCGAAGCATTGGGGGAAACCGCCAAGAATAGCATTTGTAATCGTTGTGTTGCTGCCCCATGTGGCGCTCAGATCAGCATGTGCTTTCAAAGTGGTTATATCGTTAAAGGTCATGTCATAGGTGGTAGAATTCCAGTTGAAGAAAGCCTGGCATTTGGTATTGACCAGTACAGCAAGTTCGTGGGCTGCTGTCTCTTTTTCACCTGTAGGAGTGGCGTCTCTTACGACCTTCAGTGTGCTCTTGAGGTCGGACATAACACTCAGAATAGCATCGGCAGAACCTGCACGCAACTCATTAGTTCCAAGTGTGGAGATACGATAGAAAGCCTCAGCCAAGCTCAACTCCAGTGGCGTCAATGTCTTTTGATTGGCAGCCAGGTCTTTTTCTGATGCATACGTTTCACCCAAGCTTTTCATTGTGATGGTCGTAGCTTCTGAAGCGCCTTCCGGTGTGTAAGTGTAAGATACATCGAACACAATATTTAGGATGTCAGCAACCAAATGCTCCGTACTTGCCAAAACAGACAAATCTGCGCTCGAAGCACGAGGTTCCAAGTCGAACTTGGTTTGTATTTTTGACGCAGAGGTTATGCTGATATCATAATTGATCTTACCCTCAGTGTCGTCAGTGTTATCACCTTTCATGGCCTTGCCATAGAACAAGAATGCATCCGTACCGACAGGGATGTTGATATTAACGATACGGTTAGAAGTTTCTGCAGTTACAGCCCCACTTGCAAAGAGTCGATCCAAATCGTAATAGGCGGTAAATGCGGCATCTTTCTGCACGGCTTTCTTTGTACTAGTATTAAAGGCAAACAACTTTACCTTATCCATGCCACGGAAGGTACCACTTTCCTGTACATTTGCAGCCGAAGAGCGCGTTGCGTTAGTTTTCGTCGCAACATTGAGAACGAACTGAGTGTTTACTTCATTCTTCTCAGGATTGTAATTCGGATTTGTCTCCACTACGTCATTATCCGACGAGCAGGCGGTGAATCCTGTGCTCAGCAGTGCTATCGCTCCTGCGTAGGCTAGTAATTGTAGATTTTTCATCGTTGTATGAATTAAATTTGGTTAGTATTAATTGTTATTTGTTTTATCATTTGAAATCTCTCAATGGATGACTTGCTCCAGTTGGCGCAGGTTTTCCTTAGCGTCGGCATTGCCATTTGCGGCAGCGCGGCGGAAACAGTCGAGAGCCTCTTGCTGTTTACCACAAAGCCAATAGGCGGTACCTAATGCATTCAGAGCACGCTCGTCACTTTGAACAGTCAGAAGAAGGCGCAAGGCTTCGCGGTGGCAGTCGCTACAATCGGTAGTCAACAGCTCGCTGGCTTCATTGATAACCTTCGCTGCCGTGTCTGGCACATAGTCGTAGTAAATACGAATATAACCAGAGTTGCGCTGGTCGCTGAGGATGCGCTCCTTGATGTATTTCCACGTGCGTCCACCATTCATTCGCTTCAACTTACGCTCCCGCTCGTTCAGATCGTTCTCATGATTGATGATATCCAAAGCCTGTTGCAACTCAATAGCCATCTGAGGAGTCTCCTTTGCAATGCACTCTTCCAACTGGTCACAGAACTCTGCCCAAGCTTCTCCGCCACCAACGGAATCAAACAGCGAGTCGGGTATCTGTAACTGGTCCTGCACATAATGCTGTAAAGCCAACGCACGATTGGTGGCCAACTGCTCGTTGCCCGCAATAGAACCTTCAATAGAGGCGAGACCAATAATCTGGATTATCTTCACACTACTGGTGGTATCGGCTATGATTTGGCGAGTGATGTCGACGATACGCTCCATCACATCTTTGTTTTCACGGAACTCTGTATGCAACTCTGATTTTGACAAGGGGAAGTGTACATAGAGAGCGTCTTTATCTCTACGCAGGATGCGAGTACGATCATAGGGCTTATACTTTGATACATGCTCCAAAACAGGATTATCTTTTTGTAATTGTCCAGCTCGACCAGTGAAGTCGGGTACGGCACGCACAACCGGCACAAATGGTTCTGGTTCCGGCTCCGGTACTGACGGAATAATAATGGGCTCCTCAATGTCCTCAACAGGCAACATCTTGGCAGAACGGCCAGGGATATTGTACACGATATTCAGCGCGGCCTGCGGCATTGCAAAGAGTTTCTTCTCAGTACCAAGTTTCATGCCACAATGACCACACTCATATCGGTTATAACGGGCATAGCCTAAGGCAGCACCTATCATCGCCTCGATATTCCAATAGCGCCCCAATGGCCATGAATAACCATAGAAGAATCCTAATGCACCAAGATCGCCTTGGTGGCGTTCGTCACGTACAGACTTATACATTCCAAAGGGGAACTTGACTTCAGCAACGTTGAAATGGCTATAGATGAGGTTAACACCGAAGAAGTGGTGCACATTGACTGAATCTACCCAATAGCGCAAATCCGGAGAGATTAGCAGATGACGCCATTTACGTGAGGTATCATCGCTGACGGGCCAAGGACGGAAACCGCCAGTCAATCCTGACGACCAATGGGGAGACAGGCGTAGTCCCACCCGCAAGTTAGGGGTGAGCCAAGCATCGTACAACAGGTTATTGCTAACCGTCATCTGTTGCGCAGAAACATTAGCAAAAACACATGAAAACAGCATTGTCAAGACTACTGTTCTTACCATGCGGTGTGTCTGAATGTGTGTTTCCATTAATAACATAATGCAAATTTACACATTTTGACCAATAAATTACAACATTATCATGGTTGATTTTTTTCGTTTTGTCGTGAATTGTATTCATTTTGTCCACAAAAGAATACAATTACTGCAATTTCCTCCCATTTCATCGAGTTTTAGCACGAACGTTCTCTGTTATTAATTGTTAATACCATGGGAGGCAATAGAAGCATCTTTCAAATGTTTTCGATAGTCAGAAGGTGTCATGTCATAGGCCGCCTTAAAGTTACGAATGAACGTAGTCGGACTGATGCCACATGCTTCTGCAATAGCTTCAAAAGTGTAGTCGGTGTGTGTATTGAGCAAGGTAACAGCATATTCCATGCGTTTGCTGTTGATATAGCCAGGCACATTAGTGCCCGTGATGCTATGAATGAGCTTGGGTAGTCTATTCTTGTCAACACCCAATAAGCGCATAAGATCGTCGCGTCCAAACTCTGGATTAGCAAACAAGTGCTCTTTCATGATACGCTTGTCAACCTCCTTAAAGCGATTATATTCTTCAAGAGGTATGTCAGAAGCCATCTTGTCGACTATTTCATCAGAATCCCCGTTATGAATAATAACCTCTCGGTAGCTCGTCATCTGTCGGATGAGGCCCATCATTCTTTTGTTCTTTCTACGGACAACCCAATATTGGCGAAGCATCAGAAGAATGAAAACTAACAGGACTACTGTACTGGCAATGACTATGATCTGCCGCTCATGGTATTTGGCAATGGAGCGCTCACTATCTATGACCTTGTGAACCTCATCAATAAGGTTACTCAGAGAGCGCGCAGCCAGGGAGTCGGCTATTCTGCTAGTACCAGCATAACACTCCGCTGCTTGCTGATAATCACCCAAGCCATAATAAACGTTGCCCATGTCATTCATGAGACGCTGCATATTGCGACCTATGGTGTCACCATCCTCACGGATGTTTTCCATGGCAGCGTTGAGAAAACGCAAAGCCTCAACATGCATCCCACGATATCGGTAATAAACCAGTAAAGCATCGCCACAGAGAGGATCGGTAACAGGAACAATACCATTTTTTTTATAGATACGGTCGGCCTCATCCAAACGCCCCATCTTAGAAAGTATTTCCAGTCGGATAATAAAGGTACGTTGAAGATTGCGACGATACCATTCATCCGTGTGACTTCCTTTTGATAATTTGACATAATGTTCCTGTTTCTGAGACATTTGCATAGCCTCGTCATACCTACCATCGCTGCAGTACATTTTTGCAAGGATGGCGTAGCAATCGGCTAACTCATGGTTCTTGTGTGGAAAAACTGTGCGCTCCATCATTTCCGTGGCATCCTTTACAACCCGCAATCCTTCTTGTTTTTGTCCAAGGGAGTGCAGACGCTTGCCACGCATGACAAGTGCCATGGCAGCATGCACAGAGTCACCATGTTCGGTAGCAAGCACATAAAGGCGATAGGAACTTTCGGGCATCTCTTTCCAATGTCGTAATACATCGTGGGTACGCATAACACGCACCAACGACTCTATCTGCATATCCACGTCATTGGTAACAACAGCATCGTCGTAAGCCTGCTCATAAAAGTTGAGTGCTATTTTGTATTTCCAATCAAGACGGCACGAGTCTCCCTTCTGCATCAGCGTCTCTGCTTTATTGGAGATGGGCTGTGCTTGAATGGAATGGAGTGGAAAAACAAGCAGAAGAAGAGCAATGCAAACGGCAATAGGAGTTTTTAACCCACTGTCTTTCATAATGTTGCGCATAAGACCATCTTCTTTCATACTCTTACATTGTCAAAAAACGTTGTAAAAGTAAGAAATATGACAGAAAACACCAAATAATTAAGAAAAATTAAACATCGCATCCAGCCACTTCCCATGTGGATGCTGACTGAATAAACCTAGATAATTATATTGTATTATTGAGCCCACTTCAAAGAAAGTGAGCCCAATAATAGTTTATCCTACCGTACCCTCAAGCGAGACACTGAGGAGCTTCTGAGCCTCAACGGCAAACTCCATAGGCAACTTCTGAAGTACTTCCTTGGCATAGCCATTGACGATGAGCCCTACAGCCTGTTCCGTGGGGATGCCACGCTGGTTGCAATAGAACAGTTGATCCTCGCTGATCTTTGAGGTGGTAGCCTCGTGTTCGAAGATAGCCGTATCGTTGTGCACATCCATATAGGGGAATGTATGCGCACCACAGTCCGAGCCAAGGAGCAGCGAGTCGCACGAAGAGTAATTACGAGCATTATCTGCCGTAGCAGCTGCACGCACCAAACCACGATAGGAGTTCTGTGAATGACCAGCAGAGATACCCTTTGAGATGATCGTCGACTTCGTGTCCTTGCCTAAGTGGATCATCTTCGTACCTGTATCGGCCTCCTGATAGTTGTTGGTCACAGCCACGCTATAGAACTCAGCCTGCGAACGGTTGCCCCTCAATATGCAAGAGGGATACTTCCATGTGATGGCTGAGCCCGTCTCTACCTGCGTCCACGACAGTTTGGAATCAACGCCTCGCAGATCGCCACGTTTCGTCACCAGATTCAGCACACCACCCTTACCGTTCTCATCACCAGGATACCAGTTCTGTACGGTAGAGTATTTCACCTCTGCACGATTCATCACGATAATCTCGACAATGGCTGCATGCAACTGGTTCTCATCGCGCATGGGAGCTGTACAGCCTTCGAGATAACTGACATAACTATCATCGTCAGCCACAATAAGCGTACGCTCAAACTGTCCCGTATTTCTAGCATTGATACGGAAATAGGAGCTGAGTTCCATGGGGCAGCGCACACCCTTGGGGATATAGACAAACGAGCCATCGCTGAATACAGCCGAGTTGAGCGCTGCAAAGAAATTATCTTTGTAAGGAACAACAGTTCCCAAATACTGACGCACCAAGTCACCATGCTCCTTGATAGCCTCGCCAATAGAGCAGAAGATGACACCCTTTTCGCGGAGTTTCTCCTTGAAGGTGGTCTTCACGCTGACCGAGTCCATGATAGCATCAACAGCGGTATTGCCACTCAAAGCCAATCGTTCCTCAAGGGGAATACCCAATTTGTCGAAGGTCTTCTCAAGCTCAGGGTCTATCTTGCCATCACCCTCAGGCTTCTTTGCCAGAGGGTCTGCATAATACGAGATTCCCTGATAGTCAATCTCAGGCACATGCACATGTCCCCATTTGGGTTCCGTCTGTTCTTTCCAGTAACGGAACGCCCTCAGGCGAAACTCAAGCATCCACTCGGGCTCCCCCTTTTTAGCAGAGATGAGCCGAACGATATCCTCGTTCAGCCCTTTCTCGATGATTTCTGTATGTACGTCCGTGTTGAAGCCGAACTCGTATTTCTGTTCGGCCACCTGACGGACAAATTGATTCTTTTCTTCCATTAAAGTTTCTGTTCTACTTCAATCTCAGTGAACGTCTCAATCATATCGCCCACTTGGATATCGTTGAAGTTGACAAGTGAGATACCACACTCCAAGCCAGTGGCCACTTCCTTGGCATCGTCCTTGTAACGCTTCAGGGCATCGATATTGGCAGTATGAACCACGATACCATCGCGGATGACGCGGGCCTTGTCCTTGTTGTGCA
>Ga0310696_10001824_pt1 | contig 29760 bp, 20 predicted proteins | sample AusTroGonzalo_MG_4_FD_203885 | JGI IMG/M metagenome (GOLD analysis project Ga0310696, IMG submission 203885) | Bovine rumen microbial communities from tropical cattle in Woodstock, Queensland, Australia - Gonzalo_02 (v2) (version 2) | ecosystem: Host-associated > Mammals > Digestive system >... | reverse complement strand
TGTGCCAGCCTCGAACTTAAACGGCAGACGCTCAAAGGTGGTTTTCTCCCACGTCACCTTGTCAATCATCTCGCCACCACCCTGATAGGGAGGCAGTTTGTCGAGCCATTCTTCCTTGCCATAGAGCACACCGATACCCGTTGGTCCGTACATCTTATGTCCGCTGAAAGCGAAGAAGTCACAGTCCATCGCCTGAACATCCACCTGAAAGTGTGGCGCACTCTGGGCACCATCTACCAATACGGGGATGCCATGCTCATGGGCGATACGGATAATCTCCTCCACAGGATTCACCGTCCCCAGCACATTGCTCACATGGGCTATGCTAACAATCTTGGTCTTTGGGGTAATCAGTTGCTCCAACTGATCCAGACAGAGAATGCCATCATCCGTGATAGGGATATGTTTCACCACTATCCCCCGTTTCATCGCCTGCAACTGCCACGAAACGATGTTCGAGTGATGCTCCATCTCCGTGACAATCACCTCGTCGCCCGCCTGCATTTGGCTTTCGCAGAACGACGAGGCCACGAGATTGATGGCCTCCGTCGTACCACGTGTAAACACGATCTCTTCCGTCTTTCTGGCATTGATAAACTCGCGCACTTTCTCTCGTGCCGCCTCATGCAGATCCGTTGCCTGCTGACTCAGGTAGTGCACCCCGCGATGTACGTTGGCATTCACATTGAGGTATTCGTCCCTCATCGCATCGAGCACACACAGCGGCTTCTGCGTGGTTGCCGCATTGTCGAGATAGACCAGCGGCTTGCCATACACCTCGCGCCCTAGAATCGGGAAATCCTCGCGTACCTTATCTATATTGTAACTCATATCACATATTTTGTGCAAAGGTACAAAAAAGATGCTATCCCACCAAATAAATAATTAATTTCGCAAAAATATTTGGAATTGTCATTCAAAAGTACTATCTTTGCACCCAGACCAAACTTATAAAACTTATTGCGTATGAAACAACTAGTACTTTTAATGATGTTAGCAATGGGCCTGAATTCGACAGCCATTGCACAAAAAAGAGTGAAGAACATCTATGCCAGTTCCTCTAAACTAGACATAGAGTTGATGCAGAATAGCGAGCAGACCGTTCAGTTGAATCGCTATTTCTATGCAGGTTATAATACGCTCTGTCTGCCTTTCTCCCTGTCTGCTGATCAGGTGGCAGTTGCTGCTAAGGATCTGAAAGTGGAGCGTCTGGCTGGCATTCAACAGGAAGGAGCAACACTGAACCTCTATTTCGTAGATTGTACTGCTGAAGGCATTCAGGCAGGTGTACCCTATCTGATATACTCGCCCACATCACAGTATATGAAGGTAAAGAACACGGATGTTTTGAACTTCGACAAAGAACTCAAGTCTGTCCGTATGGCTGACGATAATGGTAACGTTGTGACCTTTGGCAGCAGTTGGGAGAGTTTGGAGAAGGTAGGACGTTACGGCATTCCTGCGAAGCAGAACGTGACTCCGCTGGAAAGCGTGCTCGTAAGAACCGAGGCTGATAAGACCTTCCTGCCTACACGTTGTGGCTTTACTTGGGTACAACAGGCAGCGTCAGCCAGCGACTTGAAGATTCAGCACGCAGCCAATAAGGGTGAAGTGACTGCTATCTTAGGCGTTAAGTTAGACAAATCTTTTAGTAGCGACTCCTACGACCTTCAGGGACGCAAGACTTCTGAGAACGCCAAAGGTATCCGTATCCAAAACGGTAAAAAGACGATTATCAAATAATCAGCCCACAATAACAGTCAAAGGCAGGGAATCCAAAAGATTTCCTGCCTTTTTACTACCATATTTATAATGTAAAGTACGACGATGAACGCACGCACACCTGTGATGTATAAATCTTTTACTTGTTGCCTATTAGACCCCGTTTTGCGCTATGCCTATGAAAAAAGTGCTAATAGGGCATAAAAAATTTGTTGCATAGTTATGCCGCAAATTCCGCCTCGTTATAGACACTGCGAGATTATCACCTATTTGTAAAACTTTCTGACGGATGGCAATTCTGACGGATGGCAGTTAGCCTAAATCTATTTAGAAATAAGGCCAAGCCTAATTGCCATCTGCCATCTGCCATCCCAAATGCACATCGTTCACTCGGAATCGTCCCATATAAGGCACTCTCAGTCTTACTTACAGAGTTTGCAACCTGAGCATTTGTTGAGTTCACCTCGGAAGCGCTTTTCCACAAGGTAGTGGAGGCGGTCGCGAAGGGGCTCAAGCGCCATGTGGTCGATAACCTCGTTGATAAAAGCATTCTGCAACAAGAGTTTAGCCTCTTCGAGCGAGATGCCACGCTGGCGCATATAGAAAAGGGCAGCATCATTGAGTTGGCCAACAGTTGAGCCGTGGGCACACTTCACGTCGTCAGCATAAATCTCCAACATTGGCTGGGTGTACATACGGGCCTCCTTTGTGGCAGTCAGATTCTGGTTGGTCATCTGCGACGTGGTCTTTTGGGCACCATGCTCCACCAACACCCGGCCTGCAAAGGCACCTGTGGCCTTGTCGTCGAGAACATATTTGTAGAGTTCGTTGCTGGTGCAGTGGGGTACCTTGTGGGTAATCAATGTATTGTTATCCACATGCTGCTGTTTGTCGGCAATCACACAACCATAGCACTGACACTCAGCCCCCTCGCCAGAGAAAGTCAGGTCGAGTTTGTTACGGGTAATGCCATTGTGGAGGGTAATGACGTTGTGGTTCACACGACTGTTGGCCTGCTGGTCAATATAGACATTGCTCACACGGACATTCTTGGCATGCGTCTCTTCGAGGCAATAGAGGTCGAGTGAGGCATTTTCACCCACGTAAGCCTCGATGACTTGTGTGGCGAGGAAGTTCTTGTCGTCAGCAGCATGGTCGCAGAAAAGCATCTTGATTTCTGCACCCTCTTCGAGGATGATAAGTACACGACGGTTCACCATGAGGTCGACATCACTGCGCAGGATGTTTATTACCTGAATAGCACGATCGACCTTTACGTTTCGAGGTACATAGACATAGAGTCCGTCCTGCGCCAACATCGTATTCAAGTGGGTGGTGGCATCATTGGCTTTGCCTGCCAATTGATTGTAGTATTCCGTAGTAGCAAACTCCTTCAGCGACCCAATGATAACACCTTCTGGCAAATGACCCTTTGGCTTTTCGTCCTGATAGAATCCGTCATTCACAACGAAATAGAGACTTGTCGACAGATTGGGTACATCACAACTAAACGCTTTGTAGGGGTCAACGGGGATAGTCAGACGGTTCAAGTTCAGACCATAGTCAGGGGCAAAGAGTTTCTGGATATCAGTGTATTTGTAGCGCTCCACTTTCCGAGAGGGAAAACCACTCGCAGCGAAACGCTCAAAAGCCTCATCACGCACGGCATTCATCACGTCACTACTGTGTTCGTGAATCATCGTACGGGCCTGCTTGTAAAGTTCTATATACTGTTGTTCACTTGAGGTAATCATAATTACTAATTAAAATTACTCTTCCCCAATTTCTTCCTTAATCCAATCATAGCCGTGCTCCTGAATCTGCTTGGCAAGTTCAGGACCACCCGTTTTAACGATGCGACCCTTGTAGAGCACATGCACAAACTGAGGTTTAATCATTTCGAGCAAGCGATCATAGTGGGTAATCACAATACAAGAGGTCTCTGGTGTCTGGAGTTTATTGACACCCTCCGCCACGATACGCATAGCATCTACATCAAGACCTGAGTCTGTCTCGTCTAGGATGGAGAGTTTCGGTTCGAGCATCGCCATCTGGAATATCTCGTTGCGCTTCTTCTCACCACCGCTAAAACCTTCGTTGACAGAACGGTTCGCCAACTTCGAATCGAGTTCCACAATCTTACGCTTCTCACGCTGAAGTTTCAGGAACTCAGCCGCATTCATCGGCTCCAAGCCTTGATACTTGCGCTTTTCGTTGATAGCCGCCTTCATGAAGTTGGTCATCGAGACACCAGGAATCTCCACAGGATACTGGAACGAGAGGAACAACCCCTCGTGCGCCCTATCCTCAGGTTTCATCTCCAAGAGGTTCTTACCATTGAAATAAGCCTCACCCTCAGTAACCTCATAGAGTGGATTGCCTACAAGTACAGCACTCAGCGTAGACTTTCCTGAACCGTTGGGACCCATGATGGCATGTGTCTCGCCATCGTTGATAACGAGGTCGATACCTTTTAATATCTCTTTATCGCCTATCTTGGCGTGTAAGTTCTTTACCTCTAACATTTATATCTTGAACATTGAATATTAACATTGATAATTAACCAACCGTGCCTTCGAGAGAGACGGAAAGCAGTTTCTGAGCCTCGACGGCAAACTCCATCGGGAGTTTTTGGAGCACTTCCTTGGCATAGCCATTGACGATGAGGCCGACTGCCTGTTCTGTGGGGATGCCCCGCTGGTTACAATAGAACAACTGGTCCTCAGAGATTTTTGAGGTGGTTGCCTCATGCTCGAAGATGGCAGTGTCGTTATGTACATCCATATAAGGGAAGGTATGCGCACCGCAATTAGAGCCCAATAGCAGTGAGTCACATGACGAATAGTTACGGGCATTGTCTGCCGTTGCAGCCGCACGCACCAGACCACGATAGGAGTTCTGAGAGTGACCTGCAGAGATGCCCTTTGAAATAATTGTCGATTTAGTGTTTTTGCCGATGTGGATCATCTTGGTACCAGTATCAGCCTCCTGATAGTTATTTGTCACAGCGACAGAATAGAACTCTGCCTGAGAGTTGTCGCCCCGCAAGATGCAAGAGGGGTATTTCCAAGTAATGGCAGAACCCGTTTCTACCTGAGTCCACGAGAGTTTGGAATCGACACCACGCAAATCGCCTCGTTTCGTTACGAGGTTTAAGACACCGCCCTTGCCGTTCTCGTCGCCCGGATACCAGTTCTGTACTGTAGAATATTTCACTTCAGCACGATTCATCACGACAATCTCTACGATAGCCGCATGCAACTGGTTCTCGTCACGCATTGGGGCTGTACAGCCTTCAAGATAAGAGACATAGGCATCATCATCCGCAATGATTAACGTGCGTTCGAACTGACCTGTATTTCTGGCATTGATACGGAAATACGAACTGAGTTCCATCGGACAACGCACACCCTTGGGAATATACACAAATGAGCCGTCGCTAAATACTGCTGAATTAAGGGCAGCAAAGAAATTATCTTTATATGGAACAACCGTACCCAGATACTGACGCACCAGGTCGGGATGTTCCTTGATTGCATCGCCAATCGAACAGAATATGACACCTTTCTCACGGAGTTTCTCCTTGAAAGTAGTCTTTACAGATACGGAGTCCATGATGGCATCAACGGCAGTGTTTCCACTAAGAGCCAAGCGTTCTTCAAGGGGAATGCCTAACTTGTCGAAGGTCTTCTCGAGTTCAGGGTCAATCTTACCATCGCCAGCAGGTTTCTTTGCCATAGGGTCGGCATAATAACTGATGGCCTGATAATCAATGGGAGGTACATGCACATGTCCCCATTTAGGTTCTGTCTGTTCTTTCCAATAACGAAAGGCCCTTAGACGGAACTCGAGCATCCACTCGGGCTCCCCTTTCTTGGCTGAGATAAGTCGGACGACATCCTCATTAAGACCTTTCTCTATGATATCTGTATGCACATCCGTCGTAAAACCGAACTCGTATTTCTGTTCGGCAATACTGCGCACAAAGTCATTTCCATACTCTGGCGCTGATCCAGCATTCTGACGGTTGTCTTTTTTATCCATTTGTCTTTGTAAATTTGATGGCGAGCATTGTCAGGTCATCACTTTGTTCTGCATTGTCCACAAAGCGATGGACGGCCTCTTCCATCTGACTGACAATAAGGGCAGGTTCTACTGTTCCCTTTACTATTTCTGACTCTGCCACATGGAGGATACGATCTTCGCCAAACTGGGCATGTAAACTATCCTCTGCCTCGTTGAGACCATCAGTATAGAGGAAGATAGTCGTCTGCGTTTCCAGTTGTATCTCCTGAAGCGTAAAGTCCCAGTCATCCATCACACCGATGGGTAAGTTAGAGTCGCATTCCAGCGTTCTGACATTCTCACCTATCAACAGCGGTGAGTCATGTCCTGCATTGCAGTACTGGAGTATGCCCGTATGCAAGTCGAGTACGCCAAGGAAAAGTGTAACGAACATAAAAGTCTCATTCCCGTCAGATACTGCTGCATTGAGAGCCTTTACAATGACATTTGGCTCTGCCACATGTAGGGAGATGTTACGGAATAGTGAACGCGTCATAGCCATCACCAGAGAAGCGGGAACGCCTTTGCCTGAGACATCACCGATGCAGAAGAACAGTTTCTCGTCACGGATATAGAAATCGAACAAGTCACCTCCTACATCTTTGGCAGGTTTCAGCATACCGTAAATATCCACATCATCACGCTCAGGATAGGGTGGGAAGGTCTTGGGCAGCATAGACATCTGGATGTCGTGGGCCACCTTCAGTTCATTCTCGATAGCAGCCTTTGAGGCTGTAGTATCCTTAAGTTCCTTGATATACTCCGTCAGAGAATGCTGCATGCCCTCGAACGAGTTGCGCAACAGTCTAATCTCATCATTATGTTTGATAGTTGGCAGGGGCGTATTGAAATTGCCTTTTGCCACTTCGTCAGCAGTCTGAGCCAGTTTTCTCAGTGGCTTGGCAGCCCGGTTAATAGTGATACGTCCGGCAATACGAGTCACTAACATAGCAAGTCCAATCAATATCACCAGAACGAAAGCAATACCAAAGGCGGTCCAGTCAATCACAACCCCTGGCACAACTGAGGCAATACTCCATGTTGTATGTCTAATAGGCTCATAGAACACGTAGGCTTTAGACCCGAAATCAACATCGAAGAATTCTATAGAATGCGGAAGTTCCCACGAAGAATTTCTTATGCCAGCCACCATCTGATGCCCGACATGATCATCCAGTGTATCAGCAGTCAGTTTGGCATGATCGAAATAGTTCTCGTTGACAACGTAACCGCTGTCAGAATGAGCCAAGAACGTACCATCGCTGTTGATAATGAAATTGGTGGCTGCTAACCGCCATTTCTTATCCATGAAGTTTAAGCCCATGTTGTTACTATAATCTGAGTTAGAGTCAGAATCGCCATTGATATCAATGCGGGCCTCACCATTATTATAACCTATGCCAGTTATCCTACTCCCACTTAGCCAATGGAGCGAAAGATCGGCTCCAAGAATAGCAACCGTCTTGCCCTCTTTGTTGTGGATAGGAATCATATAAGATACCAGTGGAGTAATAGAATCAGTAGAATCGAAGAAAGGTTTCGACCAGTAACTGCTGTCGGCTTTCAACGCCTCAGTGAACCACTCGGCCTTCAGGTAATCATTATGTTTATTGCCAATGAAACGCTGTTCAATCTGCGTACTGTCACCCCTCACTGCATAAGGACAGTACCAATGTCCTTTCTGTGGGTAGTAGTCGGCTACAAAACTGATGCCGCAACTGCGGATATGAGGATTCTGGACGACGATCTCCTTCATGATAACAGTTATCTTGTCTGGTTCATTGATGTGTTCCTCAATCTCATTCACACGGTTCTCCGTACTGGCAGATACTTCCTGAACAATCTGTTCCACATTGGCCTTAGCCGTCCATAGATAACTCTTATAGAGGTCTGTCTCCTCTATTGTGAACATGAACTTGGCAAAAAGATAAATGAGCCAAGATACCAATCCCATCACAACCATTTGTGAGAGAGCAATCCACCACGTCAGTCTTTTGGCAAATGAATGTATCTTAGGCTTCTTTTCCTTGGTTCCCATTAGACTTTAAATTTTAATAGCCAACATCGTCAGGTCGTCGCTCTGTTCGGCTTCACCTACGAAGTTATGGACTGCTTCAGCCATCTTTTTGACAATCGTAGATGGTTGGTTCTTTCCTGTCGAAAGCAATTCCTCTGCAAGAACCTGAATACGTTGAATACCAAACTGCACGTGGTCAATGTTTTCGGCCTCATTCAATCCGTCAGTATAGAGGAAGATGGTGGTCTGCTGTTCAACAGTTAACTCCTGAAGGGTATATTTATAGCCAGACATGACACCAAGGGGCAGGTTTGAATCGCAAGGCACAAGACCTACGCCCTGACCGATGAGTATGGGTGCGTCGTGACCAGCATTGCAATAGCGTAATAAACCATTGGACAGATCTAAAATACCCACAAAGACAGTCACGAACATATTTGTTTCATTGCCATCAGTCAAGGCCTCATTGAGGGCTGTGACAATCTGGTCGGGCTCTGACGTATGGGCAGAGATATTACGGAACAGGGAACGCGTGACAGCCATCACCAATGAAGCCGGCACACCCTTTCCAGAAACATCACCAATGCAGAAGAATAGTTTCTCGTCTATGATAAAGAAATCGAAGAGGTCACCGCCCACGTCCTTTGCAGGTGTCACCATACCATAGATATCAATGTCGTTACGCTCAGGGAATGGTGGGAAGATTTTCGGCAACATCGACATTTGGATATCATGTGCTACCTTCAACTCATTCTCAATGGCTGCTTTAGAAGCAGTCGTGGTCTGCAGTTCACTTACATATTTCGTCAAAGAGTGCTGCATACCCTCGAACGAGTCGCGAAGATTCCGAATCTCGTCGTTATACTTGATGTCAGGCAATGGCGCTTCGAAGTTGCCTTTTGCCACCTCGTCGGCTGAGGAAGCCAACTGCTTCAATGGCTTGGCGGTTCGCTTGATAGAATACCTGCTGACAAGCCATACGATAAGTACCGCAAGTAAAATAAAGAAAACCAGAAGACCCCCCATGACATAAGCAATCAAATCAAGTGCCATTTCAGGGGCGAATAGTACTAATGACCATCCAGTGTGCTTGATAGGCCTATAGAACACGTAGCCATCACGCCCATCGAAATCTTTGCATTCGTAGTTATAATCGTCGGTCACTTCAAAATCGCTACTGGCTTTTCCTTCTAGTATGCGCTGAGTCATCATGACTAAGACAGTATCCTTAGAAGCCTTTACAATAGAACCGATACTATCACGGATAATACGCTTCTCGTCAGGATGCACAATGAATGTACCCTTTTTACTGATAAGCATACTATAGGGTTCCCAGTCTTCTATTTTGTTTTCTCGTCTATTTTCGTTCATTCCCGTCCACTGTTGGGTATACAGTTCGTAATCTGCGTCTTGCATCTTTTCCCTCAGCCAATCCAGAGAAATATCTGCACCAATCACAGCCACTGCGTGACCTTGTTTGTCGTGTATGGGACAAACGTAGGCTACCAATGGTGAAACGGTATCATTCTTTTCAAAGAAAGGCTCCGACCAGGATCCTTCATCGGCTTTTAGCGCTTCTAAGAACCAGTCCTCACCAAGATAATCCTGTCGCTCAGTTCCAAGATTGACAACCTCAATCGTGGTACTGTCCTTCCTGACGGCGTATGGCATATAGCCTTTGCCCTTTCCGGGATAATAATTTTCCACGAAACTGATACCACAACTACGAATACAGGGATTCTGGGCAACGGTACGCTCTACCAGCCTCATCAGACGGTCAGGACGGTCAAGGCTCTCCTCAATCTCCGGCATCTGATTGCTCACGGCGACATAGACATCGGATGCCACCTGACTAATGTTCTCTGCAGTTGCTTTAAGCATAGCCTCATGACGATAGGCTTCCTCTTCTTGGGCAAAGGATCCTCCTAATGCAAAAAACCAAAAGGCGGTTAGGCCCATGACGATTAACAGCACGAGCACTATCCTCCTTGTCAGCCTGCCGGCAAAACTGCGTACCTTACGTTTCTTCATTTTTTACAGTTTCTGTTCTACCTCGATCTCTGTGAAGGTCTCGATGATATCACCGACCTGAATATCGTTGAAGTTGACGAGTGAGATACCGCACTCCAGACCTGTTGCCACTTCCTTGGCATCATCCTTGTAGCGCTTCAGGGCATCGATAGGAGCGGTGTGAATCACGATACCATCGCGGATCACACGAGCCTTATCCTTGTTGTGTACCTTACCATCGGTAACGAGACCACCGGCAACGGTACCCACCTTGGAAATCTTGAACACCTGTTTCACCTCGATCTCACCAGAGATCACTTCCTTCTTCACCTTGTCGAGCATACCCTGCATAGTCTGCTTCACATCGTCGATGGCATCATATATGATAGAGTATGTGTTAATTTCAACACCTTCGCGCTCAGCAGCACGACGGGCATCAGCAGAAGGACGTACCTGGAAACCAATGATGATAGCCTCTGAAGCCGAAGCCAGCATGACATCATTCTCTGATATCTGACCCACAGCCTTTGAGATTACATTCACCTGTACCTTCTCAGTAGAGAGTTTGATGAATGAGTCTGACAGAGCCTCGATAGAACCGTCGGTATCACCTTTCACGATGATGTTCAGTTCATGGAACTCGCCCAGAGCGATACGGTGTGACAGTTCATCAAGACCGAGTTTGGTAGTGGTACGCAGACTCTGCTCACGTTGCAACTGGATACGTTTGTTGGCGATTTCGCGAGCCTCTTGTTCCGTCTCCATCACGTGGAAGGAATCACCAGCGGTAGGAGCACCGTTAAGACCCAAGATAATGGCGGGCTCGGCGGGGCCAGCCTTTTCGATACGCTGGTTTCGCTCATTGAACATGGCCTTCACCCTGCCCCATGCCGTTCCGGCGATGACGACATCACCAATCTTCAAGGTTCCATTTGATACGAGAACCGTAGAAACATAACCACGACCCTTGTCAAGCGAAGATTCGATGATAGAACCAGTAGCCTTGCGGTTGGGATTTGCCTTCAGATCGAGCATCTCGGCCTCAAGCAACACCTTCTCCAACAACTCATAGACACCTTGTCCCTTTTTGGCACTGATTTCTTGGCACTGGTACTTTCCGCCCCAATCCTCCACCAAGAGGTTCATGTTTGCCAAGTCTTCACGAATTTTATCAGGGTTAGCACCGGGCTTATCGATTTTGTTGATGGCAAACACCATTGGTACATTAGCGGCTTGGGCATGAGCGATAGCCTCCTTGGTAGTAGGCATCACAGAGTCATCGGCTGCCACAATGATGATGGCAATATCCGTCACCTGGGCACCACGGGCACGCATGGCTGTGAAAGCCTCGTGACCAGGCGTGTCAAGGAAGGTAATGCTGTGACCATCCTTAAGTTTCACGTTATATGCACCGATGTGCTGCGTAATACCACCAGCCTCACCGGCAATCACGTTGGTGTTACGGATATGGTCGAGCAGTGAGGTCTTACCATGATCAACATGACCCATTACGGTGACAATAGGTGCACGTGTCACGAGATCGTTTTCGTCGTCCTCCTCTTCAGTAATAGCGTTCTGCACCTCAGCACTCACATACTCAGTTGTGAAGCCGAACTCCTCAGCCACGATATTGATGGTCTCAGCATCTAAGCGCTGATTGATGGACACCATGATACCGATGCTCATACAGGTACCGATAACCTGATTAACACCTACGTTCATCATGGTGGCGAGTTCTGATACCGTCACAAACTCAGTCAGTTTCAGTATCTTGCTCTCTGCTGCCTCTGCTGCCATCTCCTCGTTCATGCGCTCAGCCACGGCATCACGCTTCTCACGACGGTACTTGGCACCTTTCTTGTTCTGGTTCTTCGAGGTCAGACGGGCCAGCGTCTCCTTCACCTGGCGGGCTACAGCCTCATCATCCACCTCAAGTGGCTTCACGGGACGGTTTTTCTTGTTTTTCTTACCACCCTGCTGCTGATTACCGCTATCCTGGAAATTCTGATTACCACCCTTGCTCTTGTTATTTTTCTTGTTGTTCTTGCCATTGTCCTGATTGGCAGCAGCCTCGATGTCCACACGCTCTTTACCACCACGGATACGCTCACGCTTCCTTTTCTCACCGTTGGTACCATTGTGCAACTGAGCCTGTTTCTCTTCACGCTCCTTACGGCGCTCTTCCTTGGACTTTTTCTTTGGACGTGTACTTTGGTTGAGCGAGTCAAGGTCGATTTTACCGACAACATTGAGGTTGGGTGCGGCCTTTTGTTCCGTTTTCAGTTTGAAAACCTTTACCTCTTCTGGTTCTTCCTGTTGTTTTTCCGCAGGTGCTGCCATTTCTGGTTCTTCCTGGGTCGACACAGGTTCTGCAACAGGTTCCGGTTTTACTTCTTTTGTTTCAACTTTCGGTTCTGGCTTAACCTCTTCCTTCACTTCCTCAACTTTTATTTTCTCCCTCACCGGGCTCTCGGCAGCAACTACTTTTGGTGCAGGACTCTCCTCCTTGGCAGGTTCCACAGCCGGCTTAGCCGGAGCGGGCTTCTTGCCATTGAGGCTTTCAAGGTCTATCTTTCCTATGGGTGTGAATGTTTGGCGAGGCTCTTCCTTGGGCTTCACTTCTACTGTCACCGTTTCCTTAGGTTTCGGCTTCTCCTTCTTCTCCTTCTTAGGGAAGATCATATTGGCCTGGGTCTTTACGTCTTTGTCGCCCTTGAATTCCTTGACGAGCGCTTCATACTGCTCATCAGTAATCTTGGTGTTGACATTGGCATCGTCCTTAATCTCACCCAGACTTTTCTTATTTTTCAGGTAATCAACTGCCGTTTGAAGACCTATGTTCAGTTCTGTTAATACTTTATTTAATCTGACTCCCATTAATGTTCAATTTTCAATGTTCATATTCCATTTTTACTCAAACTCCGAGCGGAGCACTTCCAGCAGATGATCTACAGTCTCCTCCTCCAGGTCGGCCTTCTCGATCAGCATCTCACGCGGTGCATTGAGCACAGCCTTGGCTGTATCCAGACCGATGGCCTTGATGGAGTCGATGACCCACTGGTCGATCTCGTCAGCAAACTCATCCAGATAAATATCCTCGTCAGCCTCGCTTTCATTGACCACACGATAGACATCGATGGTATATTCCGTCAGCATCGAAGCGAGTTTGATGTTCATACCGCCACGACCAATGGCCAGCGATACCTCTTCCGGTTCCAGATAGACCTCAGCCTTGTGATTCTCCTGATCGATGGTGATGCTGGAGATCTTGGCAGGACTTAGTGCACGAGTAATATACAACTGTATGTTGCTCGAGTAGTTGATTACATCGATGTTCTCATTACCGAGTTCACGCACGATACCATGCACACGACTACCCTTTACACCTACGCAGGCGCCCACTGGGTCGATGCGCTCATCATAACTCTCCACAGCCACCTTGGCACGGTCCCCTGGCATACGAGCCACTTTCTTGATGGTAATCAGACCATCGTTGATCTCAGGCACCTCAGCCTCCAGCAGACGCTCGAGGAACAATGAACTGGTACGCGACAAGATGATACGCGGATTGTTATTCTCGTTCTGCACCTCCTTCACGATGGCACGCACGGTCTCACCCTTATGGTAGTTGTCATTGGGAATCTGTTCACCCTTCGGCAGATGGAGTTCATTACCCTCATCGTCGATGAGCAGCACCTCGCGCTTCCAGATCTGATAGACCTCGCCGCTGACAACCTGTCCAACGCGGTCCTTATACTTCTGGTAAAGCGAGTCGTGTTCCAACTCGAGGATTTTTGAGGCCAGTGTCTGACGGAGGTTCAGGATAGCGCGACGGCCAAAATTCTGGAAATTTACCTCTTCTGACACTTCCTCACCGATTTCATAGTCAGGTTCAATCTCCTGGGCCTCACTCAGGGCAATCTCCTTGTTCTCATCTTCAACCTCACCGTCGGCTACTACCACACGGTTACGGTGAATCTCAAAGTCACCCTTGTCGGGGTTGACAATCACGTCGAAATTCTCGTCCGATCCATAGATCTTGGCGATTACATTGCGGAAACTCTCTTCCAGGACACTTACCAGCGTGGTGCGGTCAATGTTCTTCGTCTCTTTAAATTCCTGAAAGGTCTCAATCATTGAGGGGCCTTTCGCATCTTTTTTTGTTGCCATTAAATATTTCTTTTTGTTTTACTTGTTCCTCATTATTTGAAAGCCAGCACATATTTGGCATATTTCACACTGTCCATGGAATAGGTCCTGTCCACATCCATCAGAACGGGGCGCTTCTTGCCTTCTACGGTTTGCTTTTCCTTCACGGTCAGCACAAACTCACGACCATTGACCTCTTTCAGAATACCCTGTACTTTCTTGCCGTCGCTACCAAGCACTTCCAGTTCGTCTCCGATATGGTTCACGTACTGTTGCTCTACCTTGAACGGCTGTCCGATGCCTGCACTGCCTACTTCCAATTCGAAGTCGCCTAATTCGTCACCCAAGCGCTCCTGTAAGAAGCGGCTCAGTTCTGCGCAGTCTTCAATCCATACACCGTCGGCATGGTCAATCTCAATCACGATACGATCATCAGCACCAAACATGATGTCTACCAAGAAGTAGTCGTTGCCCTGCAACCACTCTTCCACCAAACCTTTTACTGTTTCCTTATTAATCATCGATAACTGTTTGTATTTATAATGAAAAAGAGAGGCCCTTGCGGGTCTCTCATTCCACTGAACGGGTGCAAAGGTACTACTTTTTCCCTATTCCACCAAATATTTAGGCATTTTTTTATGAGAATGCACTAAAGATTTCCAAATTCTTCGGTTTCAGCGAGATATTTCCAATTGGTTTCTTGTCGATTTTGATTAGTGACGAGGTTTCTTTGGGTTTCTGTGGAGCCAGTATTTTTTTGTATTCTTCTGGATTCTTCAGCAGGCGTTCGGCCTCTTTCAGTTGACGGTCAAAATTTAGACCGGCCTCGATGGCGCCAGCCTGATAATAGTAGGCAGCAATGATGTCACTCTCCAGAACCTGCAGGAGCACAGCCTTATGCTTCTCCAAGTCAAAGGCGACATTGTGGTTGAGTTTCGATGCCAGATTGTCGAAAGCAGCCCTGGCATCTTCGTAATAACCCTCGAACTGGGCTGTCTTCACCAATTGGTCAAATTGTTTCTTACTGACAGGATCATAAGTAAATCCACTCTTGATGACTCGCGCCTTGAACTCCTCCCAGTCAGCATCGGTAAGATGGAACTCTGCGGGATTGGCAATCGTTGGATGCTTGGCAATATAATCCACCACATAGTCGAACATCACCTCAGTGGAATCCTGACCTGAGGCAGAGAGATAAAAGGCGATATTGGGAATGGTATCTGCCTTGATTTCCACATCGGGCTTGATACCGCCTCCATCACGTACCTCACGTCCTATAGCCGTATAGAACACCTTCGTCAGCGAGTCGGGGATATGCTCCAAATAGCCGCCACCGCTGTGCTTGTAGTTGATGGCCTGTATGCATCGTCCGCTGGGGATATAATATTTTGAGGTGGTCACCTTCAGATTGGTATTATAGGGCAAATCAATAGGAATCTGTACTAAACCTTTCCCGTATGTGCGTGTACCTAATATTATCGCGCGATCCAAATCTTGTAAAGCACCACTGGTAATCTCACTGGCACTGGCTGACTCACCATTTACCAATACCACGATAGGCATGATTGTGTCTACAGGTTCCAACATGGTCTTATAAGTACGAGATGCTTCTTTCAGTTTTCCTCTGTTCTCTACCACAGTAACACCTTTTGGAATCCAAAGGTTTACGATGTTTACAGCCTCTGCCTCTGAGCCACCTCCATTGTTGCGCAGGTCGAAGATCAGCGAGGTGGCACCTTGTTTCTTCAGGTCAACAAAGGCACGGCGTACCTCCTTACTACTCTCTTGAGTGAATGAGTTGTAATTGATGTAGCCGATATTGCCCTCGCGCATGCCATAATAAGGCATTTCTGGTAGTTTAATATTCTTGCGGGTAATCTTGAAATTCATCTCTTTGGCCGTTGAGGGACGGAATACCTTCAACAAAAAACTTGTACCAGGTTCACCCCGAAGATGGTTACTGACATAACTCACGGCCTTGTCTGTCATCAGAGAGTCGTCTATGCTCAAGATAATATCCCCCTTTTTCAAACCAGCCTCGGCGGCAGGCATATTGGCATAAGGTTCATCAATAACCACACGATCCAGTTTCTGGTGCTTACGGATGAGTGCCCCTATGCCTGCGTATTTACCCGTCAGCATCATCCGCAGGTCCTTGGTGTTCTCCTCTCCATAATACTCCGTATATGGGTCTAGGCTGTTCAACATCGCATTGATGGCCGTACCGATGGTTTCCTTTGGGTTGAGAGTGTCGACATAAAGAAGTTCAAGGTTCTTGTATATATTATTAAATATGTCAAGATGCTTGGCCACCTCGAAGTGATGGTCATTCTGGGTTTGTGCCGACAATGTGAGTGGCACTATCAGAATCCATACTAAGAACCTTTTTCTCATTTGTCTGCCTCCAACTTCTTACCCGACATCAGGAGTTCCACCAGAGGACGGTCCTTGTAGGTATGACGCTGCTGGTCCCAGAAACCAAAGTCGGCATCATAGCACCAGGTTGTCCAGGCAATGTTGAACTCATCGAACACGGTCAGCATGTCCTTTGTCCAGTTATAGGCCAACTCGCGGTCAACGGGCTCATAAACGCCCCACTCGCCGCAGAACAACTGCAGATCGTATTTCTTGGCAGCCTCGATTGCGTCCTTGAACTGTTCGCGGATCTTGTTGATATCCCATACCTCCTCAGTATATTGCTTCAGTTGGTCCTTGATGTCTGCGGGGGCAGCATCGTAGTCCTCCTTAGATACCAACACACCAGGATAGTTCACCTTACCCTTATATTTCCCTAATGGTGTCCACCAAGCCCCGTAGTGGGTCAGAATCATCGGATTGTAATAATGGAAACTGAGAATGATGTTTTTGTCTCCCTCGGGTACCTTCAGGTATTTCATTGTCTCGTGTCCCTGCCAACGGTTGGAGCCGATAACTAGTGTACGTTGAGGCTCCCTTTCACGGAGGGCCTTATGTACTTTTGCCACAAGTGCATTCCACTGCTCGTGCTCATCGGCCACTGGTTCATTCATAAACTCATAGGCCACCCAGTCACAACTGCGGTCTTTCAGGAAGTCTGACAATTGATACCAAAGGTTAATCAGTCCCTGTTGGGCCTCTTCGGAAGTGAAGAGTGTATTGGCTGACTGCCCTCCTTCATTTACGGCATTGAAATAATGTGAGCGGATAATGTGCAGATCAACGATGGCACGCAGGTTGTGTTTGCGAGCCCAATCAAGGGAATTATTCAGCAGATCCCATGCCTCAGGCAGTTTGTTTCCCTGTTCATCCCAGAACTGCACCTCGTCGATGGGGATGCGCACGAAATCGAAACCCAACTGCTCCAATCGTGCGAAGTCATCTTCCTGGATATGCAGCCGACGAACCTCGCCACGCTGTTCCGACTGTGAAAGCCAATGACTGACATTTGTGCCGCGCTTGATGCGGAAATTATTCACTTGTCCTGCCTCGCTCTGAGTTTGATTCTGACTCTTATTCTGGCAAGACGTGATTACAAACGATGCCGTAAGAAAGGCAGCAGTGAGCACCAACTGTCCGGCTAGGGTGAAGAAACTCTTTCTCATAATCTATATCTATAATCCCTAAAAACACACAATTATTTTACTCGCCATACGTTCAAGACGATACCCTGAAAGCCTTGCGAGAAAGAGGGGGCACAAAGGAAAAGTGAATTGTTCAGCCACGCGTATTTGCTGTCGGCAGGGGCCTCAAACTGGGGAGCGCAGCGGAAATAGAACGAGGGATTGCCCTGTGCATCCTTAGTATTGGCAATGATACCCCTATTACGGATGTGGATGTTGACACCATCATCAGTCCTGATGCTATAGATGGCTTCCACCTCCGTGCGGCCAGCAGCATTGGCTAACTGGTAGTCGGCACCACCGTTCAGGATGGTTCCCTTGATATTCGGCCCTTCAAAGGTGCCGCCTGTGATGGGGATGACGGTACGGCGACCATGTTGTGTCTCACCGCAGGAATAGGTTTCGCCGAGGGTGACCTTCAGTTGCATGACAAACTCCGCCTGTGGAGCCTCTGGAATATTATCCTGTGCGCTGACATTCAGGACGAATGCCAGCAGCACAGCGATCATTGTTATAGTCTTTTTCATTTGTTAATATATTTTTTACCATTTCTGATGATGATACCCTTATAGTTGCTGTCCACCTTGCGGCCAAAGAGGTCGTAGGAATTCTGGTTGGTAACAGGAACGTCGTAGAGCATATCATGGATACCTGATGAGGTACACCTCAATTCTACTTTGTCAATGTTACAATTGGCACCAGAAATTGTAAAGCGGAGGATTTGCTCACCGGCCTCCAGTTCTTTACTGAACTCACCTTCAACAGTGGTGTATGTGTCCCAGTTATCAGCCGTCTTCGGAACGTTTATTGTAGCAAGTGTGGTGGATACCCTGCCGTTTTTGACCAGACCAATCTTGAAGCCTGAACCAGTGGTACCTGAAGATACTGTTGCTATGTACGAATATTTGCCTGCTTCCTTCACATCAATACTATATTCTAACCATTCGTTGGCAGCAGTATAGCCGATACATGTACCACCATTACCCTTCACGAAGTCAACACCCTCACCGTCAGAACGATAGTTTGTGTCACCTTCTCTGTTGCTGTCGGAATCATGGAAGGTCATGCCCTCTCCGCCCTTATCGAAGTCTTCGGCCTGAATGATACCTGGGATTTCTATGATATTCTTGTATGGCACACGCTTGCCGTTGACTTTCAAGGTTCTTTTTGTAGACACATTCTCCTTGCCTTCTGTACTGGTAGCAATAGCCGTAATAACGTAACTGCCTTTTGCAGTAGGTTCGTATTCCATCGTATAGGGCGCCTCTTTCAAGGTTCCTATCAGCAGGTCGTTAGAATAGACATTCACATGGTCAATGGTGGTGGTAGAACTCTCAGCCTTCACCTCAATGACGGCCTTGTCACCCAATTCGATGGTATTGGACTTGCTGGCGGGATTGAAATATGCAGAGGAGGGGAGAGAGACTTTGATGTTCTTGTCCTGCTCGTAGCGGTTGAAGGTCATGCTCTTGAGATAGAAGCCGCCTTTGTCGATGTTCACACATAATATGTGGCGACCAGCCGTTAGAGGCTCGTTTAACACGACATGCATGGTTTGGAAATCAGTGGCGCTGCCCGTTTTCGGAACTTCAATGAAATCGGTGAGATAGGTCAGATTGTCGAGCGAATACTCTGCCAGATGGAACCATCCGCCAGTTTGCGTGGAGGCAATTTCCACATCCATGGAATAGAGACCTTCTTCTTTCACGTCAACGGTGTATTCCATCCAGGCATTGGCCTTAGTGGCTGTGGTGATGTTGCGTGATGCGTTACTATAAGATACACCTGATGCACCGTTATCATATTCTTCCGCCTTGATGGTACCAGGCAATGTCGGTACTGTCTCATTGTAGGGGGCACGTTTTGTAGTAGAACTAAGTACATTGAAGCGCCCATAACGTTCGTATGTAGAACCATCGGTAGCAGTAACCACAGCCTTTGTGTTATTCCAACCTGTTTTGCTCGTGGTGTATTCAACTATATACGGCTCCTCAGTCATGGTCTTCACCAATTCATTGTTGACATAAAAATCCACCTTCTCAATGGTCTTGGTGGCTAATTTTGCGCGAACCTTAATAGGGAGCACGTCACCTTTGGCGACTTTCAAATCGCGAGGTCTTATATAAATGGAGGCCTCCTTTTTCGTACCAGGGAAAGGGCCTTTGGCGTTCTTGGCGGCATCAGTTTCCATATACTCTTTGATCCATGTCATAGCCGCACGCTCTTTGCCGCTCTTGTAAAGGCCCGAGTTGTCAACCCATGTTGCTCCATGGATATAACCCCACAGGGTGACGCCTGCGCAATAGGGGGCTTCCCACATCAATGGCAATACCTTCTGATATTGTGCCTTTTGCTGAGCGTCGTCTGCTTTGTCAATATCCAATTCTGTGATAAACATAGGCATTTTCAGCGCATCTTGCTGTTTTTTCAGTACGCTACTCAATTCGCTTGAACTGATGTCGTTCACATCGTGCGACTGGTTGCCGTAAGCATCTATAGGTGCACCGGCATCACGCAAGGTCTGCACCAAAGTGATGTAGTTGTCTACATCCCAGCGAAGAGAATTATAGTCATTATAAATAAGTATGGAATTCGGCCAGCGCTCGTAAGCCATCTCAAAGGCTTTGATCAACCAGTCGTAGCCCGTCTTACCTCCGCCACCGAGGGTTTCTTTCATCATCGGGTTGCCTGCCTGGTGATTACCCACGGCCTCGTTCACGACATCAATCATGGGTAGGGTCTTGTACTTGGCATTTGCTTTGTCGAACCAGTTGGTTAGAGCGATAAAACGGTCCTTTATTGATAGACTTTCTAACCAACTGGGATACTGAGCACCCCACACCAAGGCGTGGAACTTGTAAGTGAAGTTGTTGTTTTTGGCATAATTGAACGCTCTGTCGCAGCCCCAATTAAAGTTGCCTTTGCTACCTTCTACAGAAGCCCATTTTGACTCGTTCTCACAAGTTATCTGATTCCAGAGTTTGCTGTACGCAGGAACACCGCCTCCGGCATCTACATTGCCCCTAGTTGTGATGTTACCTAAGAACTTGTCGGGGTTTGATGATAACTGTGCTGAAGCCTGTGTGGTAATAAGGCCAGCACCAAACAAACAGATTAGTGTCTTTTTAAATAATTGATTCATATCGATTGCTATTAGTTATTATTCTCGGGTGCAAAGATATACAATATTAATGAATTTCGTTTTTATACCACGCTTAAAAAATGTTATTTTTTAATTAGAACTTGTAGTCGATACCCAAGCCAATGACATGGTTAGTGCGGCTATAAGTCTCTATGCCATAAGATGCCTGTTTCTCGTAATCGCTGTAGATACTACAGAAGTAGCCAGCATTCAGACGGACCTTCTCGTTGATGTTCCATGCCCCACCGAAGCCTACGCTATAACTGTCGCAGGCGAATGAGGTGTTCTTCTGGTATTCGTCGCTGAGACCGTAGTCGGTACGCTGACCGCCACAACTGACGGTGAATTTGTCGTTGATGTCGTATTCGATACCAGCGAGGATTTCGTGAGTGCCGTGAGTTAACTTCTCCTGACGGTCATCGGCCATCTTGGCATTCTTGTCATCGAAGAAATGGTATTCGACGGTAGCACGGAACTTTGGGGTGAACTCGTAACCGGCAGCAACAGAAAGCAGTGCGGGCATGTCGTAGCGTGTGTGGACACCATCTTGAAAAGGTGCGATGGTACCAGCCAGTTTTGGTGCCAATCCTTCCTTTATCGTTGCTAATGTGGCTTCGCCATATACAGGCACGGCAGCAACTTTGGCCACCAAGCCATTGCCGAGGCCGGCATCAAGGATGTTGGTGCTGTTCTTGGGATTGACCTTGGTACGGAACTCGTAGCGTGCAGTGAGGGTGATCGGTCCTTGGTGATAGTTCACGCTGACCATAGGAGTGAAACCCCAGCCTTTCTGGTCGACATCAAGCAGGAGTTTTGCAAGTTGACCGTATTCATTTTGTGCGTTGGCAATGACATGACCGCGATAGTAGCCGTCATAGTAATTGGCACGAATGCCGACAGCAGCGGAGAGGCAGTCAATAATTTTATAGGTGAAGTTAATCTGTCCACCGTAGATGTACTGCTTGCCCTTCATCTCAGAATCGATGGTATAATTTTGGGGGATATCGATTCCTGGCAGTTGGTTTAGTTGGGGTATCAAACTACCAAGCAATGTTTGTACCATGAGATTGTATTCTGGCACGCCTTGTTTATACTCTACGAAGCCACCACTGCCCACGATGCCAATCATCGATGAAATGGCCCATTTGTCTTTTTTGTAGGAAGCGAAGAGGGCTGGTACGATGGGGGCAGATGCCTTACCCTCGTAGGTGGTATTACCCAACTTAATGTCACGATTCTGCCAAGGCTTCTGGAAGTTGAGCGAGAGTTGCCAGCCTTCATGTCCCCAGGCGAGACCTGCGGGATTGCTGTACGCTGCATCGATGTCGAACGTAGCACCTCGGGCCATCATACGGTCAAAGGCGATGTGGTAATTTGTGTTGGTCATCAGTCCGCCTGCACGGACGTTGGCAGCGAATGCTATCGTCATAACTGCCAGAATCAGGGCTTGTTTTCTCATTTTCATCATTTTTAAAGTAATTATGGTTGTTTGGGTGCAAAGGTACAAAGAAAATTTGGAATAAAAGGAAAAACGCCGAAAAAAGTTACGTAAAAACAATAGCGGAAAAAATATTCATATCGAAAGGAAGTTTATGTTTCTGCACCGAAAACATGTGTTTCTGCGCCGGAAACACATGTCTCTGCGCCAGAAACATGTGTACCACGTCCGGAAACATAAAATTTCATACTATATAAGAAAAAATATGTATCTACTTTCAACTAAATTGCAGAAGGACCACAAAAAAGAAGAAAAGAGGTAGATTTTTCGAAAAATAATGTAATTTTGCAGACGAAATGAATGATGCTACGAGAGATTTCATCCACAATAATGCTGAAGTGGACGTCCGTCAGTTAGCGCTTCAGGGTTCGAAAGACCCCGAGGTGGATATGACGTTTGCCTTGGAGCAGATTGCGGGCAGGCAGAAGGCGAAGACGAAACTGCCTTCGTGGGCAGCCATTGATGGACTTATCTATCCGCCACATCTGTCGATGGAACAGTGTTCCAGTGAGCAGACGGCCAGATATAAGGCGAGTATTGCAGGGAAAGGTGCTCTTGTTGTGGATTTAACGGCTGGTTTTGGGGTAGATATGGCATTTATCTCCCAAGGTTTTGAACGGGCCGTTCATGTGGAGTGCCAACCTCAATTATGCGCCATTTCATCGGAGAATTACAAACTTTTAGGATTGCATCATATTGAGGTGGTATGTGGGGATGGTGTGTCATATCTGCATACGATGCCTCATGTCAATCTGATTTTCATCGACCCTGCGAGGCGAGATGAGTATGGAGGAAGGACATACGGCATTGCCGACTGTACTCCTAATGTGCTGGAAATCCTCGATGAAATGTTGGAAAAAGCAGATTGTGTGATGCTAAAACTATCACCGATGCTCGACTGGCGAAAGGCTGTGGAGGATTTAGGCAAACATGTCAGTGAGGTACATATTGTCTCCGTTGACAATGAGTGTAAGGAACTGCTGGTGAAGGTGAGAGATCATGTAGACAATATAGTTGTTACTTGCGTTAACCTGCAATCAAAAGGACAACATCAGTTCTTCAAGTTCACCTACAGCCCACAGGCAATTTACTCTTCTCCCTCTCAGGGAGGGTTGGGGTCTTGTCATTTCCTCTTCGAACCAAACGCCTCCATCATGAAAGCGGGTTGCTTTGAACTATTGGAGCAGCGCTATGGGGTAAGACAACTCGACACCAATAGCCATCTGTTTGTTTCTGATGAGGATATACCGGATTTCCCAGGTCGACGTTTTACCATCGAAAGGAATACTTCGATGAATAAACGTGAATTGAAGGAGGCCCTAATGGGTATCGATAAAGCCAATATCACCGTACGCAACTTCCCCATACCCGTTGCAGAATTGCGTAAAAAACTGAAACTAAAGGACGGTGGTGATGTGTTTCTCTTTGCCACAACGGTTGCTGGAGAAGGTCATCAATTGTTCATTTGCCGAAAAAAAACTTAATTATTTTGTTTTTCTGCACCTTTTTCTTTATCTTTGCAACGATTTAAGGCTTAAAAGACGAAAATATGTCATCAGTAATTATCAAGAAGGTAACGGACAAGAAGGGCCTGACAGCCTTCATCGACTTTCATCACGATTTGTACGAGGGTAATCAGTATGATGCGCCCAACTTGTTTACTGACGATATGCATACCTTGCGTAAGGACAAGAATGCTGCCTTTGAATTCTGCGAGGCAGAATATTTCCTGGCTTATAAGGACGGAAAGGTTGTAGGGCGTATTGCAGGCATCATCAACCGTCGGGCCAATGAGCGCTGGGAACGGAAGAGCGTACGCTTCGGATGGGTCGATTTCATCGACGATATTGAGGTAAGCCGTGCCCTGTTTAATGCTGTAGAAGAATGGGGACGAGAGAAAGGGATGACAGAGATTGTGGGTCCTTTAGGCTTTACGGATATGGATCCTGAAGGCATGCTGATAGAAGGCTTCGACCAGTTGGGTACGATGGCTACCATCTATAACTACCCCTACTATCCCAAGCATCTGGAACAGTTGGGTGGATGGGAGAAAGATAACGACTATGTGGAGTTCAAACTCATCGTGCCGAAGAACGGTGAGATGCCCGAGAAATACAAGAAGATTGCAGAACTGGTGATGAAGCGTTATAATCTGCACCCGATGCATCCCAAGCGCAGTCAGGTTTTTGGAAAGGAACAGATAGGTCGCAAGGTGCTGGATGTGGTTAATAAGTCGTTTGGACATCTTTATGGTTATTCCCAGATGACGGAGGCGCAAATCGACGAATATCTGAAAATGTACTTCCCGATGCTCGATATGAATCTGCTCTGTCTGATAGAAGACTGGAACACACCCAATCATGATATTGTCGGTGTAGGCATCTCTATTACCTCGATGACCCGTGCGTTGCAGAAATGTCACAGAGGTCGTCTTTGGCCTTTTGGCTGGTGGCATTGTATCAGGGCATTGAAATTCCATAAGGCCGAGTGTGTCGACCTGATGCTGGTGGGTATCTTGCCCGAGTATCAGCAGAAAGGTGCTAACGCCCTACTGTTCTACGACCTCATCCCTTGGTACCAGAAGTACGGCTTCAAGTGGGGCGAGACCAACGTGGAGATGGAAACGAATGAGAGGGTGCAGTCGCAGTGGCAATACCTTGAACACGTACAGCATAAGAGAAGAAGATGTTTTAAAAAGATTCTATGAACGAAGAAATAAACCTATCCCCTCAGGAACAAGTACAGTATGATGACGAGAACATCCGTCATCTGAGTGATATGGAGCATGTGCGTACCCGACCGGGTATGTATATCGGACGTTTGGGCGACGGCTCATTGCCTGAGGATGGCATCTATGTACTGTTGAAGGAGGTCATCGACAACTCCATCGACGAGTTTAAGATGAAGGCAGGCGACCGTATCGAGGTAACTATCGACGACAACCTCCGTGTGTCCGTCCGCGACTATGGACGTGGCATCCCACAGGGAAAGATGATTGAGGCCGTCTCTGTGCTGAATACTGGTGGTAAGTACGACTCGAAAGCCTTTAAAAAGTCTGTGGGTCTGAATGGTGTGGGCGTGAAGGCCGTCAATGCCCTGAGCAGTCATTTCGAGGTGCGCAGTTATCGCGACGGCATGATGCGTAAGGCGACCTTCGAGAAAGGTGAGATGACCAGCGATAAGACTGAAAAGACGCAGGACGAGAACGGCACCTATATTTATTTCGAACCAGATGATACCCTCTTCCTCAACTATAAGTTCCAGGATGATATTGTGGAGAATATGCTCCGCAACTATACTTACTTGAATACGGGGCTTGCCATCATGTATAACGGGCGCCGCATCCTCTCCCGACACGGATTGGAGGATTTGCTCAATGACCGTATGACCAATGATGGCCTTTACCCCATAATCCATCTCAAGGGAGAGGATATAGAGATTGCCTTCACCCATGCCAACCAATACGGCGAGGAGTACTATTCTTTCGTCAACGGTCAGCATACCACACAGGGTGGTACGCATCAGAGTGCTTTCAAGGAGCATATTGCCCGTACCATCAAGGATTTTTATGGGAAATATGAGTATGGTGACATCCGTACAGGTATCGTCGCTGCTATCGCTATCAACGTTGAGGAACCGATGTTCGAGAGTCAGACGAAGATTAAGTTGGGCTCCCTTACGATGGCTCCCGATGGGGTCAGCATCAATAAGTATGTGGGCGACTTCATCAAGCAGGAGGTAGACAACTACCTGCATATCCATTCCGATGTGGCTGAGGTGCTGGAAAACAAAATCAAAGAGAGCGAACGTGAGCGCAAGGCGATGGCGGGTGTCACTAAACTGGCTCGTGAACGGGCTAAGAAAGCCAACCTCCACAACCGTAAGTTGCGCGACTGCCGCATCCACTTCTCGGATGTCAAGGATGAGCGCAAGGAGGAGTCGAGTATATTTATTACTGAGGGCGATTCCGCCAGCGGAAGCATCACCAAGAGCCGTGATGTGAATACACAGGCCGTCTTCTCTCTGCGAGGCAAACCGCTCAATTGCTTCGGCCTCACCAAGAAGGTCGTCTATGAGAACGAGGAGTTCAACCTCTTGCAGGCAGCCCTTGATATTGAGGAGGGTCTCGACACGCTCAGATATAATAAGGTCATTGTGGCTACCGATGCTGATGTCGATGGTATGCACATCCGATTGCTCATCATCACCTTCTTCCTCCAGTTCTTCCCTGAACTCATCAAGAAGGGCCACGTCTATGTGCTTCAGACACCACTCTTTCGTGTGCGTAACCGTCGCACGAAGATCAAGAACAAACAGGTGTTGGCTGAGGCTGAGGCGAAGGGAAAGGCTGATAAGAAAAGCGACTTCATCACCCGCTATTGTTATAGCGAGGAGGAACGTCTGAAGGCCATCGGTGAACTGGGCCCAGATCCTGAGATTACCCGTTTTAAGGGCCTTGGTGAGATTTCTCCTGAGGAATTTGCTGGTTTCATCGGTCCTGACATCCGCTTGGAGCAGGTCACCCTCCACAAAAACGACCAAGTACAAAAACTTTTGGAATATTATATGGGCAAGAACACGATGGAGCGCCAGAACTTTATCATCGACAACCTCGTCATCGAGGAAGACCGCCCCGAAGAAGACATATATGAATAAGAAAATCTTGTTTACAGCGATATTGTCGCTATCTATTCTGAGCGCAAACGCTCAATTTAGAATCAACAACAGTAACGACTCTCCTTTTCGCAAGTTACAGTATGCCGAGATGGCCATCACCAACCTCTACGTCGACAGCGTCGATGAACAGAAACTCGTAGAGGATGCCATCCGTGGGATGCTCGATAAACTCGACCCCCATTCGACTTACTCTACACCAAAGGAAGTAAAGGAACTTAACGAGCCCCTCAACGGCAATTTCGAGGGTATCGGCGTGCAGTTCAATATGTTGCAGGACACGCTGATGGTGATCCAGCCTGTTACCAACGGTCCGTCGGAGAAGGTGGGTATCATCGCTGGCGACCGTATCGTCAGTGTCAACGATACTGCCATTGCTGGTGTCAACATGTCGAAAGAGGAGATTATGAAGCGCCTGCGTGGCCCGAAAGGGACGAAGGTAAACCTTGGCGTCATCCGTACAGGCATCAAGGATAAGTTGTCATTCACCGTTGTCCGTGACAAGATTCCCATGAAGTCTGTCGATGCCGCCTATATGATCCGTCCAGGCATTGGCTATATCCGTATCGGCAACTTTGGCGCACAAACCCATGAGGAGTTTGTGGAGAATCTTGAGAAACTCCGCGGTGAGGGTATGAAAGACCTGGTACTTGATTTGCAGGAGAATGGCGGAGGCTATCTGAAGGCTGCCGTCGATATTGCCGATGAGTTTCTGCGACAGGGCGACCTGATTGTCTATACTGAGGGTCGTAGTACCCAACGGGCAGAGTATCATGCCCATGGGAATGGCAGATTCGCTACGGGCAAGGTGGTGGTCTTGGTAGACGGCTATACCGCCTCTGCCTCTGAGATTGTCACTGGTGCCATCCAGGACCATGATCGTGGCTTCGTCGTGGGTCGTCGCACCTTTGGCAAGGGATTGGTACAGCGTCCTATCGATATGCCCGATGGTTCGATGATCCGTCTCACCATCGCCCATTATTATACCCCTTCGGGCCGATGCATCCAGAAGCCTTATACCAAGGGCGACAGCAAGGACTATGCGATGGATATGGTAAACCGCTTGAAGAGCGGTGAACTGACCAATGCTGACAGTATCCACTTTGCTGACTCGCTGAAGTTCGAAACGCTTCGGGAGCATCGCACCGTCTATGGCGGTGGTGGCATCATGCCCGACTATTATGTGCCACTCGATACTACCATTTATACCCGATTCCATCGAGAATTGGCGGCCAAGAGCATCGTCATCCAGTCGAATCTCCGGTATGTCGACAAGAACAGAAAGAGCCTGAAGAAACGCTGGGAGTCGTTTGCCGACTTCAAGCAGAACTTTGAGGTGCCACAGAGTTTGGTGGATGAAATAATTGCCGAGGGCAAAAAACAGAAGATTGAGCCCAAGGACGAGGCTGAACTGGAGAAAACGCTGCCCTATCTCCGCCTTCAGTTGAAGGCCCTGATAGCGCGTGATATCTGGGACATGAGCGAATACTTCTCTGTCTTCAACGAAAGCAGCGAGATTGTCAAGAAGGCTTTAGAGGTTATCAGTCAGTAGTCACTCCCTCATGGCGAGGGCCTTGTCTTCAGCGGCTTCCATCGCTTCGCGCTCACCTGGGCCTTTGTCGTTGAGGCCACAGAGGTGCAGGATACCGTGGATGATTACACGGTGCAGTTCCTCGTCATAGGGGCGTCCGAACTTGTCGGCGTTGGTAAAGACGGTATCGAGCGAAATCATCAGGTCGCCATTCAACACCTTGCCTTCGCAATAGTCGAAGGTGATGATGTCCGTATAGTAGTCGTGTCCAAGAAACTGGTTATTGGTCTCAAGTATCTTTTCGTCATTGACGAACATGTAGGCGATATCCCCTACCTTCTTACCATAGGAGGCTGCCACCCGACGGATCCAGTTGCTGGTCTCGCGTTTTCCGATATTGGGGAACTTCACCCCTTCTGTTTCGTATGTAATCATTGGTTGTCTTTTTTCGGTAGGAAAGGAGTGATATCGACGCCGAAGTGCTGCAGTTCGCGCAGGGCACTCGACGAGACACTCGACAGTTCAGGTTCCGTATAGAGCAGGATGGTCTCGATGCCTCCCAGACGGCGATTGAAGTCGGCCTGCCACTGTTCGTATTCGAAATCACTCACCGACCTTACACCTTTTATTATATATTGTGCGCCCTCAGCCTTGGCAAAGTCCATCGCCAGGCCGTGATAGGGTTTCACCTCGATGCGCTGTTCGTCAGCGTAGATATTCCGGATAGCCTGCATCCGTTCTTCTGCCGACGGCATGTCGGGCTTATGCACATTGTCGCCCACCACGCCTATTACCAGCCGGTCGAACAGCGGCAGGGCCCGTCTGACGATGGAGTCATGCCCGATGGTAAACGGATTGAAACTGCCTACAAATACGCCTGTTCTTATCATGGGTGCAAAGGTACGAATAAGTGCGCACAATACAAAATAAATTCACTTTTTTTTATCATCAAAAAAAGCGTCCCTCATAACTTAGGGCTACAATCCTCACGGATAGCAGCCCTTAATCTGATGTGCACTCCCCTCGAAAAATAAACTGTGAATCTGCTAGAGTACAATTACTTTATTCTGTAGAACACTCCAATGGTGCCATAGATGGGATAGAGTGTCTGCTCTACGGTCTTGAAGTCACTAGGGAATATGCCTGTCAGTCCCCAATTCAGGTCGGCCGACACACCTATACGCTTGTGTACTTGCCAGTCGGCACCAATGCCAATACCAAACTGTACACTGCGCATATCGTCGTCGAAGTCATAGGTTGCCCATTCTCCTTCCTTGTTACCCATCAGGATCTTGGCTCCCGTCGGGGTGTCTTTTCTCAGATAACCGTCAGAGGCGATGCCGCTGAACTCCT
>Ga0310696_10001823_pt1 | contig 29772 bp, 24 predicted proteins | sample AusTroGonzalo_MG_4_FD_203885 | JGI IMG/M metagenome (GOLD analysis project Ga0310696, IMG submission 203885) | Bovine rumen microbial communities from tropical cattle in Woodstock, Queensland, Australia - Gonzalo_02 (v2) (version 2) | ecosystem: Host-associated > Mammals > Digestive system >... | reverse complement strand
TCATTTTTTTTGTGTGTGGAGCTGGAGGGAGTCGAACCCTCGTCCAAACAGGGAAACCATACGCTTTCTACATGCTTATCTTGGCCTTCATTTTCGTGCTGCAGCAAGACCCAAGCCACCAACTGCAACCTTATCCTCTAAATTTTCATCCAGCCATCGAGGCCTGACCAGACTATTTCCGATTTAACCTGCGCCGCTTGATCTTTGGATTCGGAACAACATCCTCGGAGCGACGTCTCGTTCTGTCACCTAGTGACGGAATTGAGCCTCAATCTACTATACTTCGATTAGGCAGCGAGAGCATACTCATTGTTGCCAATTAATTTTTCGACCGGCTTGATTATGGAGAACACAGTCTTCACTCCGCATGCTTACGTACCATCTCATCCTGCTGTCAAATCCAGTCAACCCCAGGTGTGATCATCACGTTTTCGGGTGCAAAGATAGGTATTTTATTATAAATACACAAATATATTAAGGTAAAAACTTGCATTTCTGCGATTTTTTTTGTATCTTTGCATTTAGAAAGGCAATCGCTGCGACTGGTATGCCAACGCCAAAAGCCCAGAAGTTCAGGTCTTTTGGCGGCCGCTGCAAGATATTCGCACGTTCGCCACAAGATATTGCCCCGCCCGCCGCAAGAATTTGCCACGGGCGGGGCAAATTAGTTACATGCCGTCTCACTCCCTGTTACATCCCGTCTGAATCCCTGTTACGACGGGGCTAATTCCCTTTTTCCCTCGGTATTAGTTTGCCGCATTTCAAAAATAAAAACAAAAATATAGCATTTTGTTTTGTATTTCGCTCAATTATTCGTACCTTCGCACAATATTTTGCCCGAATAGGGGTTAATATAATATATTAATGCATTAATAATGTCTATGAAACGACTCGTAACTCTCATAGCCAGCGTGATGGTGTGTGTCACCATGAGCTGGGCTCAGTCGGGTATGACCGACAATCAGGTAATGGACTATGTCATCGAGCAGAACGCCAAGGGTGTGTCGCGCCAACAGATCGTGATGCAGCTGATGCAGCGTGGTGTGACGATTGACCAGATTCGCCGTATCCAGAAGAAATACCAGAAACAGATTAAAAACGGTGCGCTGGGAGCCGAAGACATTACTGCGGGTTCGAAGGACTCAAAGACACGCATGAGAGAGTCCAACGGCGACAAGCGCAGGGAACAGAAGCAGGAGGACAAGCGGAAGGCTTCGCAGTTCAGAATCAAGGACACCAAGAAGAAAAACCAGATTCAACGTCACACCTATAACGACGAAGACGAGGACTTCGTGGAAATGGACGAAGCCATGGACTTCATGATGCCCGACTCGCTGAAATACTTCGACGACGAATTCTTGAAAAAGGACGAGGAGAAGCGTAAGATCTTCGGTCACGACGTGTTCAATAACCAGAACCTGACGTTTGAGAGCTCGATGAATCTTGCAACCCCCCAGAACTATGTGCTGGGCCCTGGCGACGTGGTGAACGTCGATGTGTGGGGAGCCTCTGAGGAGAATGTCTCGGAAACCATCTCGCCGGACGGAACAATTACCATTCAAAGCATTGGCGTCATCCAGTTGGGCGGACTGAGCGTCAGTCAGGCCAAGAGCCGCCTGAAGCAGGTGCTGGGCCCGCGTTATCAGGGGTCGAAGATTGACCTGACATTAGGTCAGACACGTACCATCACCGTCAGCGTGATGGGTGAGGTGAAGGTGCCCGGCACATTTACGATGTCGGCCTTTGCCACAGTATATAACGCGCTGTACATGGCCGGCGGCCCGAACGAGATCGGTACGCTTCGTAATGTGAAGGTGTATCGCAAAGGTAAGCTCATCAGCACAGTCGACGTATACGACTTCTTGTTGAATGGCCACCTGACCGGCGACGTCCGTCTGCAGGACAACGACGTCATCACGGTAAGTCCCTACGAGTCGCTGGTGAACATCACGGGTAAGGTAAAGCGCCCCATGTTCTACGAAATGAAGAAAACTGAGAGTGCCGCCACGCTGTTGAAATATGCCGGTGGATTCACCGGAGATGCCTACACCAAGGCCATCCGCATCAACCGTAAGGCAGGAGCGGGCTACTCAGTGTTCAGCGTGGGCGAATTCGACCTGAACTCCTTCAAGCTGATGGACGAAGACTCCGTCAGCGTAGACTCCACCTTGGCACGCTATCAGAACATGGTAGAAATCAAGGGTGCCGTATTCCGCCCGGGTATGTACCAAGTGGGTGGAAACATTAGCACTGTAAAGGCATTGGTGGAAGCTGCTGCCGGACTGACAGAGGGTGCCATCGGCCAGCATGCTGTGATGCACCGTATGAAGGTGGACCGCACGCTGGAGGTGCAGAGCCTGGACATTACAGGAATTCTGGAGGGAACAACGCCCGACGTGCCGCTACGCAACGAGGACGTCATCTACGTGGCCAGCCGCGAAGAGAACGAAGTTCTGAGGACCGTATCGATCAATGGCGAGGTACACTACCCGGGAACCTACAAATATGCTGAAAACGAATCCATCGAAGACCTGATCATACAGGCTGGCGGTCCCACAGAGGCAGCCTCGCTAGTAAAGATCGACGTAGCCCGTCGCATCACCAATCCCAACGCAACGGAAGCTGACGACCAGATTGCACAGACGTTCAGCTTCAAACTGACGCCCGACTTCACCATCAGCGGACAGCCGGACTTCACGCTGAAACCCTTCGATGAGGTGTATGTGCGACGTTCGCCCAACTATACAGAACAGCAGAACGTGACTATCGAGGGAGAGGTGCAGTTCGAAGGCACCTATGCCCTGTCAAACAAAGGCCAGCGACTGAGCGAGGTCATCAAACAGGCCGGCGGACTGACCAAGCGCGCCTATCCCGAAGGTACCAAGCTGCTGCGACTGATGACACCCGAAGAGCGTGACCAGATGGAGACCATGCTGCGCACCGCACAGCGTAACTCGGGTAACGATACCATCGACGTAAAGAAGCTGATGACAAATGCCAACTATCCCGTCGGTATTGAGATGGATAAGGCTCTGGAGAACCCCGGCAGCGAGGACGACCCCATTCTGCGTGAGGGCGACCGCATCATTGTGCCGCGCTACGACGGTACGGTGAAAATCAACGGTGAGGTGCTCTATCCGAACACGGTACGTTTCAAGGAAGGCAAGAACGCCAAATATTATATCGACCTGGCCGGTGGCACGACCTCGACGGCCAAGGAAAGCCGGACCATTATCATCTACATGAATGGCATGGTGGCCAAAGCCGACCGCAAGCACAAACCAGCCCCCGGCTGTCAGATTGTGGTACCCACCAAGCGCAAAGGCCGCACCATGGGTATTGCCGAGTGGCTGACCATCGGCTCGTCGACGGCATCTATCGCCACCATGATTGCCACCATTGCTAACCTTATAAAATAAGTAAGAATGGAAGAAACGAAAGACATTAAGCCCATAGACATAACAGCTATCATCAAGAAACTGTGGGTTCATCGGAAAAAATACTATTACGTACTGCCGGCAACTCTGGTCATCACCTATTTGTTTATGCTGTCCTTCCCGCGCTATTATAAGAGTACGGTGAGCATGGCCCCAGAAACCAGCGGAACATCCATCTCCGGTTCGTTGGAGTCACTAGCATCGTCGTTCGGACTGGGTGGCGCATTGGGAAAGATGAATACCACCGACGCCATCTATGCGGAAATTTACCCCGAAGTGGTTGGTTCAAAAAATTTCATCACCGAACTGATGACTGTTGACGTGATGACACAGGACGGCAGCGTCAAATGTAACTATTATACATATATGCGCCATCACCAAGCAGCCCCATGGTGGACGCACATTGTACAAAGCATCAAAAACATATTCAAGAAGCCAGAGCCCGACACGTATAACGGTAAAGGTCATCTGTCGGTATTCAACCACACCCGGGAACAAGGCTATATTTTTGATGCCATACAAAACAAAATTACATGTAATTACGATAAGAGAACCGACATTTTCTCCATCATTGTGAAAGACCAAGACCCGTTGGTCAGTGCAACGATGGCCGAAGCTACGAGTCGCAAACTTCAGGAGTTTATCATAAAATACCGTACCAACAAAGCCCGCGTGGACTACGAATACTATAAGAAGCTTTGTGAACAGGCCAAGGTAGACTATGAGAAGGCTCTTGCAAAATATGCTGCCAGTGCTGATGCTCACACAAATATGATACTTACCACCTATCAGGCAAAAGTGGAAAGTCTGGAGAATGACATGCAGGCTAAATATAACATCTATACGGCCATGAGCGCCCAGATGCAGGCTTCTCAAGCAAAACTACAGGAAGTCACTCCTGCCTTTACCGTTATCGAGAGTGCCTCTATACCTCACAAGCCTGCTGGCCCCAAGCGGATGATTATATCCCTTTTCATGATGATCATGGCATTCTTTGTCATGTCAGGAATAATACTGATGAAAAAAGAAGCATCGGAATAAATGGTCATCTCATTAATCCTGCTTTTCATTGCAAGTTTTTCTCTATCATTCGTCGAGGAACGCCTCAGCGATAGGGATAAGAAGATCCTATATGTCATCTTTGGCATTGCAATGATTATCATAGCAGGATCGCGTGAAGTAGGCTCGACACCTGATACCGAATCGTATGAAGAAATGTACTATACGAAAGAGGGTAACCTGATGGTTTTGCTCAGAGAGCCGTCCTTTAACTTTATAGTAGAATTACTTCAGTCCATGTCGTTAGGCATCAACGCCCTTTTTTTTACCTACGCCATACTATCTGTACCCATTCATCTGACGGCTTTATGGAAACTCTCGAAGATGCCGTTTCTGACCCTTACCCTCTATATTTCCTATTATTACATGATGCACGACATGGTGCAGATACGTGCAGGCGTCGCATCAGGACTGTTTTTGTGGGCTATCTACTTCTATGTGAATCAGAAAAAACTTTATACCTTATTATTAATATTATTAGGCACCTTCTTTCATTACTCCGCAGCCGCCGGACTGGTCATTTTCTTCTTAGGCAACGGATTTCCCAAATGGCAGAGATATATACTTTATGCCATTGTGCCCATTGGCATTGTCGTCTATTTCACCCATATCGACATCTTCTCGATTATTCCGGACGAATGGGGAGGACTGAAACTGATGAAGTATCGCACCATGCGTGAGAAAGGAATAGATGACGCATTGGCAGGCTGGAGGTTTGAGGTCAACATCCTCATTTGGATGAGAATCCTGCTCTATTACTGTTGTATCTACTACCATGACTATCTGGTCAAGCACTTCAAATACACATCCGTGGCCATTAAACTGCAAGGAGTCGGATTCTGTTTCCTATTCTTTGTCAACACTCTGAGTAAGGTCGTTGGCAATCGTATGAACGACTACTTCTCCGTAGCCTCCATTCTGTTGTGGACAGCCTCCATCTATGCGATCTATCCAAAGCTTTTCAGCAAAATCATCAGTAACGCTATCTCTGCTGTCAGGTTTGTAACCAGCATGCTGTGGTACGCACTTTCTTTGTTGTTAATGTAAACAGATACAACAGCCATGAGTCTACAGAAGAATTTTATATACAGCAGCATCCTAACGGTTTCGAAATACCTGTTTCCACTGATTGTCTACCCCTATGTATCGAGGACTTTGGGGTTGTCGAACATCGGAATCATCAACTTCGTCGACAATCTGGTCAACTATTTTGTCTTCTTCTCTATGATGGGCATCGCCACTGTCGGTGTCCGTGAGATTGCTGCAGCAAGAAGCAGTAAGACACAACTTTCGAAGACCTTTATGTCGCTTTTGTCACTGACCGTCATAGCGACCTTCATCGCCATTGTTGTATTGTTGATAGCCATGTACACCGTTCCGAAACTGATAGTCCATCAGGACCTACTCTATGTCGGTGTTGTCAAACTAGTGTTCAACCTGTTTCTGATGGAATGGTTTTTTATGGGTATGGAAGACTTCAAATACATCACCAACCGTTCCATTTTGGTCAAGTGCTTGTATGTGATTAGTGTATTTTTGTTTGTCAGAGAGGCCTCCGACTACAAAATCTATTATGCCCTAACCGTTTCCGTTGTGGTTGTCAACGCGCTCATCAATTCGGTGTATATCAGGAAGTTCGTGCATTTCTCCCTTCGTGACATCGACATGCGCCCTTTTTATCAGGCCTTCCTTATCATGGGTGTCTATGTGTTGCTGACCAATGTCTACACCTTACTAAATCCCGTGTGGCTGGGCTTTGTGACCAATACCGATGAGGTGGGCTATTTCACGACAGCCACAAAACTACACAATATCATCATGGCCTTTCTGCTGTCTTTTACCAGCATCCTCTTTCCACGAGTATCCAACCTGTTGGCAGAAGGCAAGAAAGAGGAGTTCTGGCAGAAGATTAACATCGCCTTTGATGCCATCTTCCTATTTTCCTTCCCCACCATCTGTTTCCTGTTTATTGCAGGTCCGGACTTGCTCCACATGGTGGTGGGAGATGGATTCGAGGGGGCTTATTTACCATTTAGAATTATTACACCACTGGTATTGGTCATCGGCATTGAGCAGATTCTTGTCATTCAAATCCTAATGGCTACACACTGCGATAAAACTGTATTGATAAATTCATTTATCGGTGCCATAGTAGCTTTATTCTTCAACATTCTATTAACGTCACACATGGGTGCCAACGGCTCTGCTTTGGTATGGGTCATTGCCGAATGCGCCATCATGGGACTGTCTGCAATGGCTATTTATAAGCAGTTCAAATACATTCCTCCCTATTGGAGGCTCCTATCCTATTGTCTCACCTATACCCCACTGTTTCTGGTTTCGCTGCTCATTTACAGCTATCTTGACAACACCTACGCCATTGTTTTGTCGTTGGGCACTTTGACCGTACTCTATGCAGGCATTAACGAGGTGTACATCCTCAAGAACAAGGTTGCCCTGCAATTACTTCAGTCTTTACACCGCTTTATTTAAATGTTGCGTATGCATATATCCATCCAAAAGGTATTCCTACTATTGTTAGTAGTATTTTGGCAGCTGTCAATGCCTGCCAAAGACACAGAAGAAATGCCAATTATCGCCTTCATTGGTGTGCCTGATGGGAGAAGTACTGACGACAACTTCCGCATATTTAGCGAATGCGGCTTCACCGTTAGTCTCTTTACCTATTCATCCTTGAACTCGCTGGTCAAGGCCTGTCGTTCTGCAGATAAATATGGTGTCAAAATATTAGGAAGATGTCCTGAAATGGTGAGCAATCCCTTGTTGGCAACCAAGACACTGCGACAGGAAAAGGGCTTTTACGGCTACTATCTTCAGGACGAACCATCCGTACCCGAAATTCGTCTGCGACAACAGGAAATAGAACGATTGCGTAGCTCTGACAGCACTCATGTGTTCTATATCAACCTGCATCCTTATTTTTTCGACAGTGTGGTGGAGTCTACACTGAAAGTCAAGACCTATCCAGAATATCTCAAGGCCGCATCTGCCACGTCTTGCCAACAGTTGTCCTTCGACTTCTATCCGATTATGACCAGCGGCATCCGTCCTACTTGGTATCATAACCTGGAAATGGTACGTCTGGAGAGCTTGTCATCGGGCAAGCCCTTCTGGGCCTTCGTATTGTCAGTACCGCACGATGTACCATTCACCCCCGACACCTACTACCCTACCCCAACGATAGGTTCGCTTCGCCTCCAAGTCTATTCCAACCTAGCCTACGGTGCCCAAGCCATCCAGTACTTCACCTATTGGAACCCCGGCCCTGGCAGGTTCAACTACCATGACGCACCTGTTGATGCGGATGGCAAAAAGACAAAAACCTACGACCTCGTCCAACAGATGAACAAGGAACTGAAACAAGTCGCCCCATTGTTCTATGGTGCAAAAGTGCAGTCGGTACATCATCTGGGTGCCATTCCCCAAGGTACAACCCGTCAAACTGTTATGCCCACCAACCTCCGTTCGCTGAAGATTGTTGGCAGGCAAGGAGCCATTATATCTCAACTCGAAAAGGACGGCCACCAATATCTGGCCATTGTCAACAAAAGCTATGAAGACACGCTGACAGTACGTATCAAGGCCCGTAACAAGACGCCGCGCCACCTGACAAAAAAGCTATCAGAAGAGACTGTGAAGTCCTCCTATACCGTAAATGCTGGCGATATCTTGCTTTTTAAGCTGAAATAATTTTGTCCTTTGACTTTTTATTTGTAACTTTGCCATAAAAACGAGAAAGAATGAAATTCTCTGTCACTATACCAGCATATAAGGCACAATTCCTCAAAGAAGCCATTGAGAGTGTCACCAGTCAGACCTACGATGACTGGGAACTCATCATTGTGGACGACTGCTCGCCTGAGAATCTGGAGGCTATCGTCAAGCCTTTTCTGGCAGACAGCCGCATCAGCTATTACCGCAACGAAAAGAATTGCGGAGCCGTTAACGTGGTGGACAACTGGAACATCTGCCTCAGCCATTGCACAGGCGACTACGTTATTTGCATGGGTGACGACGACCGCCTACAGCTCTGCTGTCTGGAGGAATACCAAAGGCTGATTGCTCAACATCCCGGTCTGAATGTCTACCATGCAAGGACCCAAATTATTGATGAAGCAGGGAATTCCTTTGAAATACAGGAAGAATGGCCTTCCTATGAGACTTGCCAAGAGATGCTTTGCGCCCAATGGAAAGACAATCGCAAACAGTTTATCGGTGATTTCTTGTTTTCCAGGCAGTGGCTGACTGACAACAAAGGCTACGTTAAATTTCCATTAGCATATAGTAGTGATTGGGCCACGGCCAATCTTGCTGCCAAGGAGAAAGGTATAGCCAACGGAAAAACCATCATGTTTGAATACAGGACTCATCGCGGCACTATCTCGCGTTCACAGAATCTGAGATTGACTGTCATCGCCTGTGACGAGGCGTTCCAATGGTACAAGCTCCAATTTGCTGAACTTCTACCCGACGTTTTCCTGCCCTTCTTTACAAGACGTTTCAAGAAATTAGTATATTTAGACGTCACAAGCAGGCCTTTCCGTCAGATGACTTATTGGCTGTCATATTCACAAAAAGTATTCATCCCAAAATACGAGATCATTAAGGCATGCTTAAAAGGCATTGTTGCAAAAATCCTTTATCCATCACCCATCAGCTGATTTAACATGAACATTCTCATAGATTTTATACCATTCCAATACAATAGTGGCGTCAGTGGAGCAGCCAGCTTCACCAAAGCTGTCTACGACAGGCTAATTCTGTCAGCAGGAAATGTCAGGCTGTTTGCTACCTATGACGCTACAATGCCGTCTGGATTGCAATACGGCTGCCAGGAAATGGCCGACATGTATCATGCAGTACTGGCCGACATCTCAGGCACGCCACTGAGAGATGTCATCAGTCGGCATCACATCGACGTCTTTTTCATTTCCATAGGGCAATTGTATGAGAAGTACGACCTGAACAGCATTGGGTGCAAGACCATCATGTTCATTCACGACCTGTTTGAGTATGAGCGCTGCGACAACAAGGTTGACCTGCTCATCTACGACCGGGAGAGAAACGGATGGAAGGACTGGGCAAAGCGGTTTGTCAACCTGTTCTCAGGCAGATGGGAGCGGCAGATAAAAAAACGCTACAGTGCCGTCATGCAACTGTATGCCGCCCGCAACACACTGGCCTATACCGTTTCCAACTATTCCAGAAACGCCCTCCGCTACTACTTCCCAGCCTTAGAAAAGGACATACGCATCTGCTACTCTCCCACTCGCACGGCATCCATGATGCCGACCATTGAGAATGAGGCACTGGGCAAACTGGTTGCCTCGCACAAACGCTACATACTGATGTTAGCCGCCAGCCGCAGATACAAGAACGTGCAAACCCTGATGAAAGTATTCTCACGGCTGAGGGAAGAGTACGACGACCTGTATCTGCTGACACTCAAATACGGCAGCAGCGTGCACCCTCGCCACATAGACATCCCATATCTGTCGGATTCTGACTTGGAGCACGCCTACAAGAATGCTTACGTTCTAGCATTTACCTCCTATTTCGAGGGATTCGGCTATCCCCCTGTGGAAGCCATGAAATACGGAACACCTACCGTGGCTTCCAACGTCACCAGCATTCCTGAGATTCTCGGCGATGCCGCCGTCTACTTCTCGCCATTCTACTCGGCCGATCTGTACAGGGCACTGAAAGAGGTGCTGCAAGACAGAAATCTGCGCAACGAACAGATACAAAGACGCAAGGAGCACATCGCACAAATTCAGGAAGAACACCTTTCACAACTCATCGAAGAAATTCTCACCAACAACATACCATGAAGAAAGTTCTGCAAACATTGGGATGGCTCTGTTCGATTGTCTATCCCCCGAAAGCAGCCCTTGTAGCCAGAGTTGCCGCAGCCCATTTCTATACAGGCTACAAGAAACGGTGCTTCGCCCACTGGGGGAAGGGGTCGGTCATCGCTTATAAGGCCTTACGACTTGAAGGCCTGCACCATGTCAGTATAGGTAACCGCGTACAAATCAGCAAGAACGTGCAGATAACGGCATGGACTTCGCGTCACGGTTGCTGTTTCTCGCCCGAAATCATTATTGGTGATGACTGCGTGCTGCGCGAAGGTACACACATTACTGCCGTCAACAGCATCAGGATTGGCAACAATCTGTTGACGGGTAATAACGTACTCATCACCGACAACTCACACGGAACGACCACGTATAGTCAGATGGAAACGGCTCCCGAGTTCCGTGACATATGCAGTAAAGGTCCTGTGATCATCGGCAACAACGTGTGGTTAGGCAACAACGTGTGCATCATGCCAGGCGTCACGATTGGCGACGGAGCCGTCATCGGAGCCAACAGTGTGGTGACCCACGATATTCCGCCATTCTCCGTCGCTGCCGGCATACCTACAAAAGTGATTAAACAAAACTGACTGACGGTTACCAGATTGTGGTCATAACACAAAAAAGACAAAATATTATCTCTCGCTTGTGCTTTGGTTTTGTTATTTGTAGAAAAATGACTACCTTTGCAGGCAAATAAGCATTATTATGAAACCAAGAATCATAGGATTATACCTACCTCAATATCACCCAATACCCGAAAATGACGAGTGGTGGGGTAAAGGTTTTACGGAATGGACAAACGTTGCCAAGGCACGTCCGCAGTTCCGAGGTCACTACCAGCCACGTATTCCTGCAGACCTGGGGTTTTACGATTTACGTCTGCCAGAAATCAGAGAACAACAAGCAGAATTGGCCCGAGAGGCTGGTTTGGAAGGTTTCTGTTACTATCACTATTGGTTTGGAAATGGCAAACAACTTTTAGAACGTCCCTTCAATGAGGTTCTGCAAAGTGGCAAACCAGATTTTCCCTTTTGTCTTTGTTGGGCTAATCACGACTGGACTAACCAGACGTGGCAGAAAGGAACCAGCCTGCGCAAAGATCCGATGATAGCCAAGATGCACTACGATGTGGAGGACTATCGCAGGCATTTTGAATACGTACTGCCTGCCTTCCACGACCCACGCTACATCACCGTCGACGGTAAACCACTGTTTGCCATCTGGGCACCACGTGACATTCCCGAGGTCCGACAATTCATCGATCTTTGGCAACAATTAGCACACGAAAACGGGTTGGTAGGCATTCATTTTGTGGGATACACGCAAAACTCATCGGGACGTTCTACCAAAAGTGGGAAAATGACCCTATGGAACGCCAATCAGGCAACTGAGCGTTACCAAGAGGTGCTCGACATGGGATTTGATGCCGTCATGTCATATGGACTTGGACGTGCCCAGACCATATGCAACGGCAAGGTGAAAAAGCTGCTATACTATCTGTCATACAATAAGAAATTCATCCCGCCTGTTCCCATGCGCACAGACTATGCCAAGGTGATGAAGCATTATTATGTGGAAGAGGACAAGTGGGATAACGTCTACCCCACGTTGATGCCACAATGGGACCGCACACCGAGAGAAGGCTACCGCAGCGACCCACTCGTGGACAGCACACCAGAAAAGTTCCAGGCCACTATAGAGGAGGCTATCCGCCTACTGAAAGACAAAAAGCCAGAACATCAGATTCTGTTTCTGAAATCATGGAACGAATGGGGGGAAGGCAATTATGTTGAACCCGACCAACGGTTTGGGCATGGCTACTTACAAGCCATACGCTCGGCCATTGAGTCAGCAAATATCTAAAAGATAATGAAGAGAGTAGCCATGTTAGGCCACTTTGCCTTTGGCATTGACAGGGCAAGTGGACAGATCATCAAAGCAAAGATATTGGCCACAGAGTTGAAACAGCAGATTGGCGATGAGAACGTTGACCTATATGACACCATGGGAGGATGGCGGTTTGTCATGAGGATGCCTTTCATTCTGCTCCACTTACTCAGAAACTATCGGCATGTGGTCATACAACCAGCTTATAAAGGCGTGCGAGTGATTGTGCCATGCCTGGTTTTTTTTAATTTGTTCTTCCATCGAAAGCTCCATTACATTGTTCTGGGTGGTTGGCTTCCCAGCTTTGTCAAAAAGTATCCAGTACTAAGATGGTCATTAAGGCGGCTTGATATTTTATACACTGAGACTCACCTCATTCAACAGGAGTTACAGGCTTTTGGGTTGAACCCCATCTACTACCTGCCCAACTGCAAGAAACTGGACATCGTCAGTGAGAGCGAACTACCAAAAAACTCGCATGCTCCCTACAAAGTTTGCACCTTCTCACGCATTACCAAGACGAAAGGCATTATTGAGGCAATTGAAGCGGTCAGAAGAGTCAATGAACAAGAAGGCAAAACTCTTTACCAGCTTGACATCTACGGACTGATAGAGGACAAGGCATGGTTCGAACAGCTGATGAAAGACCAGCCAGAATACATTCGTTACGGTGGCATCATTGCCTACGATGATTCTGTCAGCGTGTTGCGTAACTATTTCGTACTGCTTTTCCCATCCTATCATGCCGGCGAAGGATTTGCCGCATCACTGATTGATGCCCATGCGGCAGGTTTGCCCCCTATTGTCACCCGTTGGCGATCCAACCCTGAGGTGGTTGCCGATGGTGAAACGGGATTTCTCATTGAGCCACATTCTGTTGACGAACTTGTAGAGAAAATGATACTCATTGCCAAAGATCCTTCCTTGGTAGACAGCATGCGCCCTGCCTGTGTCAGACAAGCAGCACGCTTTCAGCCGTCAACCGCCATTCAGCCACTGCTACAACAATTGGATTAAGACTCACCTATTTATAAATTACGACATTCAAAATGGCACTGACACGCTATGACATGAAGCGCTGGTATCTGATGCTCAGGGGTAAAAGCCTGTTCCACGTTAACCAAGAAATCGGCAAATGCTTCACTAAGACTGGACTCACAGGCTATTACAACGACCTCACCGAGAAGGTCACTAAGGAACCAGACCTGTTGGGTACCGACAAACTGCCCCTCCACCCCACGGCCAACAAAGAACTGGTGTACTTTCCTGTAGCCATCTTCCAATACGGCTTTGGAGCATACGACCTATACTTGCAAAACGGTGACGAACGCTGCCTCGACAAATTCATGCAATGTGCCAAGTGGGCGCTCGACAATCAGGAGCCATCAGGTGCATGGAACAACTTTTTCTTCAGTTATCCGCAAGCTCCATATGGAGCTATGGCACAGGGAGAAGGTGCCTCAATTATGCTCCGTGTCTACAAACGGACAAACGATGAGCGTTATCTGCATGCTGCCAAACATGCACTTGACTTCATGCTTCTGCCTTTAGACAAAGGTGGAACCTGCCTATATGAGAACGGCGAACCTATTTTGATGGAGTACACCCACCTCCCAGCGGTGATGAACGGCTGGATATATGCTTGGCTGGGACTCTACGACTATGTAGTGGCCACTGGCGACAAAGGCTACTACAAGGACATGATGGATCAGTCTCTACAAGCATTGGAAAAGCGTATGCCACTATTTACCACGGGTTATTGGAGCAAGTACGACTTGTCCAAGCGCATTGCGAGCCCATTCTATCATCACATGCACATCGCTCTCATGCAGGCTATGTATCAACTGACAGGACATAATATCTTCGCCGAATACGCCAAATGTTGGCAACGTTATGAACAAAGGCGTCTATGTAAAAGTCGTGCTTTCTGCGTAAAAGCATGGCAAAAAATACGGGAACAAAACGGCAAGCTATAAACGTTGACCTCAAACGCAACTCGGCCATTTAAGAAAGCCGTATGGCTCTCGCTGCTCTTTCCACGTTCGGAAAATTGCAAATAAATTTGCATTTTCGCTCATTTATTTGTACCTTTGCAGCCGATTTGTGTAAAAAGTACAATGAAACAAGAGTTAGTATCCGTCATTATGCCCACCTACAATGCCAGCAAATACCTTGTTGACAGCATAGAAAGTGTGCTCAATCAGACCTATACTAACCTTGAACTGCTCATCACGGACGACTGTTCTGATGACGAGACACGAAAGATTCTGAAGGCGTTCTCACAAAAGGATCCGCGTGTAAAAGTGGATTACCTCAAAGAGAACTACGGTCCTGCTGTAGCTCGCAATAAGAGCATTGAGCGAGCCAAGGGGCGTTACATCGCTTTCTGCGACTGTGACGACCGGTGGATGCCCGAAAAACTGGAGAAGCAGATTGCCCACATGACTCGCAAGGACTGTGCCCTGTGCAGCTCGTCATATTTAATCTGCGACGAGAACAACGAGATTACCGGCATCAACATTTCTCCGAAATACCTGACTCTGGGTATGATGAAGCGCGACAACAAGCTTGGCTGTCTGACAGCCATCTACGACATTCAGCGCTTGGGGCATAAATTCTATATGCCAGCCATTCGCAAACGACAGGACTGGGCTCTGTTCCTAAACATCCTGAAAGAATGCCAGATTTGTTTCTGCGTCACAGATCCCCTCGCCTATTACCGACAGCGTGAGAACTCCGTGTCGAGCAACAAATTCTCACTCATCAAGTACAACGTGAACGTCTATGAGACTGTCTTCGGCTACACCCGATTGAAAGCATATCTCTATTTCCTGTTCCGTTTCATGCCCACCTATTACGTCAAAGTTCTCAAGCGAAATAGAGACAGCAAACGCTATTTGGCAGAACATAGTAAAAAATAAATGATATTTGCACAATAAAAACCAAACCTTTACGTTGATAGTATATAGATGCATCTAAAATACTGCGAATGGAACAAAATTCTACCTATATATATGACGGAATGAATGCTTTTGAAAAAGAGGTCAAGCGCTGGTTTGACTTCTTTGCAGCATTACTCTGCATTATCATCTTCTCGCCACTATTTTTGATCTGTTATATTGCCATTAAGCGCGACGATGGCGGTCCGGTAATTTACAAGCAGGTTCGTTTGGGAAGATTTGGACGTCCGTTCTATATCTATAAATTTCGCAGTATGCATGTAGACGCAGAAAAAGACGGTCCCGAGCTTTGGAATTCGGACGATGACCCTCGTCTGACGAAGGCCGGCAGATTCCTGCGCGACCACCATCTGGACGAGCTACCCCAATTCTGGAACGTGCTGGTTGGCGACATGTCGTTTGTAGGTCCGCGTCCGGAACGCAAGTTCTACATCAAGCAGATTATTGCTGAAGACCCCCGCTACGAATACCTGTACCAGATACGTCCGGGTATTACGTCGATGGCTACTCTGTATAACGGCTACACAGACACGATGGAGAAGATGCTGAAGCGTCTGGAGATGGATCTGGACTATCTGAAGCACCGTTCCTGGTGGCTCGACTTTAAGATTATTGGACTTACATTCCTGAAAATCATCTTTGGAAGGAAAATCTGACGATGAATCACCGAAACCTTTTAACCGTAGGCTGTTGCTTTTTAGCCGTTGGCTATTGCTTTCTATTCCCAACCCATGCAAAGGCGCAGGATTCTCTGACATATGACCTGACTACGGAAACAGCAGTAGGAACAGGTGACTTTACGGCCTACCAGTTGGTGACCAACCGCCATCATGTTTTAGCTACCCGCCCTAATACGGCCTATTTACGCGGAACCGTCAACGCCGCACATGCTTTCAACGAAGACTGGAAGTTGTCAGGCTGTGTTGATGCCATTGGCAGCGTGCACGCTGACCACAAGGTCTATCTGCAACAATGCTACGTCAACTTGACTTGGAAAGATTTCTTCTTTGAGGCAGGAGCCCGCGAACTGGATCCTGTGCTCCGCGATCCGCTATTGTCGTCAGGCGCCTTCGCCAAAGGCAATAACGCCAAGCCCATCCCCCAGATTCATATCGGCACAAACGGTTTCTGGACGGTTCCTTACACAAAAGGCTGGTTGCAGATCAATGCTGACTTCGGCTATGGCAAATTCATGGACAGCAACTATCGTGAAGATGTGTTCTACCAGAATCCCATTAACCGCGAATACGTTACAGGTGCCCTGTACCACCAGAAACACCTCTACTTCCGTACCAACCCTGAGAAGTGCTTCTTCATTACGGCTGGTATAGAACATGTGGTACAGTTTGGCGGTACACGTTACAGATACGAAAACGGCAGCGATGTGCTCACCGAGAAACATAAGACGACCACTCTGAAAGACTTTTGGAAGGTCATATTACCTGGTGGCGACAAGAATTATTTTGAGAACGGTTCTATGGAAGACTGGGTATGGGGTAACCATCTGGGCACGATGACGGTACAGATTGGCTGGAACATCAACAAGAACCATCAGGTGCAGGTCTATGTCGATGATCCTTTTGAAGATGGCTCAGGCATGCGAAAGGGTAACGGCTGGGATGGACAGTACGGTCTACAATACAATAATAAGACCCCTGGCCGACAGTATGTGCGCGCAGCCGTTGTCGAATACTTCCAGACAACTAACCAGTCGGGACCGCTCCATTGGGACAGCGGTGACTATCCGGAACCTATTCGCAGTCAGATTACAGACTTGGTAACTGGCAAGGACAACTATTACTTCCATACCTTCTACGGCAGCTATGCGCAATACGGTATGGCACTGGGCAGCGCACTCCTCGCCTCACCAATTTATAACAAAAACGGCCGCTCGATATTCCTCGACACTCGTGTAAAAGCATGGCATGTGGGTGTGCAGGGCGAGATTACCGACCACATGTCCTATCTCGTGAAAGGTTCCTACCGTGAGGGCTGGGGAACGTATGACTTCCCGCTGGCCACCCGCCACCACTCATTCGATGCCATGTTGCAGGGCAACTATCAGACTGGCCCCTGGAACATCTCTGCAGCATACGCCTTCGATAAAGGCAATATCTACGGCGATTGTTCCACGTTTAACTTTAAAATCAGTTATCATGGCAAGATTCTATAAATTTTGGGCTGTAAGTTGTTCGCTGTTAGCTATTGGCATGTTTTCCTCCTGTCAGGAAGGCAAAGAGGCCGGAGATCTGCTAGGCATGTGGCGCCTGACGGATTCTGACTCCAACTACATCAGTTTCTCAGGCTCCGTCACCCTATTCAGAGACGGCAAGGGAGCTGTAGAAGTGTTCGGCAATTTCCAGCACAAAGGCGACAGCCTATTCATCCAGTGTTTTTCCAAAAAGGGGGAACGGGCCGATACTATCCTCGTAGAGGAATCCTTCGGTTTCAAGCCTTTTAATGACATCCGCCTGAAGATTGACAAGCTTGATGACGACAACCTGATACTCAGCAAGGGCAGCCAACATTGGAACTATTATAAGTATTGAACCGTTTACAATCATAAAACATAAAAATAAAGAATGGCGACTCTCACGGGCCGCCATTCTAATTACTATAAGTTTCAACTAACTTATTTTACAACGACCTTGCGGCCATTGTGGATATACATACCCTTCGCTGGCTTGTCGACGCGGACGCCCTGAATGGTGTACCAAGCACCGTCGCCAAACTTCTCGACGTTAGTCTTCACTTCCTCAATAGCTGTGGGTACTGAAGGATCGTACCAGCGATAGTCACCAGCCATCTCAACACCACCTTGACGGAAATCACCATTAGCTGCATCCGCGAAGTTCACAAGTACCTCAATGGTGTTCTTGATATTCTCCTCGGAAGAACCAATCTGCTGCTCAGCGCTGATAGCACCGCCGAAGTTGAATACGTTAGTATCAACAATCCAGTTGGTGTCCTTACCTGCCTGACCAGCGTTCAGACCCTTCAGGAACTGGTTACTCTTACCGCAGTCTACGATAATGTTACCACCAACATAATACAACTGGTAGTCTTGACTGTTCTTACGCAGTGTATTAACAGTCTTGCCATTGGTAATATTATAGAGTGTAGAACCTTCAATAGCGAAGATCTGAGTAGCTTCCTCATCCAATTCGCGAACATCCTTACTGCTCTGTGAGCTGAAGAAACCGCCGTTCTGTCCATTCGTAGGATTAGCCCAGATAGTAGACGACAAAACTAATAGGTTCTTCGTGTTACCACCACCATTGAAGTCGAAGATAGTCTTCTTGGCTGTACCATCGATACCGATGATACAATCGACGACAGCAACGTCATTCAACAGATACTGGGTCTTGTTGGCATAGACGAGCTGCTGCTTCAGATTGTTGATATCAGCACCGATAAACTCTACATAGCCACCGACATAAGCACCCTTCTCGTTAGCCTCAAGGGTCGGTTCCTTACTCATCAGCACAAACGGGCCATCCAGCTTAGAAGCATCAATCGTAGCTCTTCCTGTCAAAGAATAGTTCTGAGGTCCATACACGACAAATGAATTAGGAGCTTCAATGGTATTCTCGATGGTATACTCTCCTTCACTTAAACCAACATAGATTGGACCAAGCTTATCAATACCCTGTTTATAAATCTCATTGGCAATAGCAGAAGAAATTTCAGCGCCATCAGTCAAATACAGATCAACATACTCTGCCTCAGCAAATGCAGGATCGTAGTAGGTCAGCCAGCGTGGGTCACCCGTTTCAAACTTCTGCTGCTTGTCACCAATGCCCAACGTAAAGTCACCCTTGTCAGCATCTGCAAAATGAGGCTTGGTTCGCATGATATAAACCTCACCAGTATAACCATCATTAGAATTCCAATACCAATAATTGTCATTCTCAATAGTCCATATATAAGTATTATGTGTAAAAGTAACTGACTTATAGGCACCCTTATCGCGTTCTCCCATGATCATACCACCTGTATTAGCCCAACTTCCACTATTGTAGAAAATGTTATTCTGGACATCGAACACTGCTGCTTGCGCAGAAGCATCATCGTATACACCATAATGCGCTTCAAATGTAACCCAGCCGTTCTCATCCCTTGCGACATTGTAGAAGGTGTTATTCTTGTAAGTAAACGACCATGTGTCGTCAGCACCATTATAACCATAGTTCCTCAAGTATGCATCATACGGATACCTTAAGAATGGAATGGCAACCGTTGTTGTGTTATACACTGTAGAACTCTTCACAGCATAGTCCTTGGCACCACCTGCCTCGAAAGAAATGATGGCATCACCCTTCACAGCCTCAGTAGCCAGCATGATGAGAGCATTGTCAATCATGAAATTCTTCACGCAGTACTTCACATTGTTGTCCCAGAAGAGACTATTCCTTACATTGTTGAGGGTCACACCCTGAATCAGCACATTGTCAATACCATAATAATCGGTATTGTTCACTCTGCTTGAAATAGGATTCTCATACAGCTTGATGAAAGCATCAGACAATGCAGAAGCATCAATGACGGAATTCTCACCGATCAACTTAATAGAACCAGCAGCCACCAAAGGCTCAGTGATGGTATAGTTAGTACTGAATGCCAAATTAATAGTCAAGTTATTGGCCACGCCATCAGTACCCAACTCTTCATTCAGGGCTTCAGAAATGTTACAAGGCTCGAGCAAATTAAGCACGACATCCTTCACTTTCTTGAAGGTGGCAGACTTAATGGTCACATTGCTTGCAGGCATCACGAAGGTCTTATTGTCGACAACAGGGACCTCATTGCCTTCTGCATCAACGATTACGACATCCACCAGACTGTAGCCTTCTTCGGGGCTAGCTTTGATGGTCACTGTTTCACCCTCGGCAGCAACAAACTTGTCCACAGTAACAGCACCATTGACAGAACCGCCATTGATGAATACGCCATAGCCCTTCTTCACATCCTGAAGCGGAGTCTCAACGCCAATAGTAATCTTAGTGATTACCATATTCTTTTTAACCTTGAAACCAAAGTATCCCTTATCGGTTGATACAATATGGATCACTTTACCTGACGGAATCGTTGTAATACCAGAAACAGCAGTCGTATTATCATTTCCAACTACGGCTAATGTATTAGGCTCTGCACCTGTACCTGTAGCCCAAATCATCTCCTTGCTGCCCTCAGCGGCATTCGTCGCATCGTATTCAATCTTCACAGCACTACCTGCCGTCAGACCATCAATAACCATTTCACGGTCATTAGGACAATTCAGGCCAGGAAGATTTTCCTTCCAAGAAGCGGCTTGGTCGTAACGGTCAGAGCGACGCCATACATGACATTCAGCGGGAAGATTCTCGCCAGAGTAATCCTTATAGCCCTTGAAGTCCTGACGACGGCTGTCTGCCTTATCAACTTTCTCCCAAACATAGAAGGGCGAACCATAGCCCAAATTGACAAGAGGCGTCTCACCAGCTTCCTGTGCACCCTTAAAATCATATACCGTAGGAGCAGGTTTCTCGATAATTACCTTTTTGATGACCATCTTCTTCCATACCTTCACTACGATATAGCCAGATCCCTTGACTGCAGGAATAATAGGATTAACCTTTATCTTAGTTCCGGAAGGAATGGGGGTTTCGCCGCTGACAGCCTCAACGCCATTGATAATTGCCGAGGTACGAGTTCCTGCCTCAACGCCATCAGTCTTAGTTGAGCCATCACCCATAGCCCAGATGAGTTCCTTGCTGCCTTCAGCTGCATTAGTTGCATCATAGATGATTGTTACGGTAGCACCAGGTACTAAACCATCGATAGCCATCTCCTTGTCGCTTGGACAATAAAGGCCACCATCCTTCACATTACCATTGATGCGGTCACTACGGCGCCAGACATGGCACTCTTCTGGCAGGTTTGTACCTTTATAGTTCGTATAGCCCTTATAATCATTACGGCGGCTGTCAGTCTTGTCAGCCTTCTCCCAACCGAAGAAGCCCTGACCATTATTCTGATTGCCATTGAAGTTGTCAGGATTCTCTTCTGCTGCAGCAGCAGCTTCAAAGTCATAGACAAGAGTCTCATCCTTTCCTGCTGAAGATTCAACTTTCTTATACAGCTGAATCTTCTCCTGAGTTCCACCATAATTTTTGAAATAACGGAATCTCAACTGAGTAGAACCAGCATTGAATCTTAACGCCATCTGTGTATTAACAATGATGACTGCATTGCCGTCATCATCAAAACTAAAAATGTTATTCCAGAAATCTTTCGGCGTCTCACTTTGCTTTAAACCATTGCTGGTACTGGTTGGATCACCAGTTGAGCTACCAATATAAAATCCCGAGTTACTTTTAATATATCCCGTAGAGACATCAATCGTAAATACTGCAGCATCGACTTCATCAGAAGATTCAATCACACCATCCGTCGGAGTCACCTCGATTGTATTACCAACTACATCAAGCGTTGCCAAACTTCCATCGAATGCAACGCCCTTTGACTCACAAACTATCAGGTATTCACCTGTAGTCAATTGGTCCAACGAGGTAATTTTCTCATAGGTCACAATTGTTGATGCCCTTCGTGAGAGGTTCAACACCTGTGTCGCAGCAAATGCCGCCATGGCCAAGAAGGCCACAAACATTAGAGTAATTTTTTTTCTCATAATTGTTTAGTTTTTAAGTTAAAAATATAAATTGAGTTCACGTAGTTTCAACATTAGTAGCTATAAAAATAAGCGTAGTAGTAGTAGTAGTTTCAGCGACACGCTTTATCTGTCACAAAGTTAGTAATAATTTCGCAAAACAATTATAATAATATAGTAATATTAAGTATTTTTAATAAACAGCAGTTATTTCACAATAATCTAAGAGCTATTTAAATTATATCTGTTGAGCTTTGCGATACCCCATGCCTGTGACGTGACAAATGAGACGATTTTCTTGATTGGTCACACGTACCTCGACACTGGGAATCTTATGATGGTCGCAAACGGTGACAGCCTCAGCAGTAAGCACGTCACCCTCACGAGCCGAAGAAACAAACATGATGCTATTGTGGATGCCAAAAGTCAACTGGCCATTGTAATTCATGAGCGCAGCGATAGCCAGATCAGCAAGTGTAAAGAGGGCTCCGCCCTGACAGACATTACCACCGTTGAGGTGGGCGTTGGTGACGGTCATCACGGCAACGGCGTGGCGGGCGTCAACTTCAGTAATCTGACAACCGGCATTGGCGGCAAAGCGGTCGGTCTTATTAAGTAATTCCTGTATATTCATTCCTTTTTGTGTTAATTCGTCGGCAAAATTACACTTTTTCTATCAAAAACATAAAAAAAACGGCAAAAAGTTTGCAGAATCACAGAATTATATGTACTTTTGCCGCCGAAATGTAACAAAGCAACATTAGAAGATATGACAAAAACAGCAAATTATTGGTGGTGGCGCAGCTCAAGATTCGAAAGATCGTGAGAAGATAGCCGCGTACCTATAATTTGTCATAGGAGAAATACTGAGAGGCCTGTCGTTCTTGCGACGGGCCTCTCAAATTTTAAGAAACATAGAATTATTGGAATAACGAAATAAAAAGAATGATGAATTATCAAGTAGACAAAAATGGTTTTTACGGAGAATTCGGAGGTGCTTATGTGCCTGAGATACTCTACAAATGCGTACATGACCTGCAGGAGGCTTATCTGCCGATTATCGAAAGTGCGGAATTCAAGGCCGAATATCATGCGCTGTTGAAGGATTATGTGGGACGTCCTTCGCCACTCTACTTTGCCAAGCGGATGAGCGAACAGTACGGTTGCCAACTGTACCTAAAACGCGAAGACCTGAACCACACGGGCGCTCATAAAATCAACAACACCATTGGACAGATTCTGCTGGCAAAGAAGATGGGCAAGACACGCATCATCGCTGAGACGGGTGCCGGACAGCATGGTGTGGCTACTGCAACGGTATGTGCGCTGATGAACATGAAATGCGAGGTGTTTATGGGAGCTACCGATGTGGAGCGTCAGCATACTAACGTAGAGCGTATGAAGATGCTAGGCGCTGAGGTGCATCCCGTCCGCACAGGTAATATGACGCTGAGCGATGCCTGCTCGGAGGCTATCCGCGACTGGTGCTGTCATCCTTCAGACACCTTCTATATCGTGGGTTCGACGATGGGACCGCACCCCTATCCTGATCTCGTGGCCCGCATGCAGAGTGTTATCTCCGAAGAAATTAAGTGGCAGTTGGAAGAAAAGATTGGCCGCAACTATCCTGATTACCTGATAGCTTGTATCGGAGGCGGTTCGAATGCTGCAGGAACCATCTACCATTATATGGACGACGAACGCGTTAAGATTGTATTGGCAGAAGCCGGCGGTCACGGCTGGGATACAGACTATACGGCAGCTACCATTCATCGTGGTACAACGGGCATTCTGCATGGCGCCAAGATGCTGGTCATGCAGAATGAGGACGGACAGATTCAGGAGGCGTTCACCATCTCCGCAGGTCTCGACTATCCCGGTGTCGGTCCGATGCACTGTAACATGGCAAAGCAAGGTCGCACCAAGGTACTCTCTATCAACGACGACGAGGCCATCTATGGCGGTTACGAGCTCACCCGCATGGAAGGTATCATTCCTGCCATTGAAAGTGCGCATGCCATTGCTGCCCTGAAAAAGCTCACCTTCAAACCAGACGATGTGGTAGTGCTCACTGTCAGCGGACGTGGTGACAAGGACGTAGAGACCTATCTCAAGAACAAGGCTATGGCCAAGGAATATGGTAATTTTTGAAATTTGAAATTTGAAGTTTGAAATTTATGAATACCTTTCAATATCAAACAACCAGTAAGACCATTCTGGCAGACCTTTACACCCCAGTTGGTGTGTATATGCGACTGCGCGACCTCTATCCTCAAAGTGCGCTGATGGAGAGTTCAGATTATCACGACGCAAACAACTCGCGCTCGTTTATCGGCATCAACCCCATTGCCAGCGTGGCTATCGGACATGGCGTTGCTAACGTCAGTTTTCCCGACGGGACAACCTTTCAACACGAGGTAAATAAAGAGTATCGCTCGGACAAGGCCATTCATGAACTCATCGACCGCATCGAGGTTACAGGCGACGATGCCGCTATCTGCGGACTTTTCGGATATACTTCGTTCAATGCCGTTCGCTATTTTGAGGATATTGCCGTGAAGGATGAGACGCAGGCAAAAAACGATGCGCCTGATGTGCTATATATATTATATAAGGTGGTGATAGAGTTCGACCATCATAACAACATGCTGAAAGTCGTCACACTAGGCGATGCCACTGACATTGATGCTATTTTGAAAGCGATGAACAAATCGAGTGTTCAGGCTTACGACTTTCGTCCCGTCGGTGATGTCAGAAGCACGCTGACCGACGATGAGCACAGGGCAAACATCCGCCGCGGCATCCAGCACTGCCTGCGTGGCGATGTATTCCAAATCGTGCTTTCTCGCCGATTCATCCAGAAATACGAGGGTGACGACTTCAAACTCTATCGCGCCCTGCGCAGTATCAATCCCTCACCCTATCTGTTCTACTTCGACTTCGGCGGTTTCCGTATCTTCGGTTCTTCGCCTGAAACACATTGTCGCATTGAGGGCAAGAAGGCTTATATCGATCCCATTGCCGGTACCACCAAGCGCACCGGGGATGCAGAGGCTGACCGCAAGGGGGCAGAATACCTGCGTAACGACCCCAAGGAGAATGCGGAACACGTCATGTTGGTAGACCTTGCCCGCAACGACCTGAGCCGCAACTGTCATCAAGTGAAGGTCGATTTCTACAAGGACCTCCAATACTACTCTCACGTCATTCATCTCGTGTCTCGCGTCAGTGGCGAACTCGACGAGGGCGCCGACCCCATCAAAGCCTTTATCGACACCTTCCCTGCTGGTACTCTGAGTGGTGCCCCGAAGGTTCGCGCCATGCAGCTTATCTCTGAGTACGAACCACACAATCGTGGCGCTTACGGCGGTTGTATCGGTATTATCGGACTCGACGGTTCGCTTAACCAGGCCATTACCATCCGCACATTTGTATCACGTAACGGCGAACTCTGGTTCCAAGCTGGCGGCGGTATCGTGGCAAAGAGTGATGTGGAATACGAGTTACAGGAAGTAAACAATAAACTCGGGGCACTTCGTAAGGCCATCGAAAAAGCAGAGAATCTTTAAACGAACACGAATTTCACGAATTATGAAAATAGTCATTATAGATAATTACGACTCGTTTACCTACAATCTGAGTCATTTAGTGAAAGAATTAGGGGCAGAAGTTACTGTCGTTCGTAACGATCAGTTCGAACTCGAAGACCTGGAGCCGTTTAGCAAGATTATCCTCTCGCCAGGTCCCGGCATCCCTTCTGAGGCTGGTCTACTACTCGATGTCATTCGCACATATGCAGGCAAAAAGCCTATCCTTGGCGTGTGCTTAGGTCATCAGGCTATCGGCGAGGCCTTCGGAGGCAAACTCGAGAACCTCAGCGATGTCTTCCATGGCGTTGCTACCCCCTGTCATATCGTTGCCGATGATCCTATTTTCAGCGGCATCGAACACGACATCACCATCGGACGCTATCACTCATGGGTGGTTTCGAAGGAGAATTTCCCTGACTGCCTCGAAGTCACAGCCGTTTCTGACGAAGGACAGATCATGGCACTCCGTCATCGTGAACTAAACATCCGTGGTATCCAGTTCCATCCGGAGAGTGTACTCACCCCCGACGGCAAGAAAATGCTACAAAATTGGATGTTCCTATAAAGGTAAAAAAGTAAAAAGTAAAATAATAAGAGATATGGCACAGACAATGAAAGACATCCTGAATAGGATGCTGAATCACGAGGAACTGTCTCGTGAAGAAATGAAGAATATTCTGATTGGTATCACTCAGAGTGAATATCCCACAGAGCAGATTACTGCCCTGCTGACAGCACTGCAGATGCGTGGCGTAACCGTTGATGAGCTGCTCGGCTTCCGTGATGGTATTCTGGAGACGGGTGTTCCCGCTATCCTCAACGCCGACCGTTACATCGATGTCGTAGGCACCGGTGGCGACCGCAAAAACACTTTTAATATCTCTACCACCTCGTGCTTCGTGATTGCTGGTGCAGGCTACAAGGTAGCCAAGCACGGCAACTATGCCGCCACCTCTGTATCAGGCGCTTCAAACGTCATTGCCCATCACGGCATCCAATTCACCGACGATATTGATAAGCTGAACCGCTCACTCGACGAGGCAGGCATTGTTTATCTGCACGCCCAGCTCTTCGCCAAGGCCATGAAGTTTGTGGGGCCGATTCGCAAAGCGCTGCAGTTCCCCACCATCTTCAACTTATTAGGTCCTCTGGTTAATCCCAGTCAGCCTAAGTGTCAGCTCCTTGGAGTTGCCAACCTCGATCAGATGCGTCTTTACAATCAGGTGTATCAGAAGATCGGTATTGACTATGGCATCGTGAACTCCATTGACGGCTACGATGAGATTTCGCTGACTGGCGACTTCAAGGTAACGACTAAGGATTACGAGCGCATATTCTCACCCAAGGACCTTGGTTTCGACATTGCCAAGCCCGAAGAACTCGTAGGCGGCGCTACCGAGGAAGAGGCAGCCGCCATCTTCGACAGCGTACTCGAGAACCGCGCCCTCCCCGCCCAGAAGAACATCGTACTGGCCAATGCCGCATTTGGTATTCAGGTACTGGAGCACGGTCAGAAGAGCATCGAAGAGTGCATTGCCATTGCCCGCGAGAGTATCGACAGCGGTGCTGCCTTGCGTACCTTCAAGAAGTTCGTCGAACTGAACAGCTAATTTCTAGATTACGAATTTCACGAATTATACGAATTTAGTTATGGCTGATATTTTAGAAGAGATTGTAGCGCACAAGCGGGTGGAGGTCGAGCGCTTCAAGGCCGAGCTCAGCGAACAGGAGATACACCGTCGCGTTGAGCCGTTGCTCGATTTCTCCGTAGTCTCGATGGCGCAGGCACTGACGGCTTCCGACACTGGCATCATTGCCGAATTCAAGCGCAAGTCGCCCTCGAAAGGTTGGATCAAGGAAGACGGCCAAGCCGACATCATCCCGCTGAGTTATCAGCAGGACGGTGCCGCCGCACTAAGTATCCTTACCGACGAGAAGTATTTTGGCGGCAGCGACGAGTTCATCAAGACGGCTCGTCATGCGGGCGTACATATACCTATCTTATACAAGAACTTCGTTATCGACGAATACCAGCTCTTCCAAGCTCGTCTCTGTGGAGCCAGTGCCGTGCTGCTGATTGCCGCCGACCTCACCGTGCAGCATTGTTCAGCATTGCTGAAGACCGCGCATGAGTTAGGACTCGAAGTGCTGCTTGAGATGCATTCTGAACCTGAATTGGAATATGCGGAACTGGAACCCGACATGTGCGGCATCAACAACCGCAACCTCGGCTCGTTCGTGACCGATGTCCAGAACTCCTTCCGTCTAGTAGAACTGCTACCAAAGGATGCCGTAAAGGTCAGCGAGAGTGGTATTTCAAACCCTGATACTGTCAAAGCACTTCGCCAGGCTGGTTTCCGTGGCTTCCTTATCGGTGAGAACTTCATGAAGACCGCTGACCCAGGAATTGCCCTGCGGGGTTTTATCAGCAACGTCATGTCGAAATAATGAAATATTGAAATGTCGAAAAGAATGGTAATTAAAGTCTGTGGCATGCGTGATGCGGAGAACATCCGCGAGGTCGAGGCACTCGGTATCGACTTGATGGGCTTTATCTTTTGGCCGAAGTCCAGTCGTTACGTCAGTGAGCGTCCCTCATACCTGCCAACGCAATGCAAGCGGGTCGGCGTCTTCGTCAATGAGAATATTGGGAAGGTGGAACACATTGCTGAGGACTACGCCCTCGATTTCATCCAACTCCATGGATCTGAATCTTCAGACTTCATCTGCCAGTTGCGTTCCTTATGTGGCGATTCCATCGCCATCATCAAGGCCTTCAACATCGCCACCGCAGAAGATTTGGAAAAGACCAAACCCTACGAAGGGATTGTCGACAACTTTCTCTTCGACGCTAAAGCGCAACTACCAGGTGGCAATGGACAACAATTCGACTGGAGTGTGCTCGCCGATTATGTCGGCGAGACTCCGTTTCTGCTTAGTGGCGGCATCGGCCCCAATGATGCAGAACGCGTTAATACGTTCCACCATCCCAAATGCATCGGTATTGATCTCAACTCCCGCTTCGAGCTCTCCCCCACCATCAAAGACATCAACAAACTCAAGATCTTTCTTGAAAAGGTAAAAAAGTAAAAAGTAAAATACCAAAAATATGGCAAACAAAATTAATAAACTCTTCGCCGAAAGGCCACAAGACAAAAAATTCCTGTCGCTCTATTTCTGTGCCGGTTGTCCTACTCTCGAAGGTACAGGCAACGTGATTCTCACGATGCAGAAAAGAGGCATCGACTTCATCGAAGTCGGCATTCCCTTTAGCGATCCCTTGGCCGACGGACCGGTTATCCAGAGTGCCGCGACTAAGGCGTTGAAGAATGGCATGAGTGTACAACTGCTTTTCGATCAATTGAAGGCTATCAAGGATCAGGTACAGATTCCTCTGATACTGATGGGTTACCTCAACCCCATTCTCCATTACGGCATTGAGGCATTCTGCAAAAGTTGCGTTGAAGCAGGCGTCAGTGGAGCCATCATCCCGGACCTGCCCTTCGACGACTATCTGAACATCGTAAAACCCGTTGCCGACAAGTATGACCTGCGCATCATCATGCTTATTACGCCAGAAACTAGCGAGGAGCGCATCCGTTTCATTGACGACAACACTGATGGTTTCATCTATATGGTCAGCTCTGCTTCAATTACTGGCACGCAGAAAAGCTTCGACGAGCAGAAACAGGAGTATTTCCGTCGCATCCACGCCATGAACCTACGCAATCCACGCATGATTGGCTTTGGCATCAGCAACCAACAGACCCTCAAGGCCGCACAGGACAATGCAGCAGGTGCCATTATAGGTTCTAAGTTCGTCACGCTGCTCAACGAAGCCGAGGGCAACGCCGACGTCGCCCTTGACTGCCTTTACGAGGCACTGGAAAAATAAACACCCCCGGCGGGTTTCTTACAACAATAGGGATTTCCCCCAACGAGTTTAGGGGAAATCCTTTTCTGATACATTATTTTCTTCGTACTTTTGCCGATGAAAACAAAGAAACTTATTGTTGAACAGTTAAAATGATATGAATATGAAGAAGATGATGATGACCCTGGTAGCAATGCTGACGATAGCAGCATCGGGCAAGGCTATGAGCTACGAGCAGGCAAGAAACGAGGCTCTGTTCCTGACAGACAAGATGGCCTACGAACTGAACCTGACTGACGAACAATATGAGGCTGCCTACGAAATCAACCTCGATTATCTGATGGGTGTCACCAGCTACGACGACGTATATGGTGTTTACTGGGAGCGCCGCAACCTGGATCTGAGCTATATCCTCTTAGACTGGCAGTGGCAGA
>Ga0310696_10001820_pt1 | contig 29810 bp, 27 predicted proteins | sample AusTroGonzalo_MG_4_FD_203885 | JGI IMG/M metagenome (GOLD analysis project Ga0310696, IMG submission 203885) | Bovine rumen microbial communities from tropical cattle in Woodstock, Queensland, Australia - Gonzalo_02 (v2) (version 2) | ecosystem: Host-associated > Mammals > Digestive system >... | reverse complement strand
AACTCATTTCGACGAACTACAGAACGACAACTGTCAGACAGTATGCAAAAAAGATCCGTGCCCGCATCACGACTGAGGTCGCCGGCATTGAAAAAGCCGATTTCCAGACAGGCGGCAACGGTATGGGTATGTCGGAAAAACCGGTCACGATCAAACTTCTCAACAAAAGTTTCGAGAAAAACTCGCTCTATGCAGCAAAGCTCCAGAGCGAACTTCTCAAAATCCCCGGCCTCACCGACGTAACGAACGATGCCGACGTTCTGAAACCTGAGATCTCGATCAAAGTCGACCGTATCCGTGCAAGCAAGGTCGGGCTTAAAATGGCGCAGATAGCAATGGCTGTCAGATACTCGTTCTACGGTCAGACTGCTTCGGTCTACAGAGACAACGGACAGGAATACGACATTGTCGTAAAATATCAGAAAGGCGACCGCTCGAACATTGAGCAGCTCAAGGAAATGGAGCTCAAAACCCTGAACGGAACTGTCGTAAAACTCAAAGATGTCGCTGAAATCACCGACGGTCTTACTTCGCTCGTCGTAAACAGACTCAACCGTGAAAGAATGGTCACCGTTTCGGCCAACCTCGAGGACGATATCGCAGTCGGAAAAATTTACGACCAGGTCCAGCAGGCTTTCAAAAACATCGACCTTCCGGCCGACATCGGCGTTGAATACGGCGGCAACATGAAGCAGCAGCAGGATACGACAGGCGATCTGGTCGCGCTCCTTTTCCTCGGAGTCATCCTCGTCTTCCTCGTAATGGCTGCACAGTTCGAATCGTTCATCGACCCGTTCGTCATCCTCTTCTCGATCCCGTTCGGAATTTCAGGCGTTCTCGTCGGACTTTTTATAATGGGAAAAACCCTTTCGATGCCGGCATTCTTAGGCATGATCATCCTTGTCGGTATCGTCGTCAACAACGCTATCGTTCTTATCGACTACATGAAGCAGGTAAAGGAGCGTGACTCACTCACGACCAACGAAGCTCTGATATACGCAGGCGGAAAGCGTCTGAGACCTATTCTCATGACCGCGATGACCACAATTTTCGGCATGGTCCCGATGATGCTCATGGGCGGTGAAGGTTCGGCTATGTTCAGTCCGCTCGGAACTGCCGTCGTTTTCGGTCTCACCGTTTCGACTCTCATTACACTTATCCTCGTCCCCAGCGTCTACGCAGTCGTTGACAGCATCCTCGTAAAACTTCACTTGAGATAAATTCCGGAAAAGAAAAAGCCCGCTCTTCCTTGACACTATCTGAACAAAAATTAAACTGCTCAAAGATGTTTTAAACCATCATTCTTCGGAGGTTTAATGCCCGGACATTTGAAAATATTTTTAATTGTTTCATGGTTGTTTTTCCTATTTTCCTGTTCCTCTTCCAACTCTTCAAATGATTCCGACATTCTGCCGGATTCTGACATTGATTCGCAGGATTCGGAAACAGTTGACGACGATTCCGATTCACAAAGTTCTGAAATCGTTGATGATTCTAATGAAACGCCGGATCAAGATTTAGATTCCGATACACCCGAAAAGGTCGAATGTCTTGATCTTCGCTACAACGAAAACACTATCAAAACACCTTTTCCGTTCAAAGATGCGAACGGCAAGCCGACATTCTGCCGCCCCGGCTGCGACACGCCGACTGAAAACGATCCGCAGTGTGTCCGCAACATCTGGGATTGGGAAAACTGGGAAGAGCAGCAAGACTATTTGAAAGAGCAGGAAAAAGACCCGAATCAGACAAAAGAACGCTCCTGCTACCCGTGGCCCTGCAAGTTGCCGGATATGCATGCAAAAACAAAAAATGAACTCAGCACATTTATCAGCAGTTGCGACAGGTTGCTGACTGTAAATGACTTTTCAGCCAGTATGCTGACAAATTGGTCTCATGGAATGTATGACGGAGTTGCCGGAATGCGCTTCCTGCACAGCAGCATGATAGTTGAATATGATCCTGAAAAAGATGAATATACAACTATTGGACAATCCCGTCTGCTCTCTTTTAATGAAAATCGCTATATCACAGAAGTTTACGACAGCTATCCAGGTTTATATCCTGACACTTTCAAATCTTTTACAGTATCGGTTTTAAGGACAGAAAAAGGATATTTTTATGAACTGATCCGCGATAATCATGAATTTAAAGATACTTTTTATGCTCCGCCTTTTGCCGGAAAAAACTGGGCTTTGCTGCGTCTCACAGGCAAAACGCTCTATGCCTCTTCCAAAGATTGGGAATGGCATGAACTTGCAGGAATAGAAAACATAGCAGGAGAAGGCAACATTGTTGGAGACCATCTGACTTTTATCACTAACAACCGCGAACTTTATTACTGTGACCTGCGCAAATATCCGAAACACATTGATGAATGTTTCAAGCTTAACCGCAAGGATGAATCCGGCAATGAAGAACTTGGTCACAGCCCGAGAATTGATATCGAAAATGAATACCGCGTTGTTTATAATGTTTATGGAAAACCAGTATTTGTTGAAGTCGATCTGAAAGACTTGGAAAATCCAATATATACAAAATATGCTATAGAAAAGAAATATGAAACTGGTGCAGATTGGGAAATAGACATGCTTCAAGGGAATATAATTTCTTATTCTGAAATGTTTTCTCTATCAACTGGAACATACGATTGGTTAGGCTGTTTCTATCGTTTTGACAAGCAGAAAACATATTGTCAGCAAGAGCACACTTTTTCAACAGATGACAGAGATTTAATGGGATACAATGTTTTCTGGAACAAGTGGTACTTGTGGAAACGCATAAATAAACCTACTGCAGTAATAAGGAATTTGGATTGCTACTGCAAGGAAACCGGCGTATGCCCTTTGGAACCTGCGACCGAGGAAGAACTAAACCGCAAACCGCCGCTTGCACCGCTGGCGTCACAAATAAGTGCCGAAATTATGGCAAAAATCGAGCAGGAAAAAGTTCTACCGAAATTTGACGGAAACGAAGTTTATTTCTGCGGCTATATGGAACGCGAACTCGGACAATTCGGAAATCACGGCTACTGCCCGACAGCCGCGCAGATGAAGAGATATCTGAAGCATCCGGATAAAAGCGATCCGCAGCTTAAAGATCTGATCCTTGCTTCCAAAAGACAGTGGAAAACCGAGAAAAGTTTTACCAATTTGGTGGCGAACCACAAAAAAATCTGGAACAAATTCCACAGTTGCGACATTCACGAAAGTTTTGTCTGCGAATACGACGAGGAAACGAGCACTTTTGACAGCGACAGTGTGATGTTTGGAACAGTCATAGAGCACGGAAAAGCGCGTGACGGCATATTTTTCAGAGACAGATTCTACGAAGCAAACGGCAATTTCTCAAAAGTCATAAAAGAGCTGCGCGAAAAATTCGGAGCGAGCCTCAGAGGAAGACCGAGGATCGAATTGAAAGCGCCGAAATAAACTGAGATAAATTTCCTTTTTCACAATTTCTGCTAAAATTCCGCCTGAATTTTTCTTTGAGGTCAAAAAATGGAAAGAATTTATCCCATCCTTCTGCTTGCGGCGGCGAACATTTTCATGTGTTTTGCATGGTATTGGCATCTAAAGATCGAAGACAAACCAATTTTTTTAATAATTCTGCTAAGTTGGGGAATCGCGTTCTTCGAATACAGCATTCAGGTCCCGGCAAACCGCCTGGGTTACAAATTTTACACAGTCGGCCAGCTCAAAGTCATGCAGGAAGTCATAACGATGATAGTTTTCGCCTTTTTCTCGGTTTTCTACATGAAGGAAAAGCTGACTTTAGATTTCCTTTTCGCCGGTCTATGCCTTGTCGGTGCCGTTTTTTTCATGTTCAGACATGCCTTTTAGGAGAATTTTCATAAAAAATGGAGTTTTTATTTACAAAAAATTTATTTGTATTATAATAGCGCGCGATTTTTTTGATGATTTTTACAATTTTTGGGGAGTTTGACGTGAAATTCGCTAAATACTTGATTTTGCTGTCATTTTTTGCATTACCAATTCACACTGCGTTTGCAGCGCCTTATGCCGCACTTGAACTTTGTGCTTTCAGCGACGGCCAGGAGTTCCAACTTTCGACAAAAAATCCCGACGAAGCCGCGCAACTCGGTTTTCAGCAGTTTAAAGAAACAGAAACTTTTGTCAGAAGTTTCAGACTTTTGGTAGACGGCAAGGAAAACAACTTCTTCAAGCCAATAGATAAAAAGAAAAACTGCATCCGCGCAGACAAAATTCCGGCAGGAAGACATACAGTTTCTCTTGATCTCAAGTCTGGAGCATATACGATGCTTGAAACCATAGCGCCCTATGTCGCAAATTTCAAGCAGGGCCTGCTTTTCAGCGGTAAAATCAACGTTGCCAAAGGCGCTGTCGCTACCGTTGAAATCCATCAGCAGAAACACAGAATCGAGCTTTACCAGGCAGTAACCGACCAGCCGGTTCCGGACTGCGAGTTCAGTTGTGAAGTTCCAACAGGTGTTCCGCTTTACTTCATTGAGAAACCGACCGAGGACAAGGAACCATGCCAACCCACTTTCCAGCTCGTAGTCGAGAACGAGCGTGACAAAAACCTCGGCTGCTACGACAAAAAATCAATTGAAGATATGCTCAGCAAATACATTCAGGAAAATAATATCATGTGCAATCCTGATGCTGAAGTTGCCTTTTTCCGCGTTTTCGGCGAAGGATGTGTCGTTGCCCCGGCTGTAGATCCTGAAGGTATCGGCATTCTTCCGCCACATATCAGAATGGTTCCTGTCAAAAAGAATGAGGCACAATACTTTGTGGCAAGATATCCGAAAGAAAAAGAACCGTACATTCTTGATAACGAGAAAAAAGGACCTAAGATAATCCCTGAAAAAGAAGAAATTATAGAATTTTTTGAAGAGAAGAATTAGTGAAAACTGGCATTTTCATATCAGGCACCGGCACAAACATGGCTGCAATATGCCGTAATTTCGCCGAAAAAAAACTCGCCGGTGTTGACGAAATAAGTTTTGTCCTTTCCGACAAAAGAAACGCTCCCGGGCTTGAGAAGGCTGAATCTTTCGGTATAAAAACGATTATTCTGCCCAAGAAGAAGGACGAACCGAAAGAAGACTATGAAAAGAGACTTCTCGAGGCGGTGGAACCTTTCGGCACCGGCCTGATTGTCCTTGCCGGTTTTATGAAAGTTCTCGGACATACTTTTCTTTCAGGTTACAAAGGAAAAATTATCAATATTCACCCGTCGCTTCTTCCGGCCTTCAAAGGAGTAGATGCACAAGGTCAGGCATTTGACTACGGTGTAAAAGTCTCCGGTTGCACAGTCCATTTTGTTGACGAAACCCTTGACGGAGGTCCGATAATACTTCAACAGCCCGTCCTGAGACATGATGATGATACGAAGGAAACATTTAAGGCACGTATTCTGGAACAGGAGCATATCCTGCTTTCAAAGGCAATAACAATAGTAACTACCGGTAAATATTCAATATCTGGCAGACAAGTTCTGTTTTCAAACAAGGAGGAATTATGAAAATCAAACTTTTTCTCGTAACGATCATTCTGACCGCGCTGTTGTATGCAGCAACGAACTACTTCTTTGTCAACTACATCAGCTACAACCGTGTTGAATCAGCCAAGAACGCTGTTTCACAGTCGGTATCAATTTATTCAAGAATCTCAGAAGCAGACAAATTCGACAAAATACACAAGGTCGAATCAATTGCTAAAAACGCAAAACTCATAGAAGCTATCGACCCGGCAAAGTGGGATGAAGTTTCGGAAGAAGTCCTTTCCGCCTTCGCACAAGATGCACTTGAATACGAAGGTAAAGAAGCAAAAGGCGATGTCAAAAGAAACGAACTTTCGCCCAATGCAAAAGCTTTTGTCGACAAAATTGAAACTGAAATGAACGTTATCAATCAGATATACGACTACAGCAATACTATTTTTGTTTCAGACACCAAAGGAAACATCATTGCGAAGAATCTTGACGGGATCTTCAAAGGTGTAAACCTTGCCGGCGAAAAACTTTTCCAGACAGTACTCCGCGGCACACCGAACCGTGACGTCATGAAGATAAAAGGAAAGACTTATATTGTGTCGGCTGCTCCGATAATTGACCGCGGCAATATCATCGGCATCTACTTCTCGGCCGACAACATTGACAACGAGGCCGCTAAAAATGCAGTCGCTAGTCTTTATGACGAGTCAATTTTCACCCACTCACAATTCTATTTCGGATTTTTTGATAAAACTTCCCTTCTGGGCAGCACGCTTCAGACCCCGCTTCACGATAGTTTCAAAAAATTCATCAATAACAATCAGGATCTCATCGCAAAAATTGACGAGGAAGGCTCCAAAAGACACGACATGGAAATCGTTCTCAACGGTGAAACTTTCATTGTAAGCGTATCGCGTCATCCGTCGCTTTCCGACAATGAAGACCTTTTCTATCTTTCTCTCGTATCGAAAGATAAACTTCTCAAACCGCTTTCAGTAATACGCGGCACATTTACGTTACTTGTAGTTTTCCTTCTCATAATCTCACTTGTTCTCATCTACATATTTGATGAGCAGAACGACAGACCGGTCAACAAATTCATGGAAGGAATGCTTGAAATCATCAACGGAAATATCAAATTCCGCTTCAACAATGATGCAAAAGGTGTTGAAGGCAACCTCAACCAGAATGCCAATATGATGATAGCGACAATTCTTGGCGAAAGAATGCCTGACAAAGAAAAACCTGTTTCAATCAAAAAGTAGGAGAAAACCATGAGCGGTCTCAATAAAGTTATGCTTATCGGTCGTCTCGGAAGAGATCCCGAAATCAGATATTCATCAAACAATACACCTATATGCAACTTTTCTCTTGCTACTTCAGAAAAAGTCAGAAAAGGTGACAATTTTGAGGAAAAAACCGAATGGCACAGAATCGTTGTTTTCGGAAATCAGGCTGAAAACGCATCTAAATTCCTCAAAAAAGGCTCTCTTGTTTTTGTGGATGGCAAAATTCAGTCCAGAACATATCAGGACAAAGACGGCAATGAACGAAATGTTGTTGAAATCATTGCAAATTCACTGAATTTCCTTGATCCTAAAGAAAACTCTTTCAATGGTCAGCCGGAACGCACCTATCAGCAGAATCCGAAAGATGGAGAAGCTCAGCCTCAGGCTGGGAACGCTCCGAAATTTGACAACGAAGACGACGAACTTCCGTTCTGACGCACCTCATCACAAATCAAAATGTCCGATTATTATTTCTAAAAAAATAACGGAGAATCAATATGAAACTTAAAGATCGCTGGATGAAACTCAGAAATTATCAGTCTGATGACTTCTGGGCAATGCTTTTCGCGCGTCCGCTGACAATACTTTTTCTCTTGCCGCTGGTCGAAAGAAAATGGGTCACGCCGAACAGAATAACTTTTGTCAGCATTTTTGTTAAGCTTGCCGGATCGGCTTTCGTCTTCTTCGATAGAACATATTCTGGCGGCGTTATAGGCGCAATTCTGCTCAATTTAGGACTTATTCTCGACAATATGGACGGAACTGTTTCGCGTTTCAGAAACTGCCCTACAAAATTCGGTTTTTTCTTCGATAAAATTACCGATTCGGTCACTCTCACAATCATGTTCTGGGCAATAGGATTCAGGGCTTACGCGGCAACAAACCAGTTTATTGATCTGATGATTCCGATGATGGCTGCAACTGCAAGCTGTATTGCAGGATACGGCAAATGGGTTACTCAGAGGGTTTTACTTGATCTTGAAATCATGGAACACTACCGCAAAGGAACAATCGAGGAGTACGGTGCTAAAACGGACAGCTGTCCGGTATGGTCCACACCGCCAAAACGCACTTTCACCGACTGGGTAAAATGGTTCGGCTATGCCATATTCTCTATACTGAAAATCAATGAAGTCGATATATTCTTCTTTGCAGCATTAGCTTTAATAACTGAAAAATACTGGCTTTTCACGCGCCTTGACAGCGGCCTTATTCTTTGTGGCATAATCGCAGCTCCGATAAAATTCTCTGTTAGAATTATCAGAAGAGAACGCGAGGTCGAGAAAATTCCGAGAAAAGCGGAATGAACAGCGGCCAGAGTTTACAAATCATAGCAAAAATCAAAAGCGATTTTCCTTCAAAATTCGGTATCCCGCGTCAAAGCGGTCTTGCTCCGTCACTTACAGCAAAGATAGTTTTTGAGAACAAATTCCGTTCTCCGGAAGCGTTAAGCGGACTTGAAAATTTTTCGCACATCTGGCTTTTGTGGGGATTTTCCGAAGCAAAGCAGGAAAGCTGGTCTCCGACAGTCCGTCCGCCGCGGCTCGGAGGAAACAAAAAAGTAGGGGTTTTTGCGACAAGGTCACCTTTCCGCCCAAACAGTATCGGACTTTCAGCTGTCAGAATCGAAAAAATTGAAAACTGTGATATATTCATCAGCGGCGCCGATCTCATGGACGGAACACCGGTTTACGACATAAAACCATACCTTCCGGCAGTTGATGCCATAACTTCAGCTACCGACCTTTTCAACACCATTACTGAAAAAGAACCGCTGAAAGTTGTTGTTCCGGCAGATTTTATTGACATAATTCCTGAAGAAAAGCTTGCACCGCTTAAAGAAATCCTTTCTCTTGACCCGCGTCCGGCTTACCAGAATGATCCTTCAAGAATCTACGGCTTTCCGTTTGCAGGATGCGAGATAAAATTTAAAGTTGAAAATAATATTCTGACGATTGTGTCAATCGAAAAACTGAACTAATTCTCGGAACCTTCGAAAAGTTTAAGGAATTCTCTGTTGATTTTGATATCTGCTGTAGCTCTAAGTTTTTCTACATAAGCTTCGTAGATTTGAGCTTTCTTTGCGCTTGCAAGACTGGATTTAAGAGTTGCTTTTGATCCTTCGAATTCTGCCATATCAGCCGCAGCATGTTTCGTGATTTTCGCAACGACATATCTGTTTTCTTCGGTCTTGAAAACTTCGTCAAGAAGCTTCGGTTCAGGATCAGAGAAAAGTTTTTCTATGAATTTCGGACTAAAACCGATTCCAGCGGCAAAAGTCGATTTTTTCGTAACGGAAATTTCCCTTCCGTTGAGATCCCAGTCAACAAACGCAGCTGCGATTTCTTCAGCGGTGGTTTCAGGTTTTTCTTTAAGCATTGCAAGGAGTTTTGCAGAATCAGCCTTTATTTTTTCTTCAATTTTCGGGGCAATAAGAAGATCTTTTGCCACATCGTTTTTGACATTTTCGAAAAGAGTCTGGCCTTCACCCTTCGAATACTTTGAAACATTGTCTTCAAAAGCCATCTTTGCCTTAGATTCGTTCTCTTTGAGGAAGGTAGCGATTTCTTCGTCCGTTATAGCGGAAAGAAGTTCATTTTTCTTTTCAGCCTTAAGATAGGAATCGGAGAAAACATAGACAAATGCATCAACTTTTTCATTTGCCGAAACAAATTCATCCTTTGCTTCGGTATCAGAAACTGTAATATTGTCAACAAGATAGGTTCTAAGTTTTCTTGCAAGAAGCTGCATTCTGACACGCTGCTCATAAGCGGAAATTGTCGTATTCAGTGTGAATTTAACCATATTTTCGTAAGACTCTTTGTCAAATGCACCGTTTTTCTGGAAATAAGGATTTCCGATTATTTCTTTGCTTACTTCTTCGTCAGAAACTTTGAAACCGAGTTTTTGAGCTTCCTGAGCAACAAGAATTTCACCGATCAGACCGTTCAAAGCCTTATCCGACAATTTATACTGTTTTGCCATTTCGTTGTTGAAATCTCTGAAAATTCTCTGGTAATAATCAAAAAGATTCGAGTAAGCAAAACGAAATTCCGACATTGTGATGACTTCACCGTTGACTGTTCCTGCGCTGTTTTGCACGGAATTGCAACCTGCCCGATCACCAGGGCCGAAAGAGATAACAAACGTAACGATAATCGCTGCAAACATAAGTGTTATAAGCAGCGAACTGCTTTTTTTTCTGATGTCCTGAAACATTTAAAACCTCTAATAAATAAAGATACAAAAAATAACCGGCGGGCATTCTACAAATAGTTGCCGAAAAAGCAATATTTTATTTATTCAAGATGCATGGAAGTGACCTGGCACGTCTCAGAATTCATTGCAGAAGCGCTATCAGCTTCTCTTCCGCAGCCTCTGTCATAGCAGAAAAAAAGGCAATCTCATCAGACGTAAATTTGCCGAGAACGAACGATGCGACATCACCCTTTTTCGGTCTGCCGATGCCGATTTTTATACGGAGAAAATTAGGGCTTCCGATTGAATTCGCTATTGATTTAAGTCCGTTGTGCCCTGCGAAACCACCACCTTCCCTGAATGCGACTGTTCCGAACTCTGTTTCGATGTCGTCATGTACGACAACAATTTCCTTGTCGTCCAGTTTGAAAAACGATTTTGCAGCCTGAACGCTTTTTCCGCTTAAATTCATAAAAGTTTCGGGTTTCAGAAAACAGTGCTGATTTCCTGAAAATTCTTTTTTTGCAAACATTCCGAAAAATTTCTGACTCCAGCGCACATTCTGAAGCATCGATATGTTTTCAGCAACGATAAATCCTGAATTGTGTCTTGTGAGTTTGTATTCCTGACCTGGATTTCCCAGAAAAACGACAAGCATTTTACTCTGCCTGAGTTTTGCCCTCTTCCGAAGAAGAATTCTCTTCCCGCGGTTCAGAAGCAGATTTTTCATCTTTCGCTGAATCATCTCCTTCCAAAGAAACTTCTTCAGCGCCTTCTTCATCGTCTTCCGGGATAGGAAGCTGGTTTGCGAAGTTGCCGTTGTGCCATACTCCGTATCTTACAGAACCGTTTTTTCCCGTAAACTTGCCTAGACCATGATAGGCACCATTAAGAAACTCGCCAGAATAAGTGCCAGATTTCATTGTTTTTTTGCCACTGCCTGTGATTACACCCTGACGGATTTCGCCTTCGTAAACATCACCGTTGGCAAAAATGTATTTTCCCGAACCTTCAGGATTGTCGGCTTCAAAATCACCGACATAGACATCTCCGTTCTTTTTGGTCAGTTTCCCTCTGCCTTCGCGTTTCCCGTCAACAAAATCACCTTCGTAGACAGCGCCGTTGCGGTAAGTCATTTTACCCTTCCCGCTCCGTTTATCGCCATCGAAATCACCTTCGTATTCCGCACCGCTCGGGAATATCATAACTCCGTGACCGTGCCTGAGATTCTTGCTGAAACTACCGCGGTATTCCCTTTCATCGGGGAAGCGGAAAACTCCTTCTCCATCCATCATATCGTTCTTGAAAGAACCTTCGTATCTCGCTCCGCTAGGGAATATCAGCGTACCCTGACCGTTGCGCAGACCGTCCTTGAACTCACCGATATATTTGGTTCCGTCTTTCAGAGTAAGTTCGCCCTGACCGTTGTAATGTCCGTTTGCGAAAAAACCTTTATAACGGTCACCGTTTGCATAGATATATTCGCCTTCACCGAACTTTTTGTGATCCTTGAACCCGCCGATGTAGCGGTCGCCGTTAGGCAGATTGTGGATTCCGTTTTCGGTAATGCCGTTATCAGCATCCTTCTGTTCTTCATCACCGTTTTCAGACTGTGCAGGAATGTTTTCCTTACGCGGACTCTTCTTCTCGGCAGTCCCGCACGAACAAACTATGAACAAAAAACAGCATAAAACACAAAATGCCTTTTTCATATTTCCTCCTACTGAATCAGAGAACAAGCCTCTACACCAAGCGTTTCACGGGCATCTCCGCCAAGTTCCGGAATATTCTGCGGACTGAAAAGTTCAACATTGCCGTTGCTGAGAGTGATCTTTCCTTGAGCGCCTGTCTCTATCACGGCTTCATCGATAGAAAAAGTTCCAGTTCCGAAAGCGTGGTAGCAGGAAATATTGTATTTATCGTCAATATCGGCAACTACGAACCGCGCCTCGCTCTCGTCAACAACACCTACATTATGGCTGCCTTTCACCGCTGAATCAATCTTTATTCTCAAAATGGATACAGGATTTATCGGTGTCATGGATTTAGTGTTAATCCCTGTCTGATATACTTCGATGATGCTTCCGTCACGCTTGTCTTTAGTCGTCCTCATAAAAGTTATCATATTTCCCGAAGCAAGCTGCATCGAAGCAACCGTTCCCTTGGCGAAAGCCTTCATGGTGACCTCGTTTTCAGTACTTGGATATACATTTTTGAGAATGAAAGAAAAACTTCCGGCAAATTCGGCACTGCCGTAAGGTGCAGGGAAAGAAACTTTATATTCAAACGCCTCTGAGACATTGCAGAGTTCATCCCACTCGGCACAGTTTTCAGCCGAACATTCGGCTGTTTTATTTTCCGCACAAGCCGCATCGAAACATTCGCGCCATCTTCTGTAGTTAAGCTGCCCCTCACTGTTGCCGTTGCCGTAACATTCGCTTACGCAATCAGAATCACCTTCAACACACCCTTTTGAACAGGCAATGATTCCTTCACATGTCTCCCAGAAATTTCCCGGTTGCACATTGTTGTCGGCATCGGAATCATCATCTTTTTCATCAGTTGTTTCTCCGTCATTGTCAGGCTGCTCAGCGGTATCAGTGTCCGTAGATTCTGCCGCGGTATCGGAAGAATCTTTATCGGGAACCGTATCTGTTTTATCATCGTTTTTGTCAGAATCATAATCATCATATTTGTCGTAATCGCTGCTGCCTCCGCCGCATCCGGCAAAAAAGAAAAGCGCTGTTAACAGAATAAACAGGGAAAATCTTTTCATATCTCCTCCTAAATATCGTAATAATCTTCGTTCTGCGGATAGTAGTTCTGTTCCAGAACGATTTTTTCAATATCTTCTAGTTTTCTTTCGTTTTCCAAAGCAATAATTTCGCGGACTTGAGCCTGAGTTGAAGCTATCACTGGTTTAACATATCCGTCTTTGAAATGTACTAGAAAAAGCATCTGTTTCAAATCATCACCGACTTTGCTGATAGACATTCCGACCTCCTAAAAATGACAAAAGATTTTAGTAAGTCGCATTTTTCTGTCAAGAAAGTTGACATTTATATATAATTTTAATACTTTGCCGCCAAGTTCATCCGATATTGGTCGGATGTTTATATATATTTTTCCCGGGGGAGCCGTAAGGCTTTTATATAATTTGGAAAAATCTGCTTTACGCAAACAGATTCTTTCGCTCAGGAAAAAGCTGAGTGCTGAAGAAATCACAGTTTTAAGCAACAAAATAAATAACAGATTGATTTCATTGGATATTTTTAAGAAATCTAATTTTATTGCACTTTATATTCCGATAAAAAACGAGGTCGATGTCCTGCCGCTTCTCCAGTGCGAAGGTAAGCATTTTCTCTTTCCGCGGGTCGAAAACGGAACTAAAAAACTCTCGTTTTACGAAGCAAAAAATATGGATGATTTCGAAAAAGGAAGTTTCAACATTCCGGAACCCAAAACAACTTTGAATAAAATCGAGATTGAAAATATCGACCTTTTCATTGTTCCGGGAGTCGCTTTTTCGGAAAAATGCGAAAGAATCGGTTACGGCGGCGGTTTTTATGACTCAACGCTTAAATATAAAAACAAAAATTCGTACACTCTCGGTGTCGCTTTTGATTTTCAGATCGTGGATTCGGGCTTTTCAGAGCCTTTTGACGAACGGACTAATGCAGTTGCGACTCCGGAGAGGATTATTATAAACAGTTAGAAAGGAGAAAAAAATGGAGTCAATAATTTTTCTTATTATTGGTCTTGTTATCGGAATTGCAGTCGGAATCGCACTTTGGGCCATGTTCAGAACGCTTGTTTTCAAAGAAAAAATGGAAAAAGCCAACAAAGAACTCAGCAACGCCAAAGACGAGGCCGCAAAAGTTGTGAAAGAAGCCGAAATCAAAGCACAGGAGATCGTTCTTGAAGGCAAAAAAGAGACAGAAAATTCAAAAAACGAACTTCTGAAGGAGTTCAAAGAGCGCGAAAGAAGGCTCAACAAACGCGAGGAACAGCTCACCCAGCGTGACGAACTCAACATCGTCAAAGAGAAAGAGCTGAAAACTATTGAGAAAAAGCAGAAAGATGACGAGATTTTCCTCGACAACCAGCGCGTTCAGCTTGAAGAAAAGCTCTCGGAAGTAAATACAGAACTTGAAAGAATCGCCGGAATGACTCAGGAAGAGGCAAAAGAAGTTCTCATTCAGAAAATCGAGGACGAAGCGAAACACGATGCCGCGAAAAAAATCAAGGCAATCGAAGATGCGATGGTCGAAGATGCAGAAAAGAAGAGCAAAGAGATTCTTTCGACCGCAATCCAGCGCTATGCTGGTGAATATGTCGTTGAAAACACCGTCACGACAGTCAGCCTTCCGAACGACGAGATGAAAGGAAGAATCATCGGCCGCGAAGGAAGAAACATCCGCGCAATCGAAGCAGTTACAGGAGTAGATCTCATAATCGACGACACGCCTGAAGCAGTAGTTATCAGCAACTTCAACCCGATCAGACGCCAGATTGCTTCTCTCACGCTTCAGAAACTCATCGCTGACGGCAGAATCCATCCCGGCAGAATTGAGGAAGTTTTCGACGCTTGCACGAAAGAAGTCTGGAAAGCAATAAAAGAAGCCGGCGATCAGGCTGTTTTCGATCTCGGAATCCATAAACTTCATCCAGAACTCGTCCTTCTTGTAGGTCGTTTGAGATACAGAACAAGCTACGGCCAGAACGTCTGGAAACACTCTGTTGAAGCGGCTTTCCTTGCAGGAGAGATCGCGGCTGAACTAGGTTGCAGCGCAAACAGCATCAAAAATGCAAAACGCGCAGGACTTCTTCACGATATCGGTAAAGCGGTTGATCACGAAATCGAAGGAAGTCACGCTTCAATCGGCGCAAAACTTGCGGAAAAATACGGCGAGCAGCACAGAATCGTCGCTGCAATCGCGGCACACCACGGCGAAGTCAAACCCGAAACCGTTCTCGACTTCATCGTTTCGGCTGCCGATGCTTTGAGCGGCGCAAGACCCGGCGCAAGAAGAGAGATGGCCGAAGCTTACGTTCAGAGACTTGCAGACCTTGAAAACATCGCGAACTCCTTCCCAGGCGTTGACAAATCGTTCGCGATCCAGGCAGGAAGAGAGCTCAGAGTCATGGTTGACACCGAAAAAGTCAACGACGAGAACGCTTACACCCTTGCGACCGATATCGCGAAAAAGATCGAGACCGACCTCTCCTACCCCGGTCAGATCAAGGTCATCGTTATAAGAGAAACAAGAGTCATCGCAACCGCTCAGTAAAATGGCTTTCAGGATCCTTGCTTTAGGCGACATAGTCGGAAGACACGCAAGAAACGTTGTCAAAGAGCAACTGCCTAAAATTATTAAAGATTACAAAGCTGATTTTGTCATTGCAAACGGCGAAAACACTTCGGGCGGCGCCGGACTTCTTGAAAAGCACGCGACTCTTCTGCACTCATGCGGAGTCGATGTCATAACTTCGGGGAATCACATCTGGAACAAGTCCGAAATTTATTCATTTATCGATAAAACGCCTTATGTTCTCCGTCCGGCGAACTATCCAGATGACCTTCAGGGCAAAGGCTCAGTCGTTGTTACGCACGAAAAAAGCGGAATAAAAATCGGAGTTTTGAACCTTTTGGGAACGGTTTTCATGCCGCCTATTGACAACCCTTTCAAAAAAGCTGTTGAAGAGATCGAAAAGATGCGAGCAGACGGCGCCGACATAATCGTTCTTGACTTTCATGCCGAAGCGACCGCCGAAAAAGAGGCATTTGGCTTTTATTTAGCCGATAAAATCGAGCTTTTCTTCGGCACCCACACCCACGTCCAGACTTCGGACGAGAAAATAATCAACGAAAGAATGGGCTTCATCACCGATTTAGGCCGCTGCGGTTCATTCTTCTCTGTCCTCGGTTTCAACGAAAAAGAGAGCATCACCGGCTATCTCTCGAACATTCCGCAACATTTCGTTCCCGCGAAAAACGATATAAAAATCGAAGGAATAATTGCTGATTTCGAGCTGAATCCCAGCCGTTGTGTTGCGATTGAAAGAATCAGAATTTAAAATTTGATAGGAAGAATCCGGGTTCGGGTCACACTCAGCTCAAGACAAGAAACAGAATTCATCAGTTGCAGTTGCCTGCTTTCTTGCATTAAAAAGATATTCATATATAAAACTTGCGTGTTTTCGTGTTGTCTGAAACAGGAGAGAAAAAATGAGATGTCCCGACTATGTAACCAAGGAATTTATAGCGCATGTCATCAGAGAGGATCTGGGGCGCGGCGATGTTACGACAAACTTTGTCTGCGATGAGCCACGTAACGGCAGGGCTTTCATCAAGGCGAAAAGCGACCTGGTGCTGTGCGGAGTCAACCTTGCGGCATACATATTTGAATTTATTGATGAAACTCTTGACATTGAACTTCTGGCGCGTGACGGAGAAAAACTCTGTACAGGCGAAAGAATCATGAATATTTCGGGAAACGCGGCATCGATCCTCAAAGCTGAAAGGACCGCTCTCAACTTTCTGCAGAGGCTCAGCGGCATCGCATCACTTACGGCTGAATACGTCAAGCAGATTGACAAATATTCGGAGACAAAAATCGCCGACACGAGAAAGACGACTCCGGGGCTCAGAACTTTGGAAAAATACGCTGTCAGAACGGGCGGAGGCAGCAACCACCGCTTCGGGCTTGACGACGGCGTGATGATAAAGGACAACCACATAGTTCTCGCAGGCTCTATTACTCAGGCAGTCGAAAACGTAAGAAGCAAAATCCATCACCTTCTTAAAATCGAAGTCGAAACAACGAATCTCGATGAAGTGAAAGAGGCTCTCGCCGCAAAAGCCGATGTAATCATGCTTGACAATATGGATACAGAGATGATGAGTGAAGCGATCTCAATAATTGGAGACAGCGCGAAAATCGAAATTTCGGGCGGCGTAACACTCGAAAAAATCAACGAGCTTTCAAAACTCGGAGCGGACTTCATTTCTGTCGGAGCACTCACCCACTCTGCCGTTGCGAAAGACATCAACCTCACGCTCGAAATTGTTTAAAAACACGCACATCAAACACAAATTCTATCAAAAGAAGGTTGCGGATCAGCTCAGTAGATTCAAAATTCAGAGCAAAATCACCCTATTTTCTTGAAAAATTCAGGCCTGTGAAAATCTGGTTTTGTGCTTTCGATATCAAAAAGGGTCATATAGTGCGGTGTCGGAGATTTGTCGCCACATTTGTAAATGTTGCCGATAAGTGACATTGTGTTAATTGTACAGTTGTCAAAAACAAAGACTTCTTTCGGTATCAAAACTTCAAGAGTATAGCTCGTTTCTTCATTTTTAATGCCGAACGGCTTGTCACCCAAAGTTGAAGAAACTTTAATATTTTCAATGATTTCAGGTTTAAGGAGTTCGCGGTTGAAGCGCTCTTTTCCGTATTCGGCGAGGATGCAGCCGATGCAGCTGATTTCAAAATTATAGTAGAATCCGTTGCCAAACGACAAAAACAGTTCGGAGCAGCTTTCTTCCCACACTTTTGAGTTTGTTTCGGAATATTCCGCTTTTACGCTTGGTTCCGTTATGTGAAAAACTGCCAATATTTCTTCGGGCGATGCTTCAAAATCGCATGAAACTTCAAGATTTTCGCAAGGTTTTGCAGCCCATGCCTGCTTTAAAAAATATCGTGTCATTACTGTTTTTCCAGAAAATCGGTGAGAGATTTCTCTTTTATGTTGAAATAATCGTCATAATCTATGATATCGTAAGCCTTTCCAGCGTAGACGACTTCTGGAAAACTTGTCATTCTCCCTATAAAATCCCCGCTTTCCGTTTCAAAGAGGTAAAAAGATATCTCGGAAGGAACAAGAACATTCGTCCTTTTGAAAACTGTGTACTTTGTGTCAGTGTGAATAAGATTTATGAATATTTCAGGATCGTCATTCCCTTTCGGAAAGGTGTAACTCAACTCTTTTTCTAAAGAATTTGTCGAATATTTTTCAACACTTATTTCTTTTGCAGCCACATCTCCCGATTCAGTTGCGATATAAAATGTCGTTCCCGAAAAACCTGTTATGTTGATAACTTTCACATTCATATCTGAAGTATGCTCGACAATCCTTTCTCCGGTCGATATGTCGAAAATATAAACTTTATCGAAATAATTCCCGGCACTTTCAGAATTTTGCGGTTCAATATTCCTGACTGTAAACGCGGCAAGCGAAACTTCTTCATTGCATGAAAGTATCGTTGTCCCCGTTCTCGGATAATTCCAGTATTCCTGCCCGTTTTTTACAAAAAGAATCGAGAAAAATTCATCACTTTGCGCAATGACAAAACCGTCATTTATGCAACGTACTTTACCGGAATAAGGTTGTAGCCACTCGCTTTCTCCGTTTGAAATGCTGTAACCGTTTATAAAATCGTAATCGGCAAGAATCGTATCAGGGAATGTATGAAAATTATTGAGATTTTCCAGAGGTTCTGTTTTCCATGCAGTTTTGCCGTCAGACAAGTTCAACGCGGTTATTCCCGATTTTTCTGTTCCGTAGAAAAAGAGATTTTCTTCGATCTTGAATTCAGCTGACAGGGTTTCTTCGCCGTTCAGAACGTTTTCCCAAATTTTTTCGCCGCTTTCGATATCGAAGGAACAGATAGAATTTTCTTCACAAAGAGTGTAGACTTTGCCGTCTTCAACGATAAAACCCTTGGAATCGGGTGAAAACACAAGTTTAGAAACAGTCTCGAAAATTATATCCCCTTTTTCTCTGTCCAAAAGGCAGACGCGGTCTTTTTTGCAGTTGCAGGCAAGCATATCACCGAAAATTTTAACCACGGGCGTTCCAGGATGACCCGAAATGTTCTTTTCCCACTTCTCTGAAAAAGGAGAAAGAGTCGAAGCAAAAAGATAGTTCTGTTGGTCTTTCTGATAGATAATGTACATATTGTCCTTTTCGGAAGTGTAGAACAGCATCTTTCCGTTTTTGTGGAAGGTTTCACTGCACGAAATACAGAAAAACAACGAAAATACCAATAAAATCAAACAAATTTTGTTAAAACACAATTCTTTTTTCATCTTTTTTTATCTTTTGACGATGATAATTTATCCTCTTTTATAAAAAAACTTTTTCTGTTACCGATAGCCTTTTCAAGCTGAAGCGTCCTTGTAGCTGAAAGTGTCCTGAAATTACCGGCTATGTCGAACGGAGCTGTCCACACTCTTTCGTAGGTGTAAAGCAAAGGATCGACAGTTTTACCGTCCTGCATGACTGTAAAATGAAGATGCGGTGCAGTCGATCTGCCGGTACTTCCTGCTCCTGCAATGATTTCACCTCTTGTCACCTCTCTGCCGTTTGTTGTCAGAAATCTGTTAAGATGTCCGTAGATAGTGCGCAAACCGCTACCGTGGTCTATTACGATAGCTTTTCCCAAACCACCTTTTTCACCTGCGAAAATGACCCTTCCGCTTTCCGCAGCGCGGACTGGCGTATCTATTTTGGCCAGAATATCAACTCCGCTGTGAAATTTTTTGTGTTTGTTGAACGGGTCTTTGCGCGTGCCGTAGTAACTAGTTATTCTGCCGCTGTCTATCGGAGCGCGGAAAAATCCTGGAGGTGAAAGAACAACTGTGTGTCCGGAAACAAAATAGTCTCCGTAAATATAGTCTCTGAAAGCCGTCATCGTGAAGTCACCGAGAGTTTCACTTTTGACCGAAAAACCAAGTATTCCGTAAGTTTTCACAAGAATGTCCCTGTCGAATATCCCTTTTATCATGAAAGCTATGGAATCGCCCGGTTTCAGCTTGTCAAGAATTCCCCAATCCCATATAAGACGCTCTTTTGCAATGTCGTAAAACTGCGGATCGTCCTCTGCCAAAGATTTCTTTATGGTGTAGAAGCGGATCATCGTCTTTTCCTCAAGCTGTATCGGCTCATTTTTCCTGACATACTCCTTGCCGCGCCTGACAAACGATATCTTTTCACCTTTTGAATTGTTCGCATAGTGATGAAGATCGTATGAAAGAGTTTTGTCGCCGACTGTAGTCACAGAAAAAACATCACCGTTCATGAATTTTGTCAGTCCAGCCTGCTTGCGATAAAGTTTCTTTGCATTTTCCCATGTATCTTCTCCAAGAATTTCAGCAAAAAAATCATCGTATTTCGCCTCAGGAACCTGAAGATGTAACGTTTCCTTAAGTTTTTTTCCGCTTTTGTTGTCCCAGCCCACATTGATGTTTACATCTTTTTTCAAAGATTCGTAGTATCCGTATACAGACAGCGCCGCAAGTAGCGCCAATGCAGTCACCAGAACAATCTTAAGCTTCATAAACTACCGGATTTTATTAGATATTCTTGTTTGGGCCGCAAAGTCAAAGAAGTGGAGTTTTTCATGTTTCAAAGAGAGAGCGATTTTGCTTCCGATGTCGAAGTTTCTCGCTTTTTCCGATTCGGTTTCAACTGTTATCTTCACATTTTCCGAAACTGCGACATGAATCAGCGACATTCTGCCGAGAGCCTCGACGATTTCGACAGTTCCCGTGATTTCAGGTTCTTTTTCGTCAAAAATGAAGTCCTGAGGACGTACTCCGACGATGATTTTTTCGGGATTGAAACCATCTTCCGCCGAAACTTTGATTTTTATGTTTTCGCCGTTCAAAACAAGGTCGTTGCCGTCTCTTTTTGCTTCAAGTTCAAGCAGATTCATCGAAGGCGAGCCGATAAATCCGGCGACAAAAACGTTCTGCGGAGTGTCGAAAAGTTCAGCCGGAGTCCCTACCTGCTGAATAATTCCTTTGTTGAGAACAACGATTCTGTCTGCAAGCGTCATCGCCTCAACCTGATCGTGCGTAACGTAAATTATCGTGGTTTTGAGCCGTTCATGCAGCTTTTTGAGTTCGACTCTCATTTGCGTTCTAAGGGAAGCATCAAGGTTGGAAAGCGGTTCGTCGAAAAGGAAAACCTTCGGGTCTCTGACAATGGCACGTCCCATCGCCACTCTCTGACGCTGACCGCCGCTCATCTGCTTCGGAAGCCTGTCGAGAAGATGTGTGATGTCAAGCATTTGTGCTGCTTCCTCGACTTTTTTGTCGATCTCGGCCTTCGGCATCTTTCTCATTTTGAGGGCGAAAGCCATGTTTTCGCGCACCGTCATGTGCGGATAAAGGGCGTAACTTTGGAAAACCATCGCGATGTCGCGGTCTTTCGGAGCGACGTCATTGACAACTCTCTCACCGATTTTTATGTTTCCGCCAGTGATTGTCTCAAGACCCGCAAGAGTACGGAGAAGCGTCGATTTACCGCAGCCTGACGGCCCTACGAGCACGAGAAATTCACCGTCACTGACCGTTAAATCAATCCCTTTAAGTATGGTCGTTTCCTCGTTGTATTTTTTGACGACTTTTTCAAAAGTAACAGATGCCATTTATCCACCTCCAAACAAAAATCCGGCTATTATAGATAAAATTTAAATAATATCAAAAGTTTGAATAAAAAAAATAATAGAATGCTCTCTTGACTTAAAAATCCGACTCATTAGAATACCGCAACTGATTGCTAATTAACTTTGGAGGAACTCATGGATTTTACAAACAAAATCGAGACAGCTCTTACTTTCGACGATGTTCTTCTTGTGCCGCACTATTCGGAGGTCCTTCCGAAAGACGTAAACATCACGTCGAGACTCACAAAAAACATCATTCTCAATACGCCGTTTTTAAGTTCCGCAATGGATACCGTAACTGAAGTTGACACCGCTATTGCTATGGCGCGTCACGGCGGAATGGGTGTCATTCACAAAAATATGACGATAGAGGAACAGGCGAAACAGGTTAAGATGGTCAAGCGTTCTGAAGCCGGCGTGATAACAAACCCGATTACGATTACACCGAACGAAAGCATTTCTGACGCACTCGATCTCATGCAGTCAAACAGGATTTCAGGCGTTCCCGTAGTCGAAGGCGAGAAACTCGTCGGTATAATTACAAACCGAGACCTTCGTTTCGAGACAAATATGGAAAAAAAGGTCGGGGATCTGATGACCAAAAAGCTGGTCACGGTTAAAGAAAATTTCCCTATGGACGAAGCCAAGGCTCTTATGCATGCAAACAGAATCGAAAAACTGCTTGTCGTTGACGATAACGGCGGCCTTGTCGGCCTTATCACGACAAGGGATATAGAAAATCAGGAAAAGTTCCCGAATTCGGCGAAAGACAAATATTCGCGTCTTCTTGTAGGAGCTGCCGTAACTCCGACTTCAGCAGGTTATGACCGCGCTGCGGAGCTTGTCAAAGCAGGCGTTGACGCACTTGTTCTCGATTCAGCTCATGCTCACTCGAAAAACGTCATCACCGTTGTCAAAGACTTCAGAAAATTCTATCCCGATGTAGACATAATCGCAGGAAACATCGTCACCGCTGAAGCTGCCGAAGAGCTTTTCAAAGCAGGTGCAGACGTTGTCAAAGTCGGAATCGGACCTGGCTCCATCTGCACGACACGAATCGTCGCAGGTGTCGGTTATCCGCAGCTTTCTGCAATCATGAACGTTGCTCCAATCGCTAAAAAATACGGAAAAACGCTCATCGCTGATGGCGGTATCAAATACTCGGGCGACATAGTCAAAGCAATCGCGGCAGGTGCAGACGCAGTCATGATCGGCGGAATGTTCGCCGGCACTGCCGAAGCTCCGGGTGAAATCGTCCTTTACCAGGGCAGATCCTACAAAATGTACCGCGGAATGGGCTCTCTCGGCGCAATGAAGAAGGGAAGCAAGGACAGATACTTCCAGGACAACGTCACCGACGCGCAGAAATTCGTCCCTGAAGGAATCGAAGGCCGCGTCGCTTACAAAGGACCTATTGCCGATACAATTTATCAGCTTGCCGGAGGCCTGAAATCAGGTTTCGGTTATCTCGGCGCTGCAAATATCGAAATGCTCCGCGAGCACGCTCAGTTCGTCCAGATCACGAACGCAGGATACCGCGAAAGCCACGTCCACGATGTCACAATCACGAAGGAAGCTCCTAACTACAGAACCGAAAATAACTAAAAACAGAGGTTTTGATGATTGATCGAAGCAAGGAAACTTTTCTCGGACACCCGAAAGGGCTTTTTGTCCTCTTTTTCACCGAACTTTGGGAACGTTTTTCTTTCTACGGAATGAAGGCTATCCTCGTTCTTTACATGGTCGCTTCCGTTCAGGACGGAGGTCTCGGCTGGAGCGACGCGAAAGGGCTCGCTATTTTGGGCTACTACCAGCTTCTGGTCTATTTGATGTCCGTTCCCGGCGGATTTGTAGCTGACAGGTTGCTCGGACAGCGCAAAAGCGTCTATCTCGGTGGACTCCTTCTCTGCGCGGGACACTTTCTCATGGCCTATCCTCCGGTATGGGCATTCTACGGCGCTCTCGGGCTCATAATTCTCGGTGTCGGACTTCTCAAACCAAACATTTCGACCATGGTAGGCGAGCTTTATCCTGACGGAGACCCTAGAAAAGACGCGGGTTTCACGATCTTCTACATGGGAATCAACGTCGGCGCGTTTGCAGCAGGAATCGCAGTCGGCTGGCTTGCATATAAATACGGCTGGCACTGGGGATTCGGTCTCGCTGGCGTCGGAATGCTTGTCGGACAAGCGGTTTACGCTTACGGCCAGAGATATCTCGGTACTGCCGGACAGCTTAAAACCAAGGCTGAAGGTTCTGCGGCAGTCGAAAAACAGCCTCTCACGGCACTTGAAAAAAGAAAGATCGGACTTGTTCTCTTTTCATTTTTCATAGTCATCATCTTCTGGGCAGCTTACGAGCAGGCTGGCGGACTTCTTAACCTCTACACCGACCGCTACACCGAGCGCAACGTTCTTGGTTTCGAAATTCCGACAGCGTGGTTCCAGTCGCTTAACCCGCTTTACATCATGATCTTCGCACCTATTGTTGCAGCATTCTGGGTATTTCTGGCAAAACACAAAAAAGAGCCTTCCGCAATCATGAAAATGGGTTTGGGAACAGTAATTTTAGGCATCGGCTTCATCTTTATGGTCGGCGCATCGCTTGAAAGAGGCGGAGATGAAACAGTGAAAAGCAGCGCTCTCTGGCTCTGCATGGCATACTTCTTCAACACGATAGGCGAACTTGCACTTTCGCCCGTTTCGCTTTCATTCATCACGAACATGGCTCCGAAACGGATGACTTCGCAGATTATGGGCTGGTACTTCGCAGTCACCGGAGTCGCGGCATGGCTTGCTTCGAAAATCGGAACTCTCGCCGATGTTCTCGGCGAACTTTCGGTATTTACGCTCATCGCCGCATTCACGATCTTCTTCGGCGGTCTCCTCATGATCGTTGCACCGAAAATCAATAAAATCGCAAATATTTCCGAATAGTTTACACCTTTACGGAGCATATTCATGGAACTTTTGAGAATCAGACTCGAAAAACTTTTAAAAAAAGCCGTCGAAACGATAAAGCCCGACTTCGACGACTGGAGCAGGCTCGTTCTGCAACCGGCGACTGACGAAAAGTTCGGCAACTACCAGACGAATTTCGCAATGACGGCTTCAAAAATATTCAGACAACCGCCTAAAATGATTGCTGAAAGCATAATTTCCGCAATTCCTGAAAACGATATCCTTGAAAAAGCCGAAGTCGCGGGCCCGGGCTTCATCAATTTCTTTCTGAAAAACTCCTTTGTCGCTGAAACTGTCAGAAAAACCTTCACAGAAAAGTGGGATTTTTCGCACATAAACACAGAAGGAACAGTCGTCATCGACTATTCTTCACCCAATATCGCAAAACCGATGCACGTCGGACACCTTAGAACCACAATTATCGGCGACAGCATAAAAAGGATAATGAATTTCATTGGTTACAATGTCGTTGCCGACAACCATTTAGGCGACTGGGGAACGCAGTTCGGAAAACTTATCGTGGCTTACAGCCGCTGGCTTGACAAGGAAAATTTCGAGAAAGACCCTATTGCGGAACTTGAAAGGCTCTACATAAAATTCGGCGACGAAGCCGAAAAAGACCCAGACCTTGACGAACTTGCGAGAGCGGAACTCAAAAAAGTTCAGGACGGTGACGAGGCGAATCTCGCTCTCTGGAAAAAATTTGTCGAAATAACGCTTAGTGAGTGCAAGAAGATTTATGAATATTTAGGAATAAATTTCGATACTTATTATGGCGAATCCTTCTATCACAAGCTTATGCCCAAAGTTATCGACGAGCTTGTAGAAAAAGGGCTTGCGGTAGAAAGCGAAGGTGCTTTAGTAGTATTTTTTGACGAGAAAGATAACCTTCATCCCTGCATCGTGAGAAAAAAAGACGGTGCATTTTTATATGCGACGAGCGATCTCGCGACTATAAAATTCAAATACGAAAACTACAAAATGAATAAGGCTCTCTATGTCACAGATGACAGGCAGGCAGTTCATTTCAAGCAGATTTTCAACATCGCCGAGCGCGCCGGCTGGAAGATGGAATTTGTCCACATACCGTTCGGAGTTCTCTCCTTCAACGGCGAAATTCTGAAAACCCGCGCCGGAAACACGATAAAGCTCGCTGACCTTTTCAAAGAGGCTGAAAGCAAGGGTTTGAGCGTTGTCGAAGAGAAAAATCCCGAACTGCCAGAAGATGAAAAGAAAAAAATCGCCAAAGCTGTCGGCATCGGAGCTCTCAAATACTCCGACCTTTCGCAAAACAGAACGAGCAACATCGACTTTTCGTGGGAGAAAGCGCTCAGTTTCGACGGCAACACCGCACCATACCTGCAATATTCCTACGCGAGGGTACAATCAATCAAGCGCAAAGCCGCAGAAAAGGGAGTAACTATCGATTTTAATTCAGAGATCAGAATTGAAAGCGACATCGAAAGAAGCATCGCCGCAAGTGTCGCAAGATTCCCGGAATGTGTCGAAAAAGCGGCTGAACTCTATAAACCCAACTTCATCGCAGACCACATTTTCGATTTGGTTCAGAAATTCGGCACTTTCTACAACTCGACTCCTATTCTCAAAGCAGAACCCGAGCAGATGCAGTCACGCCTTCTTCTTGCCGAAGCAGTGGCACGGACTGTCAGAACAGGACTGGATCTTCTGGGGATCGAAGCACCGGAGAAGATGTAGATCGCGCCATCTGCGTTACGCCTAATCATATCATCGTGACGACGACACGACGTGACGGCGTAACGTTTTAAGTGAGAAAAGACAATAATTTCAACAGCTTGTGCGCACAAACCACTGAAATTAAACAAAAAACTTGATTTTTCAAAAAATATTCGTAGTATGCATCCGCCTTTCGGGGTGTAGCGCAGGCCGGTTAGCGCATCGGTTTTGGGAACCGAGGGTCGGAGGTTCGAATCCTCTCACCCCGACCATTTGGTCTTGGCAGCCGGATGCTTTGAGTGTGCGCCCATGGCTCAGCTGGATAGAGCAACGGACTTCTAATCCGTAGGTCAGAGGTTCGAATCCTCTTGGGCGTACCATTTTTGATGTTCTTTTTAATTTGAAGATACGTGGTGGGTGTAGTTCAATGGTAGAGCACCGGATTGTGGATCCGGGCGTTGTGGGTTCGAGCCCCACCTCCCACCCCACTACTTACATGTGGGCCCTTAGCTCAGCTGGTAGAGCAACTGACTCTTAATCAGTGGGTCGAAGGTTCGAATCCTTTAGGGCCTACCATCTTTTTTTCTACTTTGAACCTCCTCACACAGTTTTTAGAACTTTTTGAAAAAGGATAAAATTCTATCCTTGCGAAAGTGGCGGAATTGGCAGACGCACCAGACTTAGGATCTGGCGGGAAACCGTGGGGGTTCGAGTCCCCCCCTTCGCACCAAGTTATTGATAAGACTGGGTTTTTAATACAAACAAGTTTTAAACGGAGAAAAACATGGATTACAAAATCAATCATCTCAGCACAGTGGAAAAAGAGATCGAAGTCAGCTTTTCCGCAGAAGAGGTTCAGGCTCAGTTCAAACAGGAATATTCGCAGCTTTCGCACACAGTAACAGTCAAAGGTTTCAGACCGGGTAAAGTTCCGCTCAACGTTCTGAAACAGTTCTACGGCAAAAACGTAAAAGCCGATGTTGAGAGACATTTTATTTCCGAAGGTATGCAGGAAGCAGTTCTCAAAGAAAAACTCAGACTCGCAACAAATCCTGAGATTTTTGATGAAACTGAACTTAACGAAACCGGTGCTTTTACTTTCAAACTCAAAGCTGAAGTTTTCCCAGAAATCGACATCGAGCTCAAACCTTTCGAGCACGATTTCACTCCGATAAAATACGACGAAACGATGCTTGAGAACGAACTTGAGGCAATCAAGGCTAAGTTCATAGAATACAAAGAGAGCGACGATGCTGTTTCGGCTGAAAAAGACAGACTCGTCATTTCGTTTGTCGGAAAAATCGACGATAAAGAAGTTGAGAACACCGCAGGAAAAGACGTAACAGTTATTGTCGGCGACGGCAAATTCGTTCCCGATTTCGAAAAGGCTCTCTACGGCCACAAAAAAGGCGATTCCTTCACTGCTGACGTCAAATTCCCCGAAGATTACAGGTCAAAAGAACTTGCAGGCAAAACCGTTCAGTTCACAATCGACGTTACAAAAGTCGAAAAATGCGAGAATGCTCCTGAACTTACCGACGAATTCCTTGCAGGAAAAGAAGGTTATCCGGATACCGTCGCAGAGCTTAAAGAGCAGATTAAGAAAAATATCGAGAATTATCTCAATGACATTTCGATGCAGGGCAAAAAGAGCATCGCTATCGAAACTTACGTCAAAGAATACGACTTCGAAGTTCCGCCGTCATTCATGCTGAACGAGAAGAATGCAAGAATCGATGACTACAAACGCGAATTCAAGGCTGAAGAAGTTCCAGCTGAAGAGCTTGCTAAAATCGAAGACGACGCAAAATTCGCAATCAAAAGATACATCATTCTCAACACTCTCGCTGACAAACTTGACATCACAGTAACCGACAAAGACGTTGACATCGCTTTTGCACAGGAAGCTATGCAGTACGGCCTCCCTGCTGAGTTCGCGAACAAACTCCGCGAATATGCAGGTGAAGAGAGAATCAACGCGAAAAAATATGAGATAAAAGAGCAAAAGGTTCTTGAAAAAATGGTTGAAAAGATGGTTTTCACCGAAAAAGAACCTGAAAAAGCTGACGATAAGAAAGCTGAATAATCAAAATATATGAAAAAAATCCCTTTTTTATTCCTTTTAATTCCTTTGTTTTTCTGTGTCTCATGTTTTGACGAATGGTCTGATGCCGCGCCCGATCCAATGACTTGGGATGAAGCGGTAAAATACTGCGACGAGCTTGAAAACAAAGGCTACGACGACTGGTATCTGCCGACAATAGACGAGCTCAGAATGCGGATTACAAACTGTCCGGCGACCGAGCCCGGCGGTTCCTGCCCTGTTTCAAGGGTCAACCAGCATCTTACATGGGACGATCTTAAAGAAGAATTCGGCTGCGGCGGCTGCAATGACGGCGCGAATCACAGTCTTGACGGTAAAGATTCAGGCTGGTACTGGTCTTCTTCGGCACGTTCTAAACACGCAATCGTCGCATTCCGCGTAAATTTCGACACAGGTGCAGTCGGCAACTACAACAAAGACCACAAATTCAACGTCCGCTGCATCAGAGACAACTCCCATGATCTGGATTGGGGTTGGGACAACAACGACGACGAATAAAATCTAAGAACTATCCTTTGACACCGCCGGCAGTAAGACCGCCGATAAGGCTTTTCTGGAGAATGAAGAAAAGAATCATAACGGGAAGCGAAACGATTATCGCACCGGCCGCAAAGTGTCCCCACTCTGTCGAATAGCTTCCGACATAGTGCTGAAGCGTTACCGGCAGCGTGAAAGCCCTTTCGTCACCTAGGAAAGTCGCCGCGAGAATGAACTCGTTCCATGCCGTCATAAAGCTGAAAAGCGCCGTAACGACTATCGCCGGTTTTGCAAGCGGCATAACGATTTTTATAAAAATTGTCCACTGCGAAGCGCCGTCCATGATTGCTGCCTCTTCAAGATCCTTCGGAATAGTGTCGAAGTAGCCTTTCAGCATCCAGACACAGAACGGAATAGCGGTTGTCGAATAGACAAGAACAAGCCCCGCCATGCTGTTGAGAAGTCCGAGTTTGTCAAGCAGTATATAAAGCGGAATCGCCATGACGACTCCAGGAAACATCTGGCTTACGAGAAACATTTTCATTCCGAAGTTTTTGCCCGGAAACTCAAAACGCGAAAACGCGTAACCTGCCGTAGTTGCAAGGGTTATGCCAAGAAGTGTCGTCGCCGCTGAAATTATGACACTGTTTAAGAACTGTCTTCCGAAAAGCCAGCTTCCGTTTGAATCTGTCGTAAAAATAACGTCTTTGAAATTGCTCAAAGTGAACTCGGTAGGAATCGGATTTGCCGAAAGCGAAAATCCCTGACCGCTCGAAAGAGCCATTTTTATAACCCAGAGCACTGGATAAATCACGATTGCACATATCAAAATCAACGAAAGATGCATTAAAATCATCTTTCCGGTACTGACCTCTTTTTTTGCCATGAAACACCTCCAAAACAAACGCGGTATTTTACTCAAAAAATAAAAAATAGACAGATTTCAGCCTAAAAAAACGGCTTTCCGACAGAACGTCTTGCAGTTTATTCAATAAAATCAATAAGTTGCAAAATAAAGCCTGTAAAAGTTTGACATTCATAAAGTTTTCACTATTATACCGCCGTTTTTCTGGTTCGTTACAGAAACGATTTCTTGAGTTGAATGGGTCGGTAGCTCAGATGGAAGAGCATCTGACTTTTAATCAGGGGGT
>Ga0310696_10001819_pt1 | contig 29831 bp, 3 predicted proteins | sample AusTroGonzalo_MG_4_FD_203885 | JGI IMG/M metagenome (GOLD analysis project Ga0310696, IMG submission 203885) | Bovine rumen microbial communities from tropical cattle in Woodstock, Queensland, Australia - Gonzalo_02 (v2) (version 2) | ecosystem: Host-associated > Mammals > Digestive system >... | reverse complement strand
CTACGCATTATGCAGCAGGTGACAGTTTATATGGCCATGGCGGCAATGTCACCCTCAACATCTTTGGCGGCAATATCAGTAAAGCCGCTTTCGGAGGCAGCGATGTCAATGGCGAGATTGATGGCAAGATTCAGGTCAATGTGTATGACATAGGTGGCGATTGCGGCCTGTATTTGGAGGATTTGTATGGGGCAGGCCGTCATACGGATTATGTACCCAACTATACCCGTGGAGAAAATGAACCCTATTATCAAACACCCGAAATCAACATCATTCACGGCACGGTGCATGGCAATGTGTATGGCGGTAGCATGGGTGAATTGGATGCTATTACGGGTGTGTTGGTTGACACGGCGTATGTTAAAGCCAGCCCCGTAATCAACATGGGTTACTATGCAGCTCAGGGAGCTCCAGGCCAAGAGGGTACGCTTGTCGATAGGCTCAACGACACTATTTTTGCACATCCTACTTGTGGACCACATTATAATTGGAACATACCTGCAACGTATTCTGCACAAGTCGGTGGCACTCCTGGAAAGGGCAATATGTTTGGTGGCGGTGCCATATCATACGTGACCGACAGCACCTTTGTTTATATCCGTGATGGCGTGATTAAAGGCTCTGTCTATGGCGGAGGTATGGGTGATTGTAGTGACCAAAACACTGGCTTGGTGCAAGGTAATACCTTGGTCAACATGTCGGGTGGAACTGTGGAACGCAGTATCTACGGCGGCGGCATGTTGGGCTCGGTGGGTACCTTCACTCACTATGACACGGTGACCTACCGTAATTTAGCCAACAATGCCGACAGCATTTCCGTGTACATCCCCGATACATGCAAACCTGGCACTGGCATAGCCAAAGTGTTGATTAGCGGCGGATCTGTGGGTCGGAATGGTTCCTTGATGCCTTGGATTGATCATAACCCAGATGACGACGACCGTGGCTGGGTCTTCTGTGGTGGCCAAGGCGAGGCCGACTCCATCAATTATTATAGGTCCATCGCAATGGGTGTGGTTGACAGCACCTATCTGCGCATCAGCGATTCGGCACTCATCACGGCTTCGGCCTACGGCGGTGCTGAGAACGGCTTGGTGCTGCGCAACACCAGCGTGAACATTGCTGGTGGACAAATTGGTACGGGATGTAGCGATAATACGACAACGCAAAACGGCGTGTTGGTCGGTAGTTTTGATCCCATGTACGATGAAACATTGTGGACGAGTGCCATAAATGCCGTAAGAAATGGTGATCCTGAAACAATCAACAGCATTGCAGCCCAATTCCACGAGTGCGATGCATGGGATTATGGCGATGGTCAAGGCAATTTCCATGTGTATGATATCTTCTATGACTCACTTTACAATGGTGTGCTATATAAGCCTGATAACTCTTGCGATACAGCTGGTTACAACGGCCACTCGTTCTTCGGCAACGTGTTCGGTGGTGGCTCAGGCTTCTATCCCATTGCCCCCGGCGTTTGGAGACGCACGGCAGGGCAGGTGAGGGGCAACACCACCGTCAACATCACGGGAGGCCACATTCTCACCAGTGTGTATGGTGGTAATGAGGTTACCGACGTTCTTGGCAAAGCTACCGTTAAGATGAGTGGCGGTACCTTGGGCGTGCCGCGTACCCTCAGTCAAATTGCGGAGCACCCTGTCACCTGTTACCTCTTCGGTGCAGGCATGGGTGACCCGCGTGTCCTGTTCAACGTTTGGACCAATGTGAATGAAGTGGAAGTCAACGTTACGGGTGGCGCCATCTTCGGCTCCATCTTCGGTGGCGGCGAGGAAGGCCGCGTGCTTAAAGACATCGAAATGGAAATCGGCGGTGCAGATACTTATATCGGCACTTGGGGCTATTCTTACCTGGACGGCAACGTGTTCGGCGGTGGCCGTGGCTTCTCGGGCGAGGCTCTAACGGCTGGCTCGGTGGGTGGCAATATCAATCTGAACATTAGCGGTGGCACGATGCTTGGCTCCATCTATGGCGGTGGACGTTTGGCCTCGGTGGGCACGCCTTTCGTTCCGGATGACAATCCGCAATACGGCCTCATGCAACCTGACGACTACAGCGACCCTGAGCATCCTATCATGCACGGCCATATCAACATCAACATTACGGGTGGTGTCATTGGCAATGACTACGAGTCGAAGCTCCACGTTGGCAACCCGGCCCTTGCGAATGGACGCTCATACGGCGGCAACGTTTTCGGCGGCTCAATGGGTCGTTTGACCCTGCTTGACGGCATCACCGTGAACCCATTGTGGACCAACTTGGGTAAGGTGAAGAATACCTCTGTCACGATTAGCGGCGACAACACCATCATCAAGGGTAGTGTGTACGGCGGTAGCGAGTTTGGCACTTTGTCGAGCAATGATGAAGACATCAATGCAGGCAGGCCTTCAGGCAATGCCACTGTGACCATCAATGGCGGTACCATCTGGCGCAACGTGCATGGTGGCAGCTATGGCAGCATCGACACCACGATGAAAGCACCTTTGCACGTCAATGGTAATGAGACTGTGATGGTTACTCCTATGCAGCGTTCAGGCCGCATCGATGGCAACACCAAAGTCGTAATGAATGGCGGCTGGGTGAAGAAGGACATCTTTGGTGGCGGTGAGTTGGCCTCAGTGGGTACCCTTACCGAATGGCCTACCATTCACGAAAACGAATCACAATGCTTTGCCCTCAGTTGGCCTTACGAGTTCAAGTATGCTGCGAATACGGGTATCGATTCCGTTATCATCAATAATGGCCGTATCGGCTTGTCAGGCAACGACTATATGGGTCCGTGGAATGAGAATGATGAACCCATCTATTATGCTGAGAATGACGTGAACCAGTTGAATCCGATTAAGTATGTCCTTCCGGCCGATGCCAGTAAACTCAAGAAAGCCCGTGAGGACAACGGCGATGTGTTTGGCGGTGGCAAGGGCGTTGCTGGCGATCGTTATGATATGGCCCACTGCGCCAACGCTAATAATACCGTGGTTAACATCAATATCACAAGCGATGCAACCGCGACAAACTACAAACCGTATTATACTGGTGACATCACTTATGAGTATGCCTTCTATGAAAAATACAGCGATTGGAAAATCGGTGATACGGTCTTCGGCAGTCGGGCTTGCATCTCTGGTGCTTTGTATGGCGGCGGCGAAAACGGTCATGTGAACGAAGACGCGCGTGTTATCCTTAAGAATGGCCTCATCGGACATAACATCTACGGCGGCGGCAAAGGCACGGATACTTACATCACCAAATTGATAAATGAACAAACAGGCGAGGAATACAATGCAGAAATCACCAGCATTACAGCAGGCAAGGTGTTTGGCAATACATACGTCACCATGGACGGCGGTACTGTAGTGCGCAACGTGTATGGCGGCGGCAACCGCGCATCGGTGGGTAAGGGCAACTATGCCGGCGGCCCTGGCGACTATCAGGAGGCAGGCTACGGCGAAGCATGGACGAATAATACCTTATTCCTCAAAGACACCCTTCAACATTCAGGCCACACCTACCTCTACATCAACGGTGGCCAAATCGGCACCACTAATGGCATGAAAGATGGCATTCCCACAGGTAACGTGTTCGGCAGTAGCCGTGGCGAAGCGGCACCCAACGTGCGCCAGACGCTTTCGCCTCGTATCCTTTACTATCCCGAGTTCTTCCTCGGCTATGTCAACCATACCCATGTCTTCATCGGCGACACTTCAGTCACTACGTCACCGCGCATCTATGGCTCGGTGTACGGCGGTGGTCAGGACGGTCACGTGCGTGTGGGCACTGAGGTTGTCGTCAACAAGGGCGAAGTCGGCAATCCCTACGAGAGCAGGGAAGCAGCTATTGAATTGGTGGGCACCGCCGATTTGACCGACTACCAGTGGATGGGTCGTGGCTCTGTCCACGGCGCAGGCTTGGGCTTGGGCAAGTTCACGAGTGCCGACAATACAGAACATTTCAGCACCAGTGCCGGCTCGGTGACGCAATACACCAACGTGACCATCAACGGCGGCACCATCCACCAGAACGTGTATGGCGGCGGCCCCTTGGCATCCGTCGGTCCTCCGCGCATGGCCCTGAAATACGATGCCAATCGCAGCCAAACCCTCGCCAAGGTCAACATCAACAACACCATCGGCGTTGTGGCTGATGTCATCGGCGGAGCGGATACCCTCGACCACGCGCAACCCTATGACTCCATTGTGAAGTGGAAATATGGCGGTCATGTGTATGGTGGTAGCCGTGGTGTCTTCAATTTCGATGAAGACCCGCTCCTTACGTATAATGGCTATGCCACCACTATCTATACCGAGGTTAACCTCGACAGCATCGCCTTCGTTCCAGGCCACGTGTTCGGCGGTGGCGAGATGGGTCAGGTGAAGCAATGCACCGAGGTCAACGTGAATAAGGGTATGGTGGGTACCATTGCCTACGACTACAAAGACTCCAGAAGTGTGGTTTATGACACCATAGTCCACACCAGCGGTGGTCGCGTGTTTGGCGGCGGTCAAGGTTGCGACTCAGTGCGTGATGCAGCATTGGTCTACGACAGCACCCTCGTCAACATCCGTGGCGGCCATGTGCTCTACAATGTGTATGGTGGCGGTGAGTTGGCTAGTGTGGGCTTGAGAGACACCGTCGATTTCGTTGTTCCAGGTCTTATTGACACCATCGATTTCATTCCGAGACAAAGTGTTTCCAACACTGACTCCACTGGTGTGGCCATGGTGAATGTCTTTGGCGGCCAGGTGGGCCCGGGACCTAAGTTCTTGAGCAAGCAAGGTTCCGCTTCGGATGCAAACGACTCCATCAACGTCCCCATCGGCTTGAACGGTTTGGACGGCTATGTGTTTGGCGGCGGTCGTGGCTATGGCGACGACGCGGTCAATTACTATATGGAATATGGCGATGTCAACAATTCCAGAGTTACGGTGAATATTCCGCCCGATGCCAACACGAACACCAACCGCATTTGGGGTAGCATCTTCGGTGGTTCCGAAGACGGACACGTCTTGGGCAACACGGAAGTGTATTACATCAGCGGCCTCATGGGCACCGATGGCACGACCAGTTACGACGGCAACATCTTTGGTGGCGGACGTAACTACGCCAGAAAGAACCACACCGCAGGCCGTGTGCGTGGCAACATCGACGTCGAAATGAGCGGCGGACAGTTGTACGGCTCCATCTTTGGTGGCGGTCGTCTGGGTGCTACAGGTGTCTCTTCCATCGGTTTGATTGTTCCTGACCAAGGAAACAAGAAATACGGTAATATCGCGGTCAAGGTGAAGGGCGGTATCGTCGGTAACAACAACAAGACGAACAATCCTGAAGATCCTGACGAGACCGTCATCGAGACCTTCACCAAATACTCCATGGGTGATGTGTTTGGTGGCGGTAAGGGAACTATGGAAGGCATTGACGTTCCGGGATACGACCGTACCTCTGCCTTGCTCCTTTCCATCTCCAAGAACACCGATGTGGAAATCTCGCAACAGTACGACTCCGTCCCGACCATCATCTACGGCTCGGTGTACGGCGGTGGCGAGGTGGCCAATGTGGGTTCCTGCAGTTGGGGATATGATAACAGTTACTATCCTCCGCATATCATCAATGTCACGCCTCTGCAAGGCACTGGCTTGGCCAAGGTCACCGTCAAGGGTGGTCGCATCGGCTTAGACAGGATGCGCATGAGTTACGACATTGTGGACGACCCGAATGACCCGGACAACCATAACCTGAAATACAACGTTGACGTCGGTCACGTGTTCGGCGGCGGTGAAGGTGTGATTGCCGATCCCTATGCTCCTGCCGATGACCCCGACAACCCGTTGGTTAACGGTGGCGTGTACCATCTGGCCGAAGCCATGGCCATTGTCTTCAACACCGAGGTGACCATCCAAGACTCTGCTTGGGTGAAAGGTTCGGTGTATGGCGGTGCCATGAACGGTCACGTGTGGTGGGATACCGACGTGAAGATCAAGGGTGGACAAATCGGTTCAGGTTATTATCCTGCAACAGCCACCACTCCTGCCAAGGACTCGCTGTATATTGACAGCCAGTTCTTCAACCCGCTTGTTTACTTCGATCCGCTTCAAAACAACAACAACTTCATACCTCCGTATGACGTCGCCGATAGCGACACTTTGGCGGAGTGCTATAGCTGGCCTTACGACCCAGCTACCGACCGTCCCTTCGACGCGGTAGCCATCAAGGCTGCACGAGTAAACGGCCAACCCATTCCGGTGCCTACCGATGGTAAGACCTGGTTCGGCAACGTGTTTGGCGGTGGCTCGGGTTACTATCCTTACGTGAAGAAAGTCGCTGAAGGTCAGTATGAGGCTGTTTGGAATCCTGCTTCGGGTGAGGTGAAAGGTAATACCTCCGTCGAAATCTCCGGCGGCCATATCCTCACCTCTGTGTATGGTGGTTCCGAGATTTCAAGCATTGGCCAATATCTTAAAGACCAACAGGGCAACGACTCCCTCGTTGATGGTAAGACTACCGTCATCATGAGGACGGACAGCACGGCTACTGGAGTGCGCATCACACCTACCTTGGGTGTGCCGCGTAATTTCGGCCAAATTGCCCGTCACCCTGTCACTTGCTACCTCTTCGGTGCAGGTAAGGGCGACCCGCGTACCCTCTTCAACACCAAGACCAATGTGGTGGAATCCAACGTTGAAGTCTATGGCGGTATCATCTACGGCTCCATCTTTGGTGGCGGCGAGGACGGTCACGTGTTCGGTGATGCGGAAGTCATCGTCAGAGACTCTCTCGCTCTCGACGGAAAGACCGTAGTGACGGGTCCTATCATCGGTACCACGGGCCGTTCCTACGTGGACGGTAACGTGTTCGGCGGCGGTCGTGGTTTCGCCAGCTTGGCCCTCACCGCAGGTGTGGTGCGTGGCGACATCGACGTCAACATCAGTGGCGGCACCATGCTCGGCTCCGTATACGGTGGCGGTCGTTTGGCTTCGGTGGGAACTTATCTCGTCGAAGAGAGCGATGCCAACTACGGCAAATTGATGCCTGATGCGGGAGACGAAACGCATGGTCACATCTCTGTCAACATCAGCGGCGGCACCATCGGTAACGACTACGAGGCCATCTATCATGCTGACTTCGAAAAACACAGCACAGGCGGTAACGTGTTCGCCGGTGCTATGGGTCGTCTGACGAAGACCAACGGCATCGATGCTGACCCCTTATGGCCCCGTCAGGCTCAAGTGAGAACCACCAACTTGGTGGTCAAAGACACCAAGGATGGGAACACCCTCGTGTCAAGTCCCGTCATCAAGGGCAATGTCTATGGTGGTGGCGAGTTCGGCACTGTGGCTGAGAATGCTACTATCTCCATTGAGGGCGGTGAAATCTGGCGCGATGTGTACGGTGCCGGCTACGGCAGCGACAGCACCAACATGAGAGCCGACTATCACTTCCATTCGTATACTACCAATAATGCGGATTCGGTCGTCAGTGTCACGCCTATGCAGTTGGCAGGACGTGTCCTCGGTAACACCGACATCGACATCAGCGGCGGCTGGATCAAGAAGTGCGTGTATGGCGGCGGTGAGTTGGCTTCGGTAGGTACCATTGTCAACGATACCACCCAGTCCAAGCACACCACAGCGGCAGAGTTCGCCCTCAGCTGGCCTTACGAGTTTGTGTACAAGCCCAACACCGGCGAGGCTAACATCGAAGTGACGGGCGGCCGTGTCGGCAACACGGGTAAGGACTTCATGGGTCCGTATGCTTATATTGGCGGCGCTTTGAAACCTGTGAAATATGACGAGCAAGGAAACCCGATTGAATTGACTAGCGGTGAAAAGAAGGATGCCCGCATCGACAACGGCGACCTCTACGGTGGCGGCAAGGGCAAGGCAGGCAAGACCTACGTCATGGCCCACTTGGCCAATGTCGACACGACGGCGATCAAGATTGAAATCCCTGTCAATACCAACAATCCGGTCAAACCTACGAACTATAAGGAATTGGCCTATCAGTGCATCACTGGCGCAGTGTACGGCGGCGGTGAAAACGGTCACGTCAACCGCAGCACCGACATCACCTTCACCAAGGGCCTCGTCGGCCACGCCATCTACGGCGGCGGTAAGGGTAAGGACACCTACAACGACACCATCCATGTGGCTGGTGCCGTTGTCGACACCTCCTACTACGATATCAACGCAGGTAGGGTGTATGGCAACACCAACATCACCATCAACGCTCCCCATAGGGACAGTGCTTACGTGGTGCGTAGCGTCTTCGGCGGCGGCAACACGGCTTCGGTCGGTAAGGGTACCTATATCGGTTATGGTGAAACTGGTGATCCCGACGGCAGCGGTCTCTGCTCCATCAACATCACGGGAGGTACGCTCGGTATGCTCGATAAGGACGCCGCCGATGATGTATTCAAGGACGACATTCCTTATGGCTCCGTGTTCGGCGGTTGCCGCGGTCTCATCGATGCCTACATCGACACCGTCAACAGCGTCGAGTCGCGCCTCAGCTATGTCAACAACACCGTGGTCACTATTGGTGCCAATAACGGTTCTGAGAACAAACTCTTGATCCATGGCTCCGTGTTCGGTGGAGGTCAGGATGGTCAGGTGCGCTGGAATACCGACGTTACCGTGAACAGCGGCGAAATCGGTGTGCCTTACATCAGCCCTTCCCTTGCCCAGGATACCATGGGTAGCAACGATGTCAAATCGAAGTACTGGGTTGCTCGTGGTAACGTTTTCGGCGGTGGTTCTGGCATCGGCACATGGAAGGATGACAACAATGTTCAGCACCTTTCTGTCAAGGCAGGTTCCGTCAAGGGAACGACCGATGTGAAGATTAAGGGTGGCCGCATCCACCGCAACGTGTATGGCGGCGGCAGCCTCTCCACGGTTGGCGATGGCACACTCCCAACCCCGAACGACTTTAGCAAAGTCACCATCAGCGACAATGCCCATGTGGGTGACTCTGCCGATGTCAACGGAAGCTATCAAAGCGGAGCGGAAACGCTCTACTTCACCTACGGTGGTTCCGTCTTCGGTGGCGGTCGTGGCCGTGAGACTGACAGCTTGTCTAACTATTGTAACGTCGACAGCACTGTGGTCATCCTTAACGGTGGCCGCGTGTATGGCGAAGTCTATGGCGGTGCAGAAAACGGTCACGTGATTGGTCACACCAATGTGTTCGTCCACGATGGTATCACTATTGGTTCCATTGGTAACACGGGTTACGACGGTAACATCTACGGTGGCGGCAAGGGTAGCGGTGATTCCGTGCTTATCGTAGCTGGAAATCCTAAGGAATTCCGTATCTATCCGACCGCAGGTCGCATGGGCGGCAACACCCATGTCACTGTGGATGGCGGCTACATTATGGGTACCATCTATGGTGGCGGTAACTTGGCCCTCACCGGTGTGAATAATAGTGGCCAATTCCCAACCGCTAATTGGAACGTCGAGGATCATGGCAACACCTTTATCAACGTGAGTGGTAGCTCGCAAATCGGTACCACCAACGAGAAGAACATCTTGAATACCTTCTACAGTGTCGGCGATATCTTCGGTAGCGGTAAGGGTGATATCGAAAACTACGAAGACATCCTCGCTGGTCGTGTCACCAACTCCAACATCATCATTACTGGCCCGACCCAACATTCAGGCAGTGTGTTCGGCGGCGGCGAAATGGCCAGCATCGGCTGGTGGGGCAATGACAATAAGTTCTATGCCAACACCGGTTTGGCCACCATCCTCATCGATACGATAGATGACGGCTCTGGTCCCACTTTCGGTACATCGATTGAGTTTGAGGCATTCCAAGTCGAAGAAGAGGACAATGATACCGTTTATATCACTGTTGGAGGCGAAACCTTCCCAAGTCCTTGGACCATGTTTGATGAAGACGGTAACCTGATTCACACCTGTACTGGTAACGTCTTCGGTGGTGGCCAAGGTGAGGTGGATCCTACAGCACCTCACTGGAGCTCCATGGCGCGTTCGAGAGCGTCCGTGATCACCATCAATGGCGGCACCATCATGAGTAAGGTGTTTGGCGGTAGTGAGCAAGGCTCATTGGCTGACAGCACCAGGGTCTACGTCTATGGCGGTACCATCGGCACCACACTGAACGGAGAAGCTTTCGGTGGCGTGTTTGGTGGAGGTTACGGTAGCGATGACCCCGAAGAAGCAGAGAATACAAACAATGATGATGGAAAGGAATCCAGATACATTGCTGGTCGTGTGTATGGCGATGCCGAAGTTCGCATCGTTGGCGGCACCATGATGGGTAATGTGTATGGCGGTGGCGAAAGAGCCTATTTGGGCACTGATAACGACGCCAGCACAGGCAACGCCACAGTTTACATCGGTACTGCCACCAGCGCAAATGCGGAAACCGGTGAATTAAGCGATGACTATAAAGGCAGTGCTACCTTCGATGGCACCGCCAGCGTGTTTGGCGCCAACAAGACGGAAGGAACGCCTCTCGGTGACGTCACTGTTCATATCATCAAGACTGCACATGAAAGCAACCCGGACGACTATTATCCCCCATTCCCCAATCCAGTTCCTAATAATGACACTCTAGCATGGTTGCTTGGACTACAACATGAACCGGAGAACTTCGCTATCTATCAAGTGTTCGGTGCTGGCGACCATTCAGACTATCTGCCTAATATGTCAAGAGCAACGACTACCAAGAAATCGACGGTGGCTGTTTACTTATGCGATGAAAACACCATTTATCAGGTGTATGGCGGTGGCAATGCCTCGTCTGTGGGTACTGGCGGCGTGAATGGTATCGGTGTCAACACCAACCTCAACATCTTTGGCGGTCGTATGCACCAGGTGTTTGGCGGTGGTAAGGGCAGCAATGAGAATCCAACGATCTCGTCCGACATTCACGGCACGGCCAACACTAACATTTATGCAGGTCTCATCGACGAACTCTATGGCGGTGGTAACCAGTTGGGTAACATTGACCACATCAATCTGGTCGTCAATGAGAATGCTGGCGGCTGTCCTGAGATCATTGGCGAAGTTTTCGGCGGTAGTAACGAAGCTCCCATCACGGGCGATGTCGTTACCATCGTAGAATGTACCTCGGATCATCCGGCTCACTACGGCGAGTTGTATGGTGGATGCCACAATGCCCCCATCTACGGCAATGTCTCCACCTACGTCTACGGCGGTCACATCGACTACCTCTATGGTGGATCGATGGGTGGAGAGAATCCTGCCAACATCATGACATTCCCCACTTTAGCGGATACAATTGCTCATCCTGAAGCTTATCCGCAATATGTGAAGGATTACCTGAGACTGCATCCGCAATGGTTTGGTAAGGGCGGCAATGTGAAGGTGAACCTCTATGGCGGCACCCTCATCAACGTGTTCGGCGGTAGCAACATCAACGGCAACATCGATAGCCTTATCGTGATCAACGTGACCGATGCCGATTTGTATTGCCCGCTTGAGGTCACCAACATCTATGGTGCAAGTAATTTGACGCCTTACATTCCTCAAACCATCACTGTGGAAGGTATTACCCAAACGCTTAATTCTCCTATTATCAATGTGGTACATATCTTGGATTCCGTTGGTGTTGGTGGAAATGTGTTCGGCGGCGCGAAAGGTTACTCGGCCACTGTCACTTCCAACCCGATTGTCAACATCGGCTACGATGAATCCATGGCCCAATACATTCCTGCCATCATGGAAGGATACGGTAACACAACTACTTATTACATCGTGGCTGATACAGCGCGTGCAGTGGTTAGCGGCGACGTGTACGGCGGCGGCGATGACGCTCAAGTGTTGGGCAATACTACCGTTAACGTCAGGAAAGACAACACTATTATCGGTCGTAAGCTTTCCTTCGCGGAACGTTATGTGACGAACCAAAACACCCATCAAACCATCAACTTCGGTAATGTGTACGGCGGCGGTTTCGGTTCCGAAGACAACCCCGCCAACGTTGACTACGGTAGGGTGACGGGCAATACCAACGTTACCATTAGTGCCGGCACCGTGCGCCACAATGTGTATGGTGGTGGCCGTATGGCCTCGGTGGATGGCAGCGCGAACACCTTGGTTGACGGTACTGCACTTATCGGACCTAAGAAGAAAGACATTACCACTGCTACGTTGTCTGAAATCCAGGCAGTTCTTGGTGATGCGGCCACGCTTGCCGATTTGCCAAGATATGTTGACTCTGCTTTCAAATACCTCGGTGGCAACGAAGGCAGCGTGTATGGTTCGGGCCGTGGCCTTGCTCCACAAGTATTTGACCAATTCGCCTACGTCAACGCAGCCAATGTCGTCATTGGCGGTACGGCCCAGGTGGTCAGCGGTGTGTTCGGCGGTGGCGAGAACGGTCATGTGACTACCAATTCCAATGTCACCATCAGTAGAGAAGGATTTAACAACGACAATCCTGTCATCGGCGGTATCCAGTATCATGGTAAGAACTATACCGTGTCGGATTCGAACAACGAATACAATGGTGTCCACCTTACCTTCTCCAATGAGGCTGAGAGTGAAGTCGCTGAAGATGAATATGGCGTAGGCCGACGCATCTTCCGTGGTGCGGTGTTCGGCGGTGGCCGTGGTACCGATGCCATTGGTTCTACTACCAATGGTGATCCTATCTTCAACGACAAGGCTGGCCGTGTGTTCGGCAACTCCAATGTCACTGTCAACAAGGGTACAATCTACGGCAAGGTCTATGGAGGTGGCACTATCGCCTCGGTAGGCCAATTTGAGTATGACCAATCGGTACAAGACAGTATCATTGGTGTCGTCGATGGCACTGGCAAGGCTACGGTCATCATCAACGGTGGCCAAATCGGTGTCAATGGCATCAACGAAGGCGATGTATATGGCGGCGGTTTGGGTGTGGCTGCCCCGATGGGCGCCCCGCTCACCTATCTTTCCTTCGTCGGCGAGACCGATGTGAGGGTTAACAACGATGCTGTCATCAAGAGCAACGTGTATGGCGGCTCGGCCTCCGGCCACGTGCAGAAAGATGCATGGGTCACCGTCAACGGCGGCACCATCGGTGTTGAAGGCCAAGGCGGCTGGCACAGCAATGTGTACGGCGGCGGCGGCGGCACCGAACGTTATGACGACGGTACTGCCAATGGACACCTCAGCATCTCATCAGGCCGTGTGTTCGGTAATACCCGCGTCTCCATCAACCAGACGGATAACGAAAAGCCCACGCAGATCTACAACAATGTGTATGGCGGCGGTCCTATCGCTTCGGTAGGTACCTATATCCTCACAGGTGAAACGGATCCTAACACAGGCGCTTTTGTGGAGCCTCTCGCTGATGGTACTGGAGATGTTGAAATCAACATTACTGGCGGCACCATCGGCACCAACGATGCCACCGACAACGGTCATGTGTATGGCTCGGGCCGTGGTATTGTCTGCTATCCCAATGCCTATCCCGACACCTTGTCGTATGCTGGTAATACCACTGTAAACATTTACAGCGATGCCAACATCTACGGCAACGTCTATGGCTCAGGTGAGAACGGCCACGTGTTCCAGGATGCCACTGTCAACATCTATGGCGGCTTTATCGGTTGCAACAACAACAGTGATCTCAACAACAACGGTAATGTGTTCGGTGCCGGTAGTGGCAACGAGCCATACGAGACGACCACCCAAGGTATGAAGAAGTACAATCGTATCGCGGGTGCCGTGTTGAGAGACACCTACGTCAACATCTATGACGGCCAAATCAAGAACAATGTGTATGGCGGTGGCGAGATTGCCTCGTTGTACAATCCTTACACTGGAGAATACGGCACAGCTAACGTCGAAGTCAGCGGCGGCCAAATCGGTAAGGAACAGATTGGTACATCCCAAGAGCTCATCACGGGCGGTATTGTGTTCGGCGGCTGCTATGGTGTGCCGGGTGCCAATTACGACACCATTGCCAACGTTGGCGACGCCAATGTCACCATCACGGACGGCTATGTCTGCAACGCTGTGTTCGGCGGTGGCGACAATGGTCACGTCATCCGCAATACCGATGTCAACATCAGTGGCGGCACCGTCGGTCAACCGCTCACGATGTATGAACTCATTACTGACAGTCTCGCTATTGCCAAGACGCACATCTATACAGGTAGTGTGCTGGCTGGTGGACGTGGTACCGGTACCATCGATGAAGCGGGTCACCATAACGATACCACAGGTCGTGTGTTTGGTAACACCAACCTCACCGTTACGGGCGGTACTATCCGCCACGCTGTGTACGGCGGCGGTGGCTTGGCTTCGGTAGGTACCTATACGATAGGCTCCGATGGTCTTCCTGAGTTCACTCCAGGTACGGGTAAGGCCACTGTCACCCTTGAGGGTAATGCCTTCATCGGCCCGAAGAAAGCCGACCTGATTAATCCTTCTGTTGAGGAGTTGACGAATGCCGCACAGGTTCTTGGCCTTTCAAGTCTCGATTCTGCAACTTATGTCAATTTGGCCTTCAGGTTCTTAGGCCTCAATGAAGGATGGGTGTATGGCGCAGGTTGCGGTTTGGCAGGTGACGACGGCACTGACTTAGACAACTTGACCTTCAACGACAGCTCAGTTGTCAATATCAGCGGTCGTGCCCAAGTGGCCGGTGTCGTGTTTGGCGGCGGTGAAAACGGCCGCGTCATGCGCAGCACCGAGGTGAACATCAGTGGCGGTATCATCGGCGGCTACCCGCTGTTTGGCGTAGGCGATTACACTATTGACACTGGCGAGTATAAGGGCGTTACGCTTCACCACCCCAATGAGAATTGGAACGAAATCTACGAAGATGAGTACGGCGCAGGTGCCAATTCATTCCGTGGCTCTGTGTTCGGTGGCGGTAAGGGTTCCGATACCATCACTCGCACCAACCACAATGAACCCTACCGTTATAGTCTTGCAGCTGGTCAAGTGTTCGGCAATACCAATGTTGCCATCAGCGACTCGGCCACGATTTACAATAATGTGTATGGCGGTGGTGCTATCTCTACTGTGGGTAGACGTTCTTATCAATATTACACCTACACGCAAGGAGGACATACCGTTACAGATAGCGTCGTCCAAATCGCTGACGGCAATGCCAACGTCACCATTACGGGCGAAAATGTCAAGATAGGTAGCTTCAGGAGATCTGGCGACCCCGACGGTCTACTCCAACAAGGCCAAAACAACGGTAACGTGTTCGGCGGCGGTCTCGGTCGTGTGGGTGCCCCTGGCAGCTCGTTGAGAGATTTGTCATACGTAGGCAACACTCATGTCGAAATCTTGGACGGTGCTAAGATTCCGGGCAGCGTATATGGCGGCTCGGCCAATGGCCACGTGTGGGGCAACACCCACGTTGTCATCGATGGCATCGGCACTACTATCGGTACCATGATTACCAAAAATGGAGTGGAGAAGGTGTTCGGCACTTGGCACAGCAACGTGTATGGCGGCGGCGGTGGTACGCACCGTTACAAGCAGAGTAATGGCCAACAGCACCACAGCATCACCTCTGGCCGTGTGTTTGGCAACACCAAGATTGAAATCCGGAACGGCCAGGTGCTTCACAACGTGTATGGTGGCGGTGCTTTGGCTTCGGTGGGTACTTACAACATCTATGACCCGGCAAATTATGTGCTTAACAACAGCGGTCGCGACACCATCGTCATCACCGGAGGCACCATCGGTGTCGACGGTCAAGACAACGGTATGGTCTTCGGCTCAGGTCGTGGTGTGATAGCTCCGTTAGACGACTTCATGGACAGCTTGACCTACGCGGTCAGGACGGTGGTCATCATCGGCGATACCACAGGGAACACGACTTCAAACGACGCTCCGATAGTGAAAGGCTCCGTCTATGGCTCCGGCGAGAACGGCCACGTCTATGAAAAGGCTACTGTCGAGGTCTATAACGGCACCATCGGTTACTCCGCTAATGAGTTTAATACTGTGTATAACAGTCTGGCAACTCAGGCGTTGAAGGACAGCCTTATGGAGAAGCATTTCGCGTACCGTGGTAACGTCTACGGTGCAGGTTGCGGTACAGACACCTATATTGATCCTGTTGACAACAAAGCCAAGTACAACCGCAAGGCGGGTATCGTGCAAGGTGAAACCGAGGTCAACATCAAGGGCGGCTACATCAGCCGTAACGTGTATGGCGGCGGTGCTATGGCTTCGGTGGGCTTCTTCGACGACAACAACATCATCCAACATGTTGATGACGACAGCATAGCGGCCCTCAGTTGGCCTTACGTGTTCGATTATCTCTATGGCGGTACGGCTCATGTCAATATCACAGGCGGCCACATTGGCACCTATGGTGCTCCGAAGACGACCAGCGGCGACGTGTATGGCTCGGCTCGTGGTAAGGCTGGTCACCGTTATGAGTACGTTCCGTTTGCCAACACGAATAGAGCTTACGTTACTGTCAACTTCACACCGCCTGCGATGAACGCACAGACCCACACCTTCGACCTCGGCGATAACACACCGAATGTCATCCTTGGCTCGGTGTATGGTTCGGGTGAGAACGGGCACGTTTACGACAGCACCAGCGTCACTATCACCAACGGTCTCATCAGAGGCTCTGTGTTTGGCGCAGGTGATGGTACTGAGATGTATAGTGATTCACTCTGGATATCGACGGGTTCTGGGGTTAACGACCACATTACAGATAACGACACCCTTGTGTATAGTATCACTTCCGGTAAGGTGTTTGGTAGCACCAACGTCACCGTCAACGACGGTTATATCTTGCACAATGTGTACGGCGGAGGCAACTTGGCCTCTGTGGGTAGGGGCAACTACATCGTTTATGGTGAGGAAGGCGATTTCGACGGCATCGCCCAAGTCAGCGGCAACACCCATGTCACCATCAAGGGCGGTAACATCGGTACCAACGGTATCATGGATGAGGATGGTTTTGCCAACGGCTTTGTGTACGGTTCGTCGAAGGGTCTTACCTTCCCGACCATCAACAAGAACCCGCGCTTCAACTACAGCCGCGACTTCTTCCTTGGCTATGCCAACAAGACCTTCGTCACCATCGGTGAAGAAGGTAGTAATAATGGCCCTCGAATTTACGGCTCGGTGTTCGGCGGCGGTGATAACGGCCACGTGCGTATCAATACCGAAGTCACTGTCAACAGCGGTGAGATTGGCGTAAGCTATGATCCTAATTCGAATGAATCCATCACCCTCGATAAGTGGAAGTATCGCGGCAACGTGTATGGTGCCGGTCGAGGCATTGATACCATCGCCGTCTATACTCCTGGCCAACCTGCCCAGTATTGTAGTTCTGCTGGTTCCGTCACCCGCAACACCCATGTCATCATCAAGGGTGGTCTCATCCACCGCGATGTATATGGCGGCGGCTCCTTGGCCACAGTTGGTCCGCCTCCGATTCCGCGTTACCAAGCCTTTGACCCGTCGCTCACTACGGTCGACATCTTGGGTGGTGTCATCGGCGACTCCATAGGTGTATCGCATGGTTACGGCGGCAACGTGTTCGGTTCCTCGCGCGGTGAGATAGCTGCTAAGGGTCACCAGTTCGACCAATTGGCTACGGTCAAGGAGTCTGTGGTGAACATCGGCGCCGATGACGGAACAGGTACAGGCTTGGTTATGGCCTCCGTGTACGGCTCTGGCGAGAACGGCCACGTCAACAACAATGCCACCATCAACATCTACAGTGGCTTTGTCGGCAACCCCACCGACTCGACCTCCATGAGGAACGAGTATTGCGGCAATGTGTATGGTGCCGGTAGCGGTACAGATACCATCGTTGGTGGTATCCACAACCCCATTGCAGGTATTGTGAAGGGCAACACCGAAATCAATATCGAAGGTGGTTGGGTGACTCGCAGTGTGTACGGCGGCGGTGAGATGGCCTCGGTGGGTAACGTCATCGACACGCTTACTGTCTTGCATGACAATCCAGCGTCGTCGTTTGCCCTCAGCTGGCCCTACGAGTTCGTTTACGACTCCATTGACCATGTCGTGACCGGCAAGACCACTATCAATGTCCATGGCGGCCGTATCGGTATTACCGGCAAGGATCCTAAAGATGATCCTCAAGAAAAAGACAACGGTGACATCTACGGTGGCAGTAAGGGCATGGGTGGCGACACCTACGAGATGGCCCACTTGGCCAATGTCAGGGAGACCGAGATTAACATCAACTACAATGAGCTCAACGTACTCCCTGAAAACTACAAGAAAGCATCGTATACTAATGCTGCACATGGCTGCATCACGGGTGCGGTTTACGGCGGCAGTGAGAACGGCCACGTCAACGGCAACACCCATGTTATCCTCACCAAGGGCCTCGTTGGCCACGCCATCTACGGCGGCGGCAAGGGCAAGGGCGAGGACGAGGATGGCAACTATGTCTTGACCGCCGGTAAGGTGTACGGTAATACCTACATCGATATCAACGCTACGAGCAACGCTAATGCCTACGTGGTGCGCAGCGTGTTCGGTGGCGGCAACTTGGCCTCCGTGGGTAAGGGCAACTATATGGGTTACGGCGAAAATGCCACCAACCAAGCTGACTCGATTTTGGCTCAAGAAAGCGGTCACACCTACATCAACATCACGGGCGGCACACTCGGTATGCTCGACACTGTTAAACCTGACAAGGTGTTCAAGGATAACATTCCTTACGGCTCCGTGTTCGGCGGCTGCCGTGGTAATGTGGTGTCCGATGTCTTAGACCGCTTCGGTTATGTCAACAATACCCATGTCACCATCGGTACCGAAAATGCCACCACTGGTCCGAGAATTTACGGCTCGGTGTACGGTGGTGCCCAGGATGGTCACGTGCGTTGGAATACCGATGTGGCCGTCTATAGCGGCGAAATCGGTGTGGAATTCGGCAATGATATCGTTGCTTCGGGTAGCCCGCATAACGATTCCATCAACAACGATTCCACTTCCGTTCATTGGAAGGCACGCGGCAGCGTGTTCGGCAGTGGTTCAGGTTTGAGTACCTATAAGGATGCTCAAAACCAAGATCAGTATAACCCCAATGCTGGTTCGGTCAGCGGCAATACCAAAGTTCTCGTCAAGGGTGGCAAGATTCACCAAGATGTGTTCGGCGGTGGCAACCGTGCCGTTGTGGGTAAGTTCGACAATGCTTATCCTAATCCCGATCCTACGGCGGGTTACACCAGGGTATACATTGCCGGCGGCACCATCGGCGACTCCTATGGTGTGGATCACTTGTATGGCGGTAACGTCTTTGGCGGTGGTAACACGAGCTTTGTGGAGAAGGAACGCGTGGTCACGGTCAGCGGCGGCACGGTGAAGGGCGATGTGTTCGGCGGCTCCAACAATGGAGTGGCTGACACCGCCTTCCTCGGCCTGAAGACGGTGAACGTGCGCGGCGGTCACATCGAAGGCAGTGTTTATGGTTGTAGTAACAACGCAAACGAGGGCAATAACTGGCAGAAATGGAGCGGATTCGTCAACATTACGGGCGGTCAAATCGACAATAACGTCTATGCTGCCGGTAAGGGTGGCTCGGTGGACGGCTCCTTGTGCGTCAACATTGGCGCGACGGCCATCCTCAGTGCACCCACGCATCAAGTTCCTGTCAATCCCGCTTCTCCGAATGTGAATGCATATTATGCTGTGTCGGAGAATGGAACCCCTGTTGAGCCTACACCGTCCAGATTGGTAATCAACGGTTCGTTGTATGGCGGATCCCACCATGCCGGCACCGATGAGAATGACCACTGGAACACCTTCGATATTACCGGTGCCACTGCAACGTTTGTCGATGGCACAGGCTACAACACGCTGAGCGACGTGAATCATGACACGATTTCCGGTTTGCCCGTCATGAACATCGGAGGCGGTGTGTATGGCAGTGGCGAACATTGCGAGTCGGGAGCAAGAGGCCGTGAGATCATCATCAAGGACTATGGCCATCGCATCAAGGGCACTGAGGTTGTCGACACGCTGACGCAAGCCTCACGTACGTTGACCACCATCCAGCGTGGCGGTATCGTCTTGCTCGACCATTCCAATGTGAACTTGAGCGGTGTCCACGACATCAGCGGTTTGGCCGACTCGGTGTATGGCGTACTGAAAGTTGACTTGGGCATGTACGTGTCCAATGGTAGCGGCATCGTGTTGGGTGCTGAAGATAATCCGGTCTTCATGGACTCCATCAGACAACTCAAGAGTTTGTATTTGAAGGAAGGCCTTTCTTCATACGACCAGATGGGTGCCAGCAACAATAGCAACTGGTATGTCATTGGCATCAAGGACCACGACAACCATTTGTATCGCATTGATACGGTTGGCAGCAATCCCGCTGTGCATGGCGTTGCGTTGACGACGGCTGAAGAAAACGTCATCATCTTCAACGACAGTTCAGTGCTGAACGTGCGTTATCATGACAAGAAAGCTGGTGATGCTCAATCGAAGCAGTATTACGGCGAGTTGCAAGGCTTCTTCCGAATGAGAGGTAATTTCTTCCATCCGCATGACGACTCGATAAGTTTCGCCTACGCGCGTCCGAAGCTTACGCAAGATCCGGAATTCGCCAACGACAACACTGCGGACGGAGGCTTCATGAGCTACAACAATGGCTACAACTACTTCACCGATTTGGGTACCACCTTCACCAATACCAAGCAGTATCCTTACATCAATGTGATCCGCTTTACTAGGGGTGACCGTGAGGACTACCGTATGTGGGTTGACCCGCTGCGCAACCAGATGCGTTGGTATGTTGACGGTCGTCCTAATGGTTGGGGCCGCGACTACGTCACGAAGTTTAACGATGCTGGCCGTTATCCCGACAAGCCCAAGAAGACCCTCTTCGGTACGATAAAGGTAAATAACGAGGATGTTGGATCGGGTATCGTATCTGAAGTGTATACGCAAGACCTGAGGTACCTTAACTATTCCTATTTCAACCATGACCCGATCTATGTTGTCGGTGCCTTGTCGACTGCTGATGAAGCTATCATCGTGCACGATAGTATAGATGCTAATGGCAAACATTTGGTGGATTATCCGTTGGTACTCTATCGTTACCCAGGTGGTCACAAGATGAGTAATGGTGAGTGGGACAATGGTGGCGGTACTGCTCCGGCACCTGGAGTCGAGTGGGGCGTGTCGGCTGGCAGCCAAGCTGGTCCTGGCGCAAACTATGGTTCACTGCTTGATGTGGAAAGCCAGAGCACCGAGTATCCAACTGCTGGAAACATTAAGCTGCAAGGCGTGGTGTTGGACGGTTTGTTTGGTACTTTGTCAAAAGCCGATAGTGTGCTCCATGTGATTCATGCGGATACCATGGGCAACAACTTCAACTATTACGATCCGTATCGGGTCGATAGGCCTTTGGTTGTGACCCATAGCGGTACGATGCTCACCCTAAGCGACAGCACGGTGTTGAAGCGTGGTTTCAACAACATCTGGGCTGATACAACATGGTATTTTGACTCAGACTATGCTGGAACCGATTCACAAGGCAATGCCATTTATGATGGCGGTGCCCTCTATGTGGACAAGAACGATGCCACTATGGTCAATGTGAATGGTCTGGTGACCATTACGGACAACTTGCAGTTGCGTAGAGTAGACACCATTGTCGAGGAGGGAGTGAAAGTACCTCAGTACATCACTACCGAGAGCAATGTGTATCTGCCCACCTTCAGCAAGCACCTCTTCGTTCAAGACACTTTGCATGCTGATGCTAAGGTTGGTGTTACCAGCCCTGTCCGCAACACGGCGGAGAATTATGAGCAAAACACCTTCTCGCCGGTGGCAGAGTTTATGCGTGATGGGTTTACCGTTATTGACGGACACAATATCCCCAATAAGATGCTGGATGCCCAAAAGGCGTGGATGAACTGCAACTTCACTGACGACCAAGACTGGTTCTTCGTCAATGGACACACTAATGCATCTGAGAGAACTACCTATTACGATCCGGTGGATCCCAATGCTGAAGTGGCTTACACACTGTACTTCGGTTGGACGTGGGCCAATGCGGTGAGACGTCAGCCAGCGGGCTATTCAATATCCGAATCGGGCGATGTCTCTATTTCCACCGAACAAGGTCTTGCTTGGCTCATCAGTGTGGTGGATGGCATGAATGAACAACCAGTGAATAACCTTCTGGGTAAGAAAGTGAGTCTTGCAACAGCCGCAACGGGAGCCATCAAGGATGTCTATGACCTGCAACAGTATATCTGGGTGCCAGTTGGAGACACGATTTTGGGTAAGCCTTACCGACCGTTTGCCGGTTTCTTTGAAGGTAATGGACATGTCATCACCAACCTTACCATCAATTACCTCGGCAAGGGTGACAGGGTCTATGAACGTAACAATTATGGTATGTTCGGTTATGTCAAGAACGGCACAATCAACCGCACCTTCTTGCTGAACAGTGTAATTCGTCCCGTGGGCACGGTTGACTTAGCTCCAACAAGCGCTGCGAACGTTTACACCATTGGCGGTTTGGCCGGTTGCATGGATGGCACAATGATCTCCAACAGTGAGGCATCTGTCGAAATCCATTGCACTGACAAGAGTAAGTACGAAGTTGTCGCAGGTGGCTTGGTCGGTGAGATGAAGTCGGGTGAGATTCACTCGTCGATGGCTATGCCTGACATGAACGTTGGCGCTTTGACCGAAGGACCTGTGGGCGGCTTGGTGGGTACTGCCTTGAACGGACAAATCAACAACTCGTTTGTCAATGCGAAGTTCGATGTGGACGCTAACTATAACGACACGATAGGCGGTCTGTTGGGTGCCAATGTTGGTGCAACCATGAGCAACTGCTATATGGCTAAGCGTGATTGCGCCAACCTCACTGCTACCAATTTCGGTAGCATTGCAGGCTTCAACGCGGTTGCCGACAACATCGATAGTTGCTATGCCATGTATGACGCGAACCATTACCTCATCGCTAATCATGTTGCTGACACTTGTCGTGCGACTTGCGGACAATTCGTGCCTGTTGTCGGTGCCGACTACCTTGGTTATATGTATGCCGACAACATGGTGGTGAGAGGTGACAGCGTTCCCGATACTACCATGTTCGTACAGTTGAACAAGTGGGTGGACAGAAACAATGGGACTGGTCACAAATACGCTCGTTGGGCACGTCCTGGCTTGCAGGAAATCAACGGCGACCTGCCCGTGTTGATGCTCGAGGATTACGATGGGTCAGCCAACCATCAAGGTGAATTCCGTAGCGTGGGTACCTACGCCGGAGGTCCTTCCTTGCAGTATGGCGGTCCTGTTCGTGATCGTGTTGAAGTGGACAGTGCACTGGCTCGTACCAAAGCGATTGCCGTCAACAAGGACTACTTGTTCATCTACGGTGACGTGAACAATGTCGGCATTGGATTGGACGAGATCACCCAAAACAAGGTGAGCATCTATGAACATGCGTCGATTTTGTCGGCCGGCAGTTTGTCGGATTACGACTCCACCTACGTGGGTATCACCTTCGACAACTCACGCAGACATGCGCAGTCTACCGCTGGCGTGAATGGATTGGGCATGCAAGACTTGCCGCGCGACTGGCACATGTTCTCCACACCGCTGAGTGATGCTCCGTTGGGATTTAATTATCAAGGTCATAATGTGAATACCTATGATTCTGATTATCCTAATTACAGCAATGACAATCACTACAACAACCCGTGGGAGGGTGCGTCGACGGAATTCAGCTGGCTTACATCGCCAGGTAGCAGTGAATGTGATTCAACCGCAGGCAACCGTTATTGGATGAAGACCTTCAATCCTAACGACCAGAAAACCGACGGCTACTTCCCGACCCATCGTGGTAACCTGTTTGATGACAACTTGCAGGACTTGTTCATCTTGGACGGCAGTAGCGACGAGTGTTATGTGGTGAACAATACGCTCAAAAACATGTATCCTTACGGTATGGACTTCTTCACTTGGAGTGAGTCGCGATACCACTGGATCAACTTCAAGCGTAACGGTCCTAACCACTGGCACAGCGATGAGCCCCACGTCCATTTGGACTATTATGGCGATCCGAACCATTATGGTGAGGCCGACTATTTGAACAAGAATGAGGACTCGCTCATCATAGGCAAGGGCTATATGGCGGCCATCACCGTCCCGACCTTCTTGCAGAGCCACGGCAGGTTGAATAATGGTAGTCAATCTATCAAACTGACGACCGAGGGAACCTATTGTACAGGTTGGAACCTTGTGGGTAACCCGTTCCATGGCTACTTGGATTTTGATGAATTTGCAAATCATCAGACAGTTCTTGACTCGGTAATCCAAGTTGGTGAGAATAATGTTGTTACCAAACATCCTTTCTATGTGGTGTACAATGCCGATGGTTATGGCGTTGGTGGCAACATGGCTCCTGAGAGCGCATTTGTCTATTATGTGAAAGGCGGCTCGAAGAATGGTGCCTATGCAGGCCGATACCTGCACCCGCACCAAGCCTTCTTCGTCATGGCGTCCAACGAAGGCACCATTAATTTCACAGATGGCAATCTTGCTGATGGGAATATGGTTGTACCTCGATCTGTGGCCGCAAATAGTGAGTTCCGCGACTGGCGACCCGACTATCCTTTGGTCAACCTCTTCCTGAGTAGCGACCACGGTTGCAATGATGTTACTGTTATTGAGTTTGAGCGTCCCGAATGGGGCGGTGCGACGAAACTGCACGAACTGCGTAGCGGCAATGGCTTGTTCTATGGCTATCATGGCGGAGAGCACTTTGCGGCACTCTTCGCACCTGAAGGTACAGAACGCGTGCCGTTATGGTTCGAGGCTAAGGAGGACGACATCTACACGATGAAGTGGAACACGGCCAACGGCGACTTTACCTCACTCTACTTGATTGACAACCTCAAGGGCGTGCAATACGACATGCTGGCCAACGATGCCTACACCTTCGAAGGCCATAAGATGGATTACTACTCGCGCTTCTACATCGTCTTCAACGTGACTGATGTGGAAGAGCATACGGAACACTCGTTTGCCTTCTTCGACGGTTCACAATGGGTGGTGACAGGTGAAGGTGAGCTTGACTTCATTGATTTGCAAGGCCGCGTCTTGTGGCACGGCAACTTATTGGGCGGCCAAAGTCGATTGACATTCCCGATTGTGGCCAAAGGCATGTACTTGCTACGATTGGTGAACTCAAGCGAAACCAAGGTTCAAAAGATTATTGTAGAATGAGTAACAATAAGGAGATCTAAAGATGAAGAACAGAATGAAAAATATGATCAAAAGATCCATAGCTGTTATAGGTTTGTTACTCGTTTTGACAAATCAAGCTCAAGCTCAAGTGTTCCTTATGGACGAAGACGCCGGTGGGAATATAAGAATTGCTGAATCCGATTTTGTGGTGCCTGTCCCATATCAGGGAACCGACTGGGATGAATACTTGTATACTCCCCTTGGTGACGGAGTCTTGTTGTTGACCGCCCTTGGCGGAGCCTATCTGTTGAGGAAACGGAAGAAATCGAAAGATTGAAAAAAATCCCGTTTCTGGTTCAAAAAAGTGAGTGCAAGTATATTTTTCTTATATTTGCACTTTCTTTATGCCTTGACTCGAAAGAATCGACATAATTCAAAACGATTTGAATATGGAAATAAAAAGAGTTTTCGACCTTCTTCAGAACTATGTGGAGAAGTATCCCAACCAGCAAGTGGCCCTCGCTGGAAAAAAGAACGGCCAATGGATAAATTACAGCTCACAATCTTATAAGGAACATTCCGACGCACTGAGTTATGCCCTCATCGAGTTGGGCATCGAGAAAGGCGACAAGGTCGCCATGATATTGACCAACCGCCCCGAATGGAACATGCTTGACATGGCCATCAGCCAAATCGGGGCCATCAACGTGCCGGTCTATCCCACCATCAGCGAGGAGGACTACCGATACATCCTTGCTGACTGCGATGCCAAGATGGTCATCATCGACGGCCTCAGCGTGATGAACAAGGTGACCAATATCTTGCCAGATGCGCCGAACGTGAAACTGGTCTACACCATGGTCGACCGCGAGAAATATCCCTATTTCGACCAGCTGCTCCAACTCGGTAAAGAACACCCCCATGCCGAAGAGTTGGAAGCCCGCAAGGCCGCCGTCGATGAGATGGAATGCGCTACCATCATCTACACTTCTGGCACCACAGGTACCCCCAAGGGCGTGATGCTTTCGCACCACAACCTGATGAACCAGTTCCCGAATTTCCATTATACCATTAGCGACACGTCCAACAAGGCCTTCAGCTTCCTGCCGGTGTGCCATGCCTATGAGCGCGCGCTGAACTATTGCTATCAATATCGCGGCATGTCGATTTATTATGCCGAGAGTTTAGGTACCATCGCCAGCGACATGCGCGACATCCATCCCACGATGATGTGTGCCGTGCCGCGTGTGCTGGAACGTTTCTATGATGCCATCTACCAGTCGGGCAAGAAACAGAAGGGTATTGCCAAGACCATCTTCTTCTGGGCTTTGCACCTCGGCGAGCGTTACAAGATTGAGGCGGAAAACCGCAATTGGTTCTATGACAAAAAGCTGGCCCTTGCGGATAAGTTGGTCTACAGCAAGATTAGGGCTAACATCGGTGCCGAGAACTTCGATATCATCGTGTCGGGTGCCGCCGCCATCTCCCAAAAGATTGCGGGCTTCTTCTCGGCCATCAAGATGCCGGTCTTTGAAGGCTATGGTTTGACTGAGACTTCACCTGTAATCACCGTGAGCAACCGCAGTCCGCATGGCCGCGAAGTGGGTTATGTGGGTCAGCCGCTGCCTGGCACCGAGGTGAAGATTGCCGACAGTGGTGAAATCCTTTGCCGTGGCCACAACGTGATGATGGGCTACTACAAACATCCCGAACTGACCAAGGAGGTCATTGACGAGGACGGCTGGTTCCACACTGGCGACATGGGCGAGCTCAACCAATACAACCAACTGAAGATTACGGGACGAATCAAGAGCCTCTTTAAGACTTCGGGCGGCAAGTACATCAACCCTGATGTCATCGAAGCCAAGTTCGCTTCGTCCAAGTTGATTGAGCAGGTTTTGGTGGTGGGCGAGAACCAGAAGTTTGCCGGTGCCCTCATCATCCCGAGTTTCACCGACCTCAAGGCATGGTGCGCTGAGGAGAAGATTCCATACACGACAAACCAGGAGATGATTCAAAATCCGGAGGTGGTGAAGCTTTATGCCAAGGAAGTGAACGAGCTGAACAAAGGTTTGGGCGAGACCGAGAAGGTCAAGAAGCACGTGCTACTTGCCGACGAATGGAGTATCGCCAACGGATTGCTCACGCCGACGCTGAAGGCAAAACGCAAGGTGATTACCAACAAGTACAAGGACGTAATCGAAAAGATGTTCGCCTGATTTTGCTTACTTTTGCAGCCTCATTCTAAGAGATGCGATTCCTCTATCCCAATATGCTTTGGGGCTTGCTTGCCCTGCTGATTCCGATTGTCATCCACCTGTTCAACTTCAGGCGGCATAAATTGGTGTATTTCAGCAATACGGCCGTGTTGCGAAGCATCCAACAGGAGAACGCCAAGACGCGAAAACTGAAATATCTTGTCACCTTATTATTACGTTGCTTGTTCATAGCGGCTTTGGTATTGGCTTTTGCTTTTCCGTATCGACCTGAGAAACAACTGAATGTCAACACGGCGGAAAGCTTGGTCGGGGTCTATATCGACAATTCGATGAGTATGAAGGGACAGTCGCAGCGCACCACTTTGATTGAGGATGCTCGGCAGTCGGCGCGGGATTTGGTGCACAAACTCAATCCCTCCAACCGATACCTGCTGATGACCAATAGTTTCGAGATTCAGAACGAATACCCGATGAACCAAGAGGAGATGCTCGACCAACTCGACCGCATGAATCCCGATGGTGCGCCTGTGCCCATGGGCGAGGTGATGGATCGTTTCGAAATGCTGAGTAAACAACACGGATTTGCCAGTTCAACGCTTTTCGTTTATTCTGATTTTCAAAGAAACACCTTCGATTTGTCCGCAGCTAAAGCTGACAGCACTATGCAAGTGGTGGTGGTCCCAATGACGCCTGAGTTCACGACCAACCTCTACATTGATTCCGTGTGGTTGACTTCGCCCATTGTGCAGCCTGGCCTGACCAACGACCTCAATGTGCGCATCGTCAATCAGGGCGACAAAGAAGTCAAAGGCCTGCCTGTCACCTTCAATATGAACGGAGCAATGGCCGCTTCCACGACTGTCGATTTGGAGAAAAACGGCACGCAGGACATCATCATGCAATTTGTTGTGGACGGCACTGGTGACCAACGTTGCAGCGTGTCGCTGAACGATCACCCCATCATTTTTGACGACACTTACGACTTCGTGTTGGGTGTAAGGCCGAGCCTTTCCGTGATTGAGTTGGGCAGCGAAGCCACCAGTTGCGCCCTGCTCTTCGAGGACGACGAACAGTTCCGCTACACCCTGATGGAGCCTTTGCGCTTCGATTTGGACCAGCTTTCCAAGGCCCAGTTCATCATCGTCAACGAGACCGCCAACCTGAACGAGACATTGCAGCAGACCTTGTTGGATAATGTCGCTGATGGCGCGGCACTGCTTGTGTTCCCCTCGAAAGATGACCTGAAGAACAACGCTTTTCTGTTCAACAAGTTGGGTCTCTCGGCCATGGAACTTGACACCAACGCCACGGTGGTTGAAGATTTGGCGTTACGGCATGAGTTTTTCAGCGATGTCATCCTTGACATGCCCCAGCACGCCGACTTGCCCAAAGTGGGAAAGCACCTGCGTATGCGGAGCAACGGCCTTCCGACCGCTTTGCTCATGATGCAGAACGGCGACCCGATGCTGTTTTCCGAGACGGTGGGGCAGGGGCAGGCCTTCGTGATGTCCACGGCACTTGACCCGACGTGGAGCGACCTTGCCGACCATTCGCTGTTTGTCCCCATGATGGTCAAGATGGCCTTGCTGGGCGGACAGTTGAACAGGCTGTCCTATACCATTGGAATGGACAAGATGGTGGTTTTGAAAGACATGCCCCTCGAAGGCGACCACCAATACATTTTTGCCAATGCCGACAGAAGCTTTGAGCTGATGCCCGCTTCAGAAGTGCGCAACGGCAAGGTTTATCTCTATCTGAACGACAACCTGCCCGCAGCGGGATTCTACGACCTGTTGGTCAACGACACCCTAAACCGCGTGACGGCTTGGAACGAGAGCCGAGTGGAGTCGAAGATGGACTTCGTGGACCGTGACGAGATAAGCAAAGTTTTTAGCAAAGTGGGCTTCGATGTGGCCGCCGTCTTGGACACTTCCGATTTCGCCACCGCCGACCTTGTGGAAGTCATGGCCCACCAGTCCTCGCAATGGAAAATTTTTGCTTTGATAGCTTTGCTGGCTTTGGTAGGCGAAATTTTGGTGCTGCGGTTTTGGAAGTGATTGTTGCCTTGTGGTAGTGGTGAAATTTACGATAGGGCATATTTTTATCCGATTTGTGGGCACTCATAGCGAGTATGACAGAATTGATGTTTCAACAATATAGAAAGGGGTTCATTATGAGCAAGATAACGAAAGAACAATACGAATTTGCACTGGCAAGGATTGAGGAATTGTTGCTGCGGATTATTGGCCGCAAGGGAGAAAAATGGAATTGGAGTTGTTTTGTGGTTTCACATTGAAAAATCACCAACAAAAGTTTCCGAAATAGAAAACTTTTGTATCTTTCCTCTATAAATTACCAAGTAAACATTCTATGCGCGAAGGATTCTCCTAAATGATTCGAGCGATGCTTTGGAGCGAAGCGATTTTCCTCT
>Ga0310696_10001817_pt1 | contig 29848 bp, 26 predicted proteins | sample AusTroGonzalo_MG_4_FD_203885 | JGI IMG/M metagenome (GOLD analysis project Ga0310696, IMG submission 203885) | Bovine rumen microbial communities from tropical cattle in Woodstock, Queensland, Australia - Gonzalo_02 (v2) (version 2) | ecosystem: Host-associated > Mammals > Digestive system >... | reverse complement strand
TGTAGATGTTCAAACCACAATCTTTCAGTTTGGTCCCGTTCTTTTCGACGATGGCTTTGATTTCTCCTTGAGAAGAATCTTGAATTGACCACAGTGAATCTAAACTAAATGTATTAGGAAGAGCCTGTTCTGAGACCAGGTTTGACAAATCATAATCATCGGATTCTGAATGAATCTCACATGATTCGATCGTCACTTCTTCGACAGGATCTTTACTGCTATTCTTCCTATACATCATGATTCCAGATTCCACGGTGGCACTCTTGAACACCTTCATCTTCGATAGATTGATTATCGATTGAGGCTCTGTTCTCTGGATAAAGAAATTGCGCAGTTTGGAACCATATTTGGCCTTCATCCATGAGTTGGACGTTATATATGCAAGCATACCGCCCTCACGAAGCAATGAGAGACTGCGCTCATAGAACAGACAATAAAGATCACCTGTGCGGTCGAATGTTTCATAACCGTATAATTGATAGAATGGATATGCCTTAGAGTCCTTCATGTTCTGCAATGCAACATAGGGTGGATTTCCTATTATGATGTCGAATCCTCCCTGTTCGAATACATCACTGAAGGAAAGGATCCAATGGAATGGGAACAGACTGATGAACTCCAATTGACCTACATTCAATCCCTTCTGAACGAACTTGTAGCTCATCTCAACGCTGAGTTGCGCTGAAAGTGTAGAAGACAGATCGTTTATCTCCTTCTGCAGCTGATGGGATTCCGGTCCGGACATATTCCTATAAGCCGTTATCAACTGATTACGCTGTTCGATCAGCTCTTTTACCGGTGCGCTCATCCCTCTGATTGGATAATTGTCCAATATTGTACCTATGAACTCATCATTGGGATCCACGGAACCGATCAGAGCGTCTCCGTGGAACACGTTATAATCGATGTTTGGCAAAGAATCATACGATGATGGCAGATACGAATCGGCAACCCATAGCCACATACGAAGCTTGGCAATTTCCACCGCCTTTTGATCCAGATCTACACCGAATATGTTATTGGATAGGATGGCTTTCTTCAGCTCAATATCCGACATCCTAAGCCCGGCCAGAAGATTGAAATTGAAATATATGCGGAAAAGAACGTCTGCCGAAGAGAGCAGGAACGCTCCAGAACCGCATGCATTATCGCATATCTTCAATTTCAACAGAACGTTCTCATAGATCTCCTTTAAAGTAATGTCCCTGAGTGAGTAGACATCATCCATCTCCTTGATGCTACTGAGTTCATTCGGAGTATATCCCTCGCTCAGCATGTATTCCTTGATACGGGTCAGCAGCATCTCGTGAATTGTTCTTGTCGACATGTATGAGGTTATCTGACGCGGTGTATAGAACGAGCCTGATTCTTTCCTCTTATCCGTATTCATTGACATCTCGAAGATGTATCCCAAAATCTCCGGATCCATCTGATTGACCGCACCATCGGCGCTACTCTCCAGATCGAAAGTGCTGAGGAAATTCAATACCCTCTTCAATGTGGGTGCTTTTATTCTGTACGTACCATGGAATTGCTCCGGACTACTCGGAATAAACAAACTTCCGTTCAAGTAAGGGATGTTTCTGAATATTGGATTGAGAGAATCGCGACGGTCCTCAGGAGTATTTAGGACATTGAAAAAGAGAGCCTTCATCTCCATCAGCAGCCTGTCATCGCTTAACGAGAGAAGGTAATCTATCACCGAATCCTGTATCACACCTTTATTCTCTAGGAATTTGATGAATATCAGACGATTCATGTATACCTGGGCAATCTCTTCTTTCTCGGTCTGACTAATGGTTCCCATCTGGTTATCGACGGACTCAACCAAAGATTCCTTTTCTGGAATCTTCACCGCATGCCCTTGTCCATCGCTGTATGTTCCCCCCAACATCAAAGCCAGATACCAACGGTAGAACCTATTCGTAATCTCCTCTTTATTCGGAACTACGACTCTGTTCCCAATGAAAATATCATTGACAACATCGAAATCCTCGGTTATATCGAAATCCGCTACGACATCAGCAGTCTTGTTTATGAAGATCCATCTGCGGCCATCCGTTGCCATAGCATTACCATATTTCGTTACCCCTTCGTGGAGCAGCATGATGTCCTTTGCCTGATTGACCGCTCCATCGGTCTTTTTGGCATAAAGATCCGCATTCAGTGGTTTAGCTTCCACGACATACCTTTTGCCACACGGGGTTGTAATGGTGAGATCCGCAAAACGCTGATGAGATTGGACTGTGGCAAAGACGCGTTCCCTTTCATCGACGGTACAACCCATCTTTTCCAGAATCGGGATGATGAGATGATCAATTGTGAATTCCTCGGGTTTCTGAGCAGTAGTGATGTGGGCTGACACCAATTCCTTGGGAGAGGAATGAAGGAACACAGAATCCCTCCCTTCCTGAGTCAGCGACTCCTGAAAATCCTTGAACAACTGATCGATGAATTGCGTCTTACCCATGATTGATTCCATTCGTCGGACTGATTTTCAAATGTATAAAGGTTCTAATTGGACCAAGGATTAGGCTGAAAATGAGCGTGGGAGGTTTTAACATAGGTTGACGAGAACAAATCGAAATCTTCGATTTTGATAACCTTCGTCTCACTTCACTCTATTATTCTATGCTAACGCTATCTTTCGTTCAGTTTTAACTCAGGTTATCTCTATCAAGTCGTGGTCCGAATCCCGCTCCGCTGCGCGTCGCGTGATTCGTCCTCGGTCGGGCTATGGCCTCGGCAGAGCCTCGGCCGCCCGACCGTTGTAGTAATGTGTGTAGATGAAAACATTGATGCCTGCCTGGCGGGTCCTTGCCGGGGCCTACGGCCCTGCGGCAACGGACCGCCGGCAGGCGATCGATAGGGATGACCCCAGAGTTGATGTGCTCTCAGCGCCCGAGCAGACGGTCAAAAAGAGATCTTCTATTGATAGGGGGCGTCCAGATTCCTTTTAGAGCAGGTCTGTTGCGTTGAATGGGAGAATCGTCTTTCAGCATATCGAGATAGATCTCGGTGCATTGGGCGTAATCGAAACTGAGGCCTATATCCTCCTCTACCTGATGCTTGAGCTCCCTGGATTCGTCCGGACTGATGTAATCGAAGAGAGGATTGGACGATGGGAATAACGGTCTCGGTGTGGAATTGACGAACCCGAGCAGATACGTCTGGTCGATGTATCTGCCGATCACCGGAAGTCTGTTGATGTCGAGAAGTTCATCCTTTTCCATACCGCTCCTATCGATGAATCTGATGCGGTAGTTGTTCACACATCCATTCTCGAATTCGTTGCGCAGCATCGCCTTGCGGAGCATGTCCGGATGTATGTCGAACACTATCGCCAGCATGACGAAAGCGTATGCCTTCACAAGATGGCTGCCCTTGATGTCCTTGGAGTTGTGCAGGAATATCTTCCTCAGGGCCTTCTTGGAATTCTCCTTTCTCTCTTCCAGATTCCTGATCCTGAGGTCCTCCAGGTATTCCTCCGCCGAACTGTTGTCATGGAATTGCAGGTAATCATCGAGATACGAGAGGTCCCTGTAAATGGTGGATTCCGAAACATCTCCGGATCTGCGTTCTTCCACGAAACACCTGATGTCATTCGGAACCATACGTGCGGGATTATCAGATTGAATGACTCCCTTCTCCTTCAGGAGATGCAAGATCCTCCCGATGTTCTGGAGACTGTTCCTCCCCTTGTCCACCGATTGCTCATCGGAATCGTTGAAGCTCCTCGAGAGGAATTCCTCGATCCCGTCATTGAACGGATAACGCGACATGTCGACCTCCTGCAGTCTGTTCTGCCATGATATTCTTGAATCTCTGAATGGACCTCTGCTCATTGACGGCTGATATGAAATTGTACTCATAATCGGCCATGGTTCTGATGCGCTTCCATTCAGAAGGCCCCTCATTCTTCGCTTCCGGCAGCATCCCGACACGGTCCTTGAAACCTTTGCCGAAAGACACATCCCTTGTCCTGAAACATTTGTTACCTAGATGTGTGAACAGCATTGTGCGCTTGTCCTTGTCCTTCACTGAATTGATATCAGGAACATCCTTGATGGAATTCTTCCCGCCCTCGGTGAGACACTTGACCAAATACTTGAACGGATAGGTGATGGCATCCCTGCCGGATCTAGATCCCTCTTCGGAGACTATACCCTCGAAATCGATGAAACCGTGCTTCCATATGGGATTCCTGTCAATAGCAGAACGATAATCCTTCCTGCACAACTTCCTCATGTTGATTCCTTTTCCTATCCTATCAAGGATCCTGCTGTCGCAAAGCCTCCATGAAACATGACCGTCTTTCCCCACATGGCGCTGCACCATCACAGGTTCGTCAAGAATGAAGATGAGATGAGGTGCAGGATACCCGGAAGACTGCGCTTCCTTGGAAGTAAGCGTTCCGTGCTTGCCGAAGATCTTGCTAATGTTCGCGTTGAGTTTGTTGATGACGTTGTAGGTATAGTCGAGGCCTTCGATCGGGGTGGAACGCAGAGCAGCCCAGGCCTCCTCGCAAGTAAACTTGGATCTGTCGAAGTTCACTGTACATAGTAGAAGTCTGGTCATCCTCCTGTTGCGGAATCCCTTGACAGGATAATCGAAGATCTTGCCTTCCAGAGCATTCTTGAGAGCATCCCTCTTCTTTGTCTTCCTTGTCGCATATACAACGTTGCCTCTCTTAGCCGATTGAGCAAAGATGTATTCCCCGGTCTCGGTGTTCAAGAACTTGTTGTAATCAACGGATTCTATCCAATCCAGAAGAATCGCTTGTAAAAGCGGATCCTCAAGTCTCCTCTCACCTTTGACCAGTTGCATAATCAGCTCTTTGTCTTCAAAAGGCCAACAACCAGATTCCTTGGTACGACGTTTGATTACTGGTAGGTTCCTTAGTATATCGGATAGAGAAACTTTGGATGATCTGTCTTGGAGAAAATCATCTAAGGTAATAGTTTCGAGTGCTTTTGGAACTGTCATGTAATAGGTTTTCGCCAGGGACTCGAAACGTCCTATTCAAGCCGAAAAAGGCCCCAATAGAAAATTGAGTTTATAAACCGGGGTAGGTAGTGTCGTATCCCTTCAGGCCCGCCACTATTCTACACATATTCCGATTGGGTTTTCCCATTAATCATGAATCGTTAATTGCGCAAAATCTATTTTTCGCAATTAACAAAAATATTAATTGCGAAAACACAATTATTCGCTATTATGAGGGAAGCATCATATCATCCTGTGATCTCCGGCGAAGTCAGATATTCCAATGATGGGGGATTCAGTTATTTTTGGCCCAACGATCTTCCCTTTGACATACAGCTGGACAAAAAGATTCTGAAGAAGTTCGAAACGGCGATTATCACACTATCGAAACTAGATGGCAAGGTATCTCAGATGAGTGTTCAGGAAAGAAATATCCTACTGGCCCCATTCGTTCTAATGGAATCTACAAAATCCTCTGCAATCGAAGGTACTGGTACTACTATGGAGGACCTCTACAAGGCAGAGAGGGTGGAGGAAAAAGATCCCCACAAGCTTATGGACAATATGGAAGTCCTGAACTACAGAGATGCCTTGAATCATGCTACCTCATTGGAGCAGGGCGACATAGATGAGGCCCTTCTTCTTGAACTCCATAAGATTCTAATGAAAGGAGTCAGAGGCGAGAACAAATCTCCTGGAAACTACCGTTCTGTTCAAGTATTGGTAGGCAGCAGAGGCGATACCTTAGAGACGGCCAAATTTGTCCCCATGCCACCGGAAAAGGTCTATTGGAAAATGAACAATCTCTTCGAATACCTCAACTCCCCCGATGAGAACGTTTTGCTATCTGCGGCATTGTCACACTACCAATTTGAAACGATACATCCGTTCACTGATGGTAACGGCAGGATGGGCAGACTGCTGATCATGCTAATCCTCAGCAGGAACAAAGTGTTGGAGTATCCTGTCCTTTATCTCAGCGGATATTTCAACAACAAACGTGAAGAATACATAGAGAAGCTGAACAAGGTCAGGGAGGAGGATGATTTCTACGGCTGGATCGACATGTTCCTTGATGCCCTAATAGAACAATCCCACAGTTCCATAAAAATGATTGATTCGCTGTTCCAATTAAGGCAAAAATTCCATTCGATGGACAATGACATACATACTTTGCAACTTCTAGATTCGTTGTTCATCAACCCGTTCGTGAGGAAGGCAGACGTCTCCAATATCTGTAATGTGCATCTTTCTACTGCAGGAAAGATTGTGAATAATTTGGTTGATGCGGGCGTTTTATCAGAAACCACGGGTAAAAAGAGGAATCAATTGTTCGTGTGTAAGGAGATCATGGACGTTCTCAACTCCTACTGAGATATAATTGCGAAAAATCGTTTTTACGCAATTAACAGAATCTATAATTGCGTGAACGCAATTAACTAACACGGCGACCCAAGTCTAACAGATCGTCTGGCCGTTGAAATAGTTGGAATAATTTGAACCTCGAAAATCCTGAAAAATCGATAAATCTACCGTGCGGGTTGCTTCAGGCCCGCCACTTCTTGTCCAGATCTCTACAAAATTCTTGCCTTACTGATGAAGATCGCTTATCATCCTAGATGTGCCTCGCTCATAAAATCCAGCTTCCTGTCCAGCCAGTCGAGCACCGAATCCAGATGTCCCTCCCAGTTCATGATGACGGCCTGATCGGGGGATCCCGATATCACGGTACCGATCACGTTCCATCTGTTGAAGTTCTTGTAGAAATCGCCCTTATGGTCAAGGATGAACCCCCTTCCTTCATCGAGGGCTTCCCTTATGGGATCGGCGGATTCGGCCAGCTTTGATGCCACGGCCACTCTGAATTCCGGATATTCCAACAGCTTGCTGTACCAGATATTGGTCTCCGCGGCATACATATGATCTGGAATTTGCGAGTAATACCTGTTCCCGTTCCCGGCGGTCTTGTCGAGGTCCCACGCAGGTCCACTGTGGATCTTGCCGTCCTCGGCCATGTACATGTAAAAGCTTGAGCGGCCCACGTCCTCGTTGCCGAAAAGCTCATGGAGGATGTAGGATGATGCGAAGGATTCCGGATCGATGCACTCCATCACCTCATCCCAGTTCCCGGAGCCTATCCCCTTCCAGGCACGCTCCATGCTGTCCCTGACGATATCTATCTGTTCCGGGGTGCAATCCGGATCCTTTACCAGATATGGCATCCCATCCACCAGGAAGTAATCGGTGCCCTCGACGCCTTCATCGGATCCGCGCACATCCATTTCGACTATGAATGCCAATCCGCCCTCTGGATCCTTGATGTTGACGCGGTTCTTACCTATCTCGATCTTCTCGCTCAGAAGGTACAATCCGCGGTACTCTCCGTTGACGTAGAGATGGACGAACTCGCAATCCATGTTGGAACTGCAGTCAAGGACGCCGGCCACCAACGAGGCCAGATAGTTTCTGGACAGGCTCTGGTCGAAGTAGTTGTTTATGAGGACCCATTTCTTGGCCGCCGCCATTCCGAGAACCTCGGTCTTGGAATCGAACTTCAGGCTGTACGGCTTCTTGGGGGATTCCCAGTTGGTATTCCCGCGCCCTTTGATCTTCGCAGGTTCTCCATCGAGCTCTTGGCCGCCGCCCAAAAGATCGACCGTGCATGTGATGTAGTCCTCTTTGGACACGATCTCCGACCCGTTCTCGGTATCGATGTACATCGCAGGGAAGGTCTCATCCCCCTCTGGAACGGCCGTCATCATCGCTAGAGCGATAACTGCCACGGATATTGCTGCAAGGATGGCCAGCTTGATTGCGATCCCAGCGTTCATGCCCATATCACCACCGAGGTTATGAATCCCAGGAACAGATCCAATGCAGTGATGTACACGGTGAGGGCTATCGCATTGTCCAGCGAGACCCGTTTCGCCACGATCAGAGCGATCACGGCCTCCATGATTATGAGCATGACGCTCCAGCCTACGAAGACCGAGAGATGAGCGAATTCCTCTACGATGTCAATTAGACCTCCGGTACAGAACAGGATCACTGCCAGACATAGGGATGCAACGGCGACCGCGATCAGTATAGGAATTGGCAGCATCTTCCTGGCATCGGTTTCTGCAGGGATGATGCGGGCATCTTCTTTCTTCCAGAAGAGGAGAGTGGCCGCTGCGGCGATCGAGGCAACTGCTGTCATCCAGTAGTAAGGCGCCTGATTTACCGGGATCATTATGGTCGGTATCGTCACAAGGAGCCCCATGATTATCCCCGGGAGATTCCTCCTGAACCCCCCTGCCAAAGACAGGATAATTAGAATGATGCCCATGCCGGCTGCTGCGAACTGCGTACCGAGGACTACTGGCGAGAGCAGTCCTTCGAAGGCGGATGAGACGGCCATGGCGCAGATTATGCCCACTGCCAGCGAGATGACGATAGGCAGGGACGAATATGACTCTGCATGATGCCCCCTGGAGATTCTGAAGATGCATACGACAGCTAGAATCGCCGTTAAGATAGCGGGCACCCAGTAAAGCACAGATTTGAAGCGGAGTAATGATAGATATTGGTAGTGTCGTCTTGACCTATTGCACGGACAAGATTATCGATCGTCTCAACGGTTCAAATTATGGGAAAACATGGTTTTATACATCAAAATACTGCAATAATCATGCAATTCAAAGAACTGATAGCGATTATCGTCATCGCAACCGTGGCCGTATTGGCCTGCACCTTCGTGCTTGACGGCAACGGCACCGATGAGCCCGATAGGATCGGCATAATCGGAGCGATGGAGCCTGAAGTGGCTGCAATCAAGGAAGCGATGACTGTCGACTACACCGAAAAGATAGCAAGCATGGACTTCTGCGTCGGAAGGCTGTACGGCCAGGACGTGGTGGTCGCCCAGTGCGGCATGGGGAAGGTCAATGCCGGGCTGTGCGCTCAGATCATGATATCCAAGTTCAACGCCAAAGCCGTCATCAATACCGGTGTCGCAGGTTCTCTGGATAACAGGCTGAACATAGGCGATTATGTCGTATCCGTGGATGCGGTGCAGCATGACTTCGATGTCAGTGCCATCGGTTTCCAGAAGGGCGAGATCCCATACACGGGATTGTACGCCTTCAAGGCGGATGGGGAGCTGAGGGTGAAGGCCTACTGTGCCATAAAGGAGTGCGTCGGCGCCACTGTGATGGAAGGCAGAATATGCTCAGGCGACCAGTTCGTCAGCACCCAGGAGCAGAAGAGAGTCATCACCGAAAATTTCGGCGGACTCTGCTGCGAGATGGAGGGCGGAGCCGTCGCCCAGGTATGCCATCTCAACGAGACGCCGTTCGTCATCATCAGGGCCGTCTCGGACAAGGCGGACGGATCTGCATCCGAGGATTTCGAGGAATTCTCCAAAAGGGTCGCCGTACAGTGCTCGGCCATGATCCTGTTCATGGTCGAGCACTTCGATGATCCGCTGACCTGAACGGCCAAGTGATTGAGCGCTTATCAAAACATATCGCACCCGAACCCTTTGCGGGTCCGGGTGCGTTGAATTTAATTGGTTTTTATCTGGCTCGCTTACATTCCCATCTCTTTCTTGACATCGCTGTCGAAGAGCAGGATAACCATGAAGATGTATGCGATGGCGGCACAGATTCCAGTGACGATCGTCGAGAGCGAGAACGGGTCGAATCCTGCGATGATCGACAGGATCGATGCGATAACGTCGATGATAAAGAAGATCAGGAGGAGAATCCAGATGATCTTGTCGCCGGTTGTCTGCTTTCCATCGTTGATCTTCGTCGAGATGAAGATGATGATAAGACCGACTATGATTGCAATGATAGCGCCGACTGCCTCGGAGAGGATGTCAGCTCCGATGATGATCATCGCAATGGCCAGGAAGATTCCGTTGATGATGGTTACTACTCCCACTACCCTTACGTATGCAGCAAGGATATCGATCTTCTCTGAGATCACGCCATTGAGCACTTTTATTCCGTAGAATGCCACTAGTAAACCGCAAATGATTGCGCCGATTCCTACGACAACGGCGAATTTGAGATCGACATTTTCGTCAATGAAACCACTGATAATCGCGAATATACCGCCGATTAACTCGATGATTCCGATGACCTCGAATGCGCCTCCAGCTGTCTTCGGGTTATTTAAGAAAGACATGACCCGTAATGTTACTCAAATTATATTAAGCGGAGTTATGTGGGAAAACATACCCTTAACATAGTTTATTATCGGCCAAATGAAATACTGGCTCAAAGGTTAATACCATGACTCAGAAGAAATTCATAGCTGCGATGGCAGTTTTCATCATGGTCGCATCCGCGGCGTTCGTGTTCGTAGCGGATGATGCATCCGCGGACAGCTCCTACACGGAGAGGTCCGTGCCGATCAAGACCAATCTGGCTGATAAACCATCGACGATCACGGTCCGCGATTACGCGGAGACACCGTACGTCCCGTTCGTAACCCTGGATCAGATTTACAATATCCATTCCGGGAAGACCATGACCGTTACGCCGTCCAACGATGGCAAGTTCACATTCAAGAACCCCGTCACCAATATGACGGCTGTATTCGACACCGCCAAAGGCACTCTGACCACGGATGATTTCCAGAAATTCATCCGCAATGTGGTAGAGGATGAGGACGTCTACAAATTTATGCAATTGGAAGAGAAGAAGGAGCTAAAGGCTCCTGCGGCCAAGACGTTGAATCTGAAAGAGTACGAGATCCCGTACTACGTCGAGGGAAACAACGTATACCTCCCCCTAACCACCGTGAATGACATCCTGATGAATGAGGAGGTCATGTATCTGGCATACATGAAAGGAACCGCCTACGAAATGAATGCGACAGACGTTCTGACCCAGAGGCCTTTCGTGCACGAGATCCTCGCCGGGATAGTCTCGGACATGAAGGCTCTGGCCCCCCGCGATGCCGCTCTTGCGAAGTTCACGTACAACGAGCTCTGCTTCGCATTGGACAACAACTACGGTAAGAGCGACGTCTCCAAGCTGGGCCCGGATATGCAGAAGGACAAGTTGGATGTCGTTCTCGACAAGTACAACTCCACCACCAAGAAGATCAAGGGATGGCTGCAATCCACCGACGCTATCGAATACTATGCCGGGATCTATCTCCTCGGACTGTATCTGGATGACGGCGGACACACCGGCTATTTCCTCGGATTGAACTTGATAGAATCCGGAAATCCCGAGCTCGCCAACAAGATCAAGGCCGTGTACAAGGGCGAGGAGGTGCCGAAGGTCATCAACAGGGGAACCTTGGGACAGGCCATCATAAAGCCCGTCAGGGAGAGCATCTTCGGAACCGAGACCTATCATGAGAAGGGAGATACCGCGATCTATGCTCTGGACAGCTTCATCGTGGACAAGCAGGCATGGATCGACTACTACGAGAAAGGAAGGACCGGAGAGCTCCCGAACGACACCGTAGGGAACGCATTGAAGGCTTTGAACAAGGCCAAGGCGAATCCCAACATCAAGAACTTCGTCTTCGACTTCTCATGCAACACCGGAGGAGATTCCGGCGCAGCGATGGCCATAGTCTCCATCGTGACCGGGGATTACTCCTATTACAGGAGCATGTTCACGGATTCCGGAGAGCAGAATTACAACAAGTATCTGATCGATACCAACCTGGACGGCAAATTCGATGCGAAGGACCTTCAGAAGCAGTACGATTTCAAATTCGGTATCATCACCACCACCGCGGCCTATTCATGCGGTAACCTGGTGCCCGTCCTCCTGAAGGAGAAGGGCGTCGTGATCATCGGTGAGACGACCGGCGGAGGATCGCATCCGATGGAGGTCAGCGCGTTCCCGGACGGGTTCATCTACCACCTCTCGTCGACGAACAACATGGCCGATTCCACATGGAAATCCGTCGAGACCGGGGCCAAGCCCGACTACGTCCTCGTCGACAGCTTCTCGGACAACCCGGATTACTCTGTGCTGTACGATATCGACAAGATCAGCGAGCTGATGAACAAGTCCAAATCATCGGACAACACGATGCTTTACGTGGCCGTCGGAATCGTCGCAGCCATCGTTATCGTCGGAGTCCTGGTGTTCGTACTTCGCAAAAACCATTGAAATCAAGAGGGGAGGGTCGCATCGTCGACCTGACCCTTTTGCAACATTCTGCCTTCAGACACTCATCTGGTCTCGATCTTTCTGTACAGGAACTCCTCTTCTTTGTGCTCCACGCTGAAACTGCCTTCGCGATAGTAGTCGCCGGACCCCTCCTGGAAGCTCACCGATACCAGTTTGGAATGGAAGTGATAGTACACGGCTGATGCCAGTATCAAGGATATCACGAATGCCACGCCCATGAAGTTCGCCAGCTCGTCTCCCCTGAGCTCTCCGCTTCCGGTGAGCCATGCGCAGACCATGGATATGATGAAAACGGCCACGGTGACCGCGGAGAGCTTGACCTTCTCCACCGGCAGATCGCCCACCATCTTCCCGGTCTGACCGTTCATGGCGAACGTGTAGTCCCTGTCCTCCCACTTCAGTTTGAACAGCCATATTGGATACAGGACGTAATCCACGTTGGACTCGGTGGTCTCTATCTTGGAGTCCCTGAGGTACACGTCGTCGAATCCCTCCACGGTCTCCTTGAACCGCTTCTCGGTCTCGTCAGACATGCGCTTCCGGACACGGCCAGCCATATCCTCCTGCGGCACGTCGTACTTGTCCGCCACGTACCCGGAGAGATAGGCCGTCCTGAAATCGTCCGCCTCCGAGTAATCGAAGGGCTCCAATGATTCCATGAGATCGTCCGGCATCTTCGAGGACCCGTCGGCCGGGACATGGTCGAATGCGATGCTGCCCTTCCTGCTGACACGGTAGTACTTCCTCTCGACCACATCGCCGTTCTTGCCCGGGATCAACAGATGCTCCTTCACGCCGGTGAAGGAGATGTCCGCATCGATCCTCGCATCGTACACCCAGAACGGAACGTATACGCCCTTGACCTCGTCCAGGCTGTTGTTCTCCTTGAACCCCCTCGGGACGAACGGCTTCTTGAAGCAATGCCTGTCCAGGGATTCCAGCGCCATCTCCTTCGTCTGCTTGAACGGGATGACCTTGTCAGGCATCAGGGCCCCGGACAGCCTCCCTCTGAGGATGACCGCGTTGCCGCAGAACGGGCACAGCGTCGCGGATGTTGTGGATTCCGTGTAGATGCTCCCGCCGCATGAGTTGCAGGTGTACTCGGAGAGATTCGAGGCATCCTCCTCGGACCATTGCTCCCCGCCGTTGGTCGGAAGCCGGATGTCCTCCTCGTTCAATGAGAGGCCCCTGTCCTCCTCCAGCATGTCGGTGGGGTCGAAGGAGCTGCCGCAGAACTCGCATAGGACCTTCTGGGAACCTATGTCGAACTGGATAGTGGCCCCGCAGTTGGGGCACTTGTGCTCTATGATGTCCTTCGCACGCTCCTCCATGTCGGATCTCCGGTGCTGACATGGAGATGATGGATAATAAATGGCCTGGGCCCATATGTCACCGGGCGCGCTCGGTGACCGATGGGTTTTTCTTCTTGTCCTCCCGTCCTTATGCATGGCCGAGAGTACGTCCGGGATAATGAGGACCCAGACATCCATGCTCCTCAGGAGCCTGAAACTGGTCCACTTCGATATGATCCTCGCAGTCTATCTGGTTGTCTTCTTCATCTTCTCCCTGTTCATATGGTACTTCGATCCGGATATCAAGGACCTGTCCGATGCGCTATGGTTCACGTTCCAGACGGTGACCACCATTGGGTACGGGGACCTTCAGGCCACATCCGTCATCGGAAGGGCCCTCACGGTGATCCTCGCGGTCTACTCCATCGCGATAGTCGCCATATTCACCGGGGTCATCGCCGGATTCTACGTCGAGGTGGTCAAGGCGAAGAACAACGAGGATATCCTCGACTTCCTGAAGAAGCTGGAGAGGCTCCCCGAGATGGACCGCGACGAGCTCGTGAGGATATCCGAACGCGCCAAGGAGATTTCTGAGAAGAGGAGATGATCCTCTCCGCTACCCATCCACCCCTTTTTATCATCCAGTCGCGATTCTGTACTGAGACCAGCGATGGTGAGGCGATATGGACACGAAGAAGGTCGGGGCGGTAGCGGTTGTGGCGGTTCTGCTCGCGCTGTGCGGAACCTATCTGACATACGGTCAGGAGCCCACGTACGAAGAGCTCGTCTGGAAGCTTGCTTCGCAGTTGCACGAAAATGATGTGACCATGGATGAGATAAATAAACAGACCATAGATGACGATCCGATCACCGTAGACTACATCCTTCCGGCATTGGAACCTGAAGAGTTCCCATCTTCGCTGGACCTGCGCGATTTCAATGGAAGGAATATCGTATCGCCCATAGCGGACCAGAAAGAATTCGGCACCTGCTGGGCCTTCTCCGTGGTCAAGGCCGCGGAGATATCATATGCCTCCGTCATAGGCTTTGACTACAACGAGAGCGATCGTTTGAACCTCTCAGAGAGGCATCTGATATGGTTCGTAGGAACCCCTGTCGAGGACGGACCCCAGGCGGGAGAGGGCAGGCACTTCTTCTTACCCGACCTCGACAACAACGAGGCGACCGCCATCGCCTTCGGCGGCGGCTACTTAGAGGAGGGTTACCTCGCCTTCATGGCCGGAATAGGGCCGGCGCCTGAGTACATGGCACCGTACGAACCTGTTCCGGATTCGTACAAGAACGATTTGCGTCTCCTCTTCATCGTCGACCTTGACGATGACGGGAATCCCATCAAATCCACGAGGCAAGACATAGTGGACGGGAAAGTAATGAACGACGAAAGATACGCCGCGATAGTGTCCGAGCAATTGGCCCAGGGGTATCCGCACATAGTCGATGATCTTGTCTATACCCTCTATGATTACGGGCTGCCCGAGTATGCCGGACTTAAGGTGCTGTGCGACTTTACCATCGAGGACGAGGGGGACTACACCCTGGACGAGGATATGCGCTTCATCAACATGTTCTATCCCGTTCAGGTCAATCTGCTGCCGGATCCCGCCCTTAGGGACGGCGACGGAAGATACGTATACAGCCCGGTGGCCACCCAGTGCATCAAATCGGAACTCAACCAGGGAAGGGGCGTGGCCATAGCTATTGCCGGCGATTACGGTACCCCAGAAAATGCAGTATACCTGAACTATCTGGATGAACACGGCAATCCCACGCTTGACCCGGCTGCCGCCATATACGCCCATTACACCTATGACCTGGATTACGACCCTCAGGTAGAAGGGTCCGTCAATAGATTAATCGACCCGGATCACGCGGTATGCATAATAGGATACGATGACGACTTCCCGAGGGAATACTTCACGGACCCCAACGGCACGATAGGAGGGGACGGCGCCTGGCTAGCTGCCAACAGCTGGGGCCTGGATTGGGGCAACAGCCTTGACGGGACCTTCTGGATCTCCTACTACGATCAGAGTCTCAGCACTGCGTGCTCCCTGGAGTTCGAGATACCGTATGGATGGAAATTCGAATCGAGCGTGCATGACTACGACCCGTTCCCCGACAAACCGATTTGGCAGGAGGCCGAGATCTCCATGGCGAACGTGTTCACCGCCATCGAGGACTGCACCCTGTGGTCCATCGGTGCCGAGACCGACTGCCCTGACACCCGGCTGAGCTATAGGGTCTATCTGCTGGACGACGGCTGGTCAGGGCCGGAGGACGGGGAATTGCTGGAGGAAGGGATCGCATCCTTCACATACAATGGGATCCACACGATCGAACTGCAGAACGAGATCCATCTCGATATGGGGGATGTATATTCCGTCGTCATAACCAACGAAAGCGGTAACGGATACGCCCTCTACAAGAAGACGGAAGTGAACAAGGCGGGGAGGGAGTACTATTATGAATATCAGAAGGAGACCGATCCGTACAAGGCGCCCCCGGACTACTACATAGAATGCGTGGTCAATCCGGGAGAGAGCTTCGTCTGCTACGAAGGGCAGTGGCTCGACTGGTCGGACGTGATCATGAACATGCGTCTCCTGAACGCCGATCTGAACAACGACGGCTTCGACTACGACAACTTCCCGATAAAGTGCTACCTGATCCCCGATAATCAGGCGTTCGGATGACCCTGCCCGCCATTTCCGGACACATCACATCAGTTTAAGGATGAGTAAGTGGATACGAGTTGGCGTAGACATCCGACAAGATACCTCCAAAAGGCATCCAAACCGGGAGTCCGACTGATATGGGTTGATAACATGGGAGACAAGGAGATCATTTTGGAAGCCATGAAGAAGGCAGGCGAGCCCCTCAATGCAGGGAAGGTCGCGGAGCTTACAGGATTGGACCGCAAAGCGGTGGACAAGGCCTTCGCAGAGATGAAGAAGGACGGGACGATCGTATCCCCGGTCCGCTGCAAATGGGAACCGGCCAAGAAATGAGCTGGCTGGGCCCGTCAAACCTTTGAACAGCGGGGGCTCAGCCCCCGAATCATTTCTTAATTCTGGTCGACAATTATATCCTTATGCTACCATTAGTAGCAAGTTTTTAATCCCCACTTTTTCTTCCATCTTACAACAGGGTGCATACCATGACGCTCGGAGAGAGGATCAAGAACCTTAGAACCGCCAACGATATGTCACAGAACGATCTGGCCATGCGGATAAACGTATCCAGGCAAGCCGTCACCAAATGGGAGAACGGCGGAGGGTTGCCCGAGATAGATAACCTCATCGCACTGGCCGACGTATTCGGCATCAGCGTAGATTATCTCGTCAGAGACGATGCCGCGGGCTTCACCAGCGTCGTCCAATACGATGTTGACAGGGGCAAAGACTTCGAGATGGACCTGATCGCATCTAAGTCGCTCTCCATAGTAGGTCATGATTCCGAGAAGCTATGCATCATCCTATCGTCCGATTCGATACCCGCTCTGGAGTCTGATGTCAAGACGTACATCGAGGACAAGAAACGCAGGATATCCGTCGAGATGAAGAGAAAGAACGACCTGTCGGATTCCGACTGCAGGGAAGGCTTGGACATCCGCATAATGCTCCCCAGGAAGTTCATAGAGTGCGTAGAGGTCAAGGCGGATGCCAATAAGCTGTCCATGACGGGATTTACCGCCGAGGATGTGGAGTTCAGGGGATCGGTCGCCGTTGCGACCTTCAGTGACTTCCACGGCAAGGCAGAGATGGACATCCGCAGCGACTGTGAATTCTCGATAGACGGTCTGGACGGATCCCTGGAGATCAATCAGATCGAGAGGTCGTCCCTGGTCAAGGTACCGAAGGGATTGATGTTCAAGGCGGTGAACGCCGGCAAGAAATGCGAGGTCGTCATCTCCAAGGAACTGACCCCCGATAAGGACTGCAAGAACGTCATCGAGCTCAATGGATCGAAGAGCACCCTCCGCATCGAGACCGATGGGGAGGAGTGAGTTCAATCCCACATTATGATCGGGCGGGGCTCTTCCTTGGGCTCTCCCTGGTAAGGGCTCTTCCCGATCGATGTCAATTTGTCGAGCACCATCTTCTTGCCGATTTCCGATACACCGTACACCTGTATCTTGTTGCCTGCCACGAGGACATCCCTCTTCTCCGCCTCCGCCCTGACACGGCCCGAGGCGCATGCGGTTATGATGTCGCAATAATCGAAGAGATCCTTGGCACCCGAGCATCCGGTATGGCTGGTGTGGACGGCGACGATTATCACCCTGTCGCCGTACCTCTCCCTCAGGATTCTGGCATCGTTCGGATTCACGATGGTGACGGAGAACCTCCCGTATCCCTTGGAGTCCGCGAGCTCGGCGCCCTTCAGCATGTCCAGGGGGACCGTCTCGGGATCCAGGACATTGTCCCTCCCGACCGCGTCCAATACAACCTGAAGCGGGGAGGTCTCCACAAGACCGGATATTCTTCCGCACAGCCCCTGCAGGAGTGCGGGCTCGGTGATCACCGCCGTACCGCAACCGTCCGCAGCTATGACCGCCGCCTCTATGTCCCCGTTCTCAAGAGAGGTGCTTAGTATCTCGGAGATGCCGAACGTCACGTAGTCCTTGGCGCGGACCACCCTGTTCTCAGTGCAGAAACCGAAGTCCCTGATGCGGAACTCCACGTTATCGCGGATCTTCTCCGGGGAGATGGCCTCCAGACCGCACAGCTTCTTGAACAAAGGGCAGAACTCGATCTCGGGCTGGCCTATCTCCACGACCTTGCCGTCCTCGACGACGACGCGCGTCATCCCCAGCATCTGATACACATGCCTGCCGCCGTTGCCCGCCATGTCCTCGCCTCATCTGATGAAATTGGTGCGCACAGGTGGCTCGGGCTGGGGGTATTCTATGCCCGCCTTCTTTCCGGCGTCTATACATTTCAGGACCCATGCCATGTTGTTCCCGAGGGTCCTCATGGTCTGCAGGCCCTCCTCGTCCTTCAGGACATCCTCCGGCTTGGTCCCGTGGGTGATGTTCCAATACTGAGATCCGGGGACCACCATGTTGGTCATCAAATAGTACTGGTTGAGCCTCTCGAAAGATGCGGTGTTGCCTCCCCTGCGGGCATTGACAACCGATGCGGCCACCTTCCCCCTCATCTTCCTGCCGCTGGTGTAGAACAGGCGGTCCATCCATGAGGTCAGCTGTCCGGCCGGACCGGAATAGTAGACGGGGGCCCCGAACACGAACCCGTCGAACTCGTCTATCCTGGTCGCTACCGAGTTGACATCGTCGTCTATGACGCACTTGCCCTTGTCCCTGCAGGCGCCGCATCCCGTGCAGCCGGGAACGTCTCCCTTTCCGATCCAGTGGATCTCGGTCCCTATACCGTTCTTCTCCAGGGTGTCGGCGACCTCCTTGAGCGATGTGTACGTGCAGCCCTTCTCATGGGGGCTTCCGTTGATCAGCATTACCTTCATGTTAGAAAGATGGGTCCTCTCCTATTTTATCAGCTTGCCCTTACAAGGAATCGGAAACCGATATCTACGCTTTAGGAGATGACCGTACGCTGAGGTACCCCGATGGACAGACAGAAGGTCGACGATGTCAACAATTGGCATATCGGCATCAGCGACCGCACCAACACGGTGCTGGGCATCATCCTGATAGTGCTCCTGATAGTCTACAGCGTATCCGGCATCATCACCTTCCTGCCTCCGAAGCCCCACCTCGTGCCCTTCATCATCGGATACATGCTTTGGACCGCCGTAGGGATCTACATCCTGATAAGGTACAGGGATGATCCCCTGAAGGCCACCAGCCTATACCTTCTGGTCATCGGTCTGGACCGCGTCATCTCATGCTTCAACTATACCTTCGAGATGGATCTGTCCTGGCTATTGGAGGTCCTCCTCTCCGTCTGGATGTTCGTATCCGGCATCATGTGGGCCAGGGGAAGGGTGCTCAGCCGCTATCCTCTGATCCTATCGACCGCGCTGCTGACATGCTACGACGTTCAGGACCTGATCTTCATAGCGTTGAACGTCGCCGAGATCACCGACACCACCGAGTTCCTCCTTTGCTTCGCCACGTTCAACCGCATCCTGATGTACGCCGTCCTGCTGGCCATCCTCCTGTGCAACACGACACCGAACCATAAATCCGGATCGGCGCAGAATGAGATATGAGATTATGGCCACTGCGACCGCTAGAACAGTCACTATTGCCAATCTGACCAGGATGCCGCGGTCCAATAGGTCCTCGTATTCCTCAGACGGGACCGCATCGTAGAGCCCTCCCATCGTCAGCGGGCTTCCTGGGTTTGACTGGTCCTGCAGATCCGAATACACGGGCTTCTGCTCGTAATACCCGTCGATCCTGTCTCTGAAGGACCTTTCCGAGTCATCATCTTCCCGGTTCATGGCCATTCAGTCGATTGTTGCGGGACTATATATATTAACACTAAATTAAAATTCGTGTTACTATATAAGGCGCCTTCATTTCCCAGTCGGCCTTGCCATACACCGGAACCGGTAGCAATTAATGTTAAGGGAGAGAAGTCGAACTATATTTCTCACATCTGGCACATACATAAATCCAACCGCTACCTCAACACAATTCATGACTGCAGCGCGCACTGACGGCCCCCATCAAGGTTATTATCAGTGATGCGCATCCACCGCCCATGACCACAGTGATAATGCACACCTCAATGGGTGACATAAAGATTCAGATGCACGACGACATGCCCATCACGACGGGCAACTTCGTGAAGCTCTCCAAGGACGGATTCTACGACGGCACCATCTTCCACAGGGTCATCGACGGATTCATGATCCAGGGAGGAGACCCTCAGGGTACCGGAATGGGAGGCCCCGGATACACGATCGAGGACGAGTTCGGACAGGGACACTCCAACGTCAGGGGCACCATCTCGATGGCCAACACAGGCATGCCCCACTCCGGAGGAAGCCAGTTCTTCATCAACGTCGTGGACAACACCTACCTCGACAGGGAGGACCCCAGGACGCCCTCCGCACACCCCGTGTTCGGCACCGTCCTCGAGGGAATGGATGTTGCGGACAAGATCAGCAAGGTCGAGACCGACAGGCGCGACAGGCCCCTCCAGGACGTCAAGATCGTCAAGATGGAAGTCATCGAGTGATAGCATGGATGACATCCCGCAGATCCTGTCCAAAGCATTGGAGGACCGCGCCGTTGAGGTCGTGGTCGCATGCATAGAGGGCTGCGGGACATCCATCATCTCCGACCCGTCCTTACTGACCAAGGTCGGAGGAAAGATATCGGGATCCGATAGTGCCAGTCCCGATGTCGAAACAATTTCTGCGGTCGGATCCGACAACATTCTTGACCCGGAGACCGCCAAAGTGGACAACATAGAGGGCGTCTGCGTCGCCTACGACAACGGGATACACAAGGTGGCGGCGACCACCGGCTCCCTGACGGATGCCCAGGTCATGAGGGACATGTTCGGAAGCGACCTCATCATCGTGGGGATCTTCGACGGACTCTCCGATGGCGACAGGGACAGGGCCGTCGAGCTCTCGGACATCGTCGTCGACTCTGGGAGCATAATTCATGTAAGCAAATCAGCGAAGGATGTCTTCGGGATCTGAGAATCCAGAATCAGATCTCGTCGCCCATGTATGAATCGATCACGAGATGCGTCCCGGAGCGGAGCATGATTATCGGGACGTTCTCCTTCCTGAGCCTTCTCCTGAGCTCCTTGTCGTTGGTGAGAACGTAACCACCGGTCCTGGCTGCGAGCTCGACCACGGCATTGTCCCCGGTGTATTCCGTAGGGATTATCTCGTACTTGCGGGCCAGCGCGATGGCCGCCTTGGCGTACCTGTGGTCCATATGCTTCAATTCCCCGACCAGGGGCCCGGGGACGACGATCCTGACCTCGCCGAGGAGATCCTTCAGAGCGAGGTCCAGGTTCATCTTCATCTCAAAAGGCATGAGTAAGGCGTTTGTGTCGAGAACGACAGTGTGCATGATCTCACTGATCAACTATACCGTACCCGATCAATCTCCACTTGTTGGAGATCCTTCTGGAGATAGCCACCCTCTGTCCGGGGAGGATGCACACCGGGATCTTGAGGACTACCTCGGCAGCACCGTTCCTGGCGCTCTTGACGACACCGACCGTCGTGGCCGTTCCGACGCTGAGCATCAGGGGCTCGTTGCTCTTGATGTCCTCGACGGACAGCTCGGACGACGAACCTACCACACGGTCGAGTAGGGTGGTCTTCATCTTGAAGTCGTGGACCACTGCGGGAAGCTGTCCCGGGACTCCGATGACCCTTCCGGTGAGTCCGTCCGACTTCGTTATGGAAGCGTCCAGACCTGTACCGATTGCGACGAGTCCTCCGGGCACGACCGACTTGACTGAGCGCCCTCCGGCCTCGAGGGAGACGACCTTTGCGGTTATCCTCTCGTATACGGCCTTTCCGGCGACCTCGGTCTTCCTTCCGGGCGAGATCTCGATATCGTCGCCGATCTTCAGGGTACCTTGGATCAGGGTACCTCCCAGGACTCCTCCTTTGAGGTCCTCGGGCTTCGTACCGGGCGAGTTGATATCGAACGAACGGGCCACGTGCATCAGCGGGGACGCCTTGGGATCCCTCTTGATCTTCGCCACGATGTTGTCCTCGATCGCCTGGATGAGCATATCGATATTGACGCCGCGGTTGGCCGAGATGGGTATGATGGGCGCGTTCTCCGCGATCGTGCCCTTCACGAATTCCTTGATCTGCTTGTAGTTCTCGATGGCCTGCTCCCTGCTGACGATATCGATCTTGTTCTGAACGATGATGATCTTATCGATGCCGATGATCGAGAGCGCCATCAGATGCTCCTTCGTCTGGGGCTGGGGGCACTTCTCGTTGGCCGCGACCAGCAGGAGGGCTCCGTCCATAAGGGCGGCTCCCGACAGCATGGTCGCCATCAGGGTCTCGTGTCCGGGCGCGTCCACGAAGGACACGGCCCTGAGGTACTCCGCATCGGCACCGCAGTTCTTGCACTTCTTGACGGTACCGTAGGCTGCAGCACCCTGACACTCAGGACACTTGTAGAATGCTACGTCTGCGTACCCGAGACGGATCGAGATTCCTCTCTTCAACTCCTCGGAGTGACGGTCGGTCCACTCGCCGGAAAGGGCCTTCGTGAGGGTGGTCTTCCCGTGGTCGACGTGACCGATCATCCCGATGTTGATCTCGGGCTGCTTTGGGACTTTCATCAGTTCTCCGCGGGTGCCTCGGGGTTGAGACACTCCTCGATGGACTTGGGTCCGTACTCTTCGATAGCGGCGTTGATCTGGACGATCTCTGCGGAGATTGCGTTTCCGCGGATTGCGGTCCTCTTCCTCTCTCCGTCGTATCTCTCGTGGAATCCCTTTCCGTCGGAGAGCAGGAGTCTGAGCCTCTTGTTTCCGGGGAGGTCCTTCCTCATGGGGGTACCGTTGGAGTCCGATCCGCCTGTGATCTTGAGCTTGTACTCGGGGAGGCCAAAGAAAACTCCGTCTACTGTCTCTCCGATTGTGATACCGATCAGAGAGTTCGCGTGGTGACCGGAAACAGTCACATTGTATGACTTCCCGGTTTTCTTGTCATTAACAACAGCTTTGAATTCTGCCATTTGAACACCTGTACGCGGGTGTAATATAGGGCGGTTTATAAAGATTGTTAAGGCTTTTCTTAAAAGAAGATGGCTGGAACATGTCCAGCCTTGATTATCAGGCAGATTCCGATTCGATCTTTACCCTGACCTCTTCACGGTACTCTTCCGGAAAACTGGTCCTACTGAACGCTTCATCGAACGAAACCGACTCTTGTTCCATTATACCTGCGACATTGCTGACAAGGATTTCCACGGTCTTGGCTCTCTCTTCTTTTTTGCCTTCAACTCTGCCTTCAGCTCTACCTTCCTCCAGGCCCTTGGCTCTACCTTCCTCTAGTCCCTTGGCTCTGCCTTCCGCTATTCCTTGCTCCCAGCCAAGACGGGCCATGTACTTCTTGTAATCCTCGTCAAGATTGACCATAAGGTCCTCTACCTCGTCAAATATAGATTCGTCTAAGTCGATTTTATAGTATTCTCTGATACGTCTGATTCTTTCCTCCTTGTTTATCTGCTTGGCAAATACCGTGTTCAACAATCCGACCGTAGTCAGACCTTTATCCCCGAGTTTTCCCAGATAAACCATGACTATCTCTCCATAGTCGGTTGCCGGGATTTCCATAGAAGATTCGAAGCCTGGATCATAGCTTCCTGCCATTTTGTACCTTACAATGGAATTGCTTAGCTCCTTCGGGGATTCCATGACGAACCAAATCGAATATACCTTGCTCAGCTTCGAGTATTCGCCCCCGATCTCCGCCTTCTGATCGCTGATGCTCCTGCCGAGATAATACATCGCCCTTGCTTCCAAAGGATACCCGGGGTTCGGATCCAGCTGGGCTTCCAGGTTGACTATGACCTTTACCTCTCTTTCTCCAGATATGTTGACGTCATAGATCAGATCCCTGTATATGGGACCGTTGACCGTTGAGGATGATTCTGAATTCCTCATCCTGATCTTCCTCTCCTTGGTCAGATCCAGGCAGGACATGATGAATTCAGGATCCTTTCCTCTTAGTTCCTCGACGAACTCTCCAAGGATATTGGAGGTCAGTACGCCGTCAGACATTATGTTCTTGAAAGGCTGGTCATAATATGGTTCAGCTCTATTCTCTCTCCTATCGGCTTTCTTATTCAATGTGTGTCACCGATAGAGTACGCTCTCCTTGCCAATATAAAGGGCGCACACTGCAGTCAATGGGAATTTAGTGGTAATGATTAAATACAACCCTTCTATAGTGATGCGTGCTAGCACGTAGCACGGTGAGTGGAATGTACGGCAAGAACATCAGGATCGAAAGGATAATGGACAGAGCGAGCGGAAATGCGGTCATCGTACCGATGGATCATGGGATCAGCGTGGGCCCCATCGCAGGACTCACGGATATGAAGACGACCGTGAACGATGTGGTCGAGGGCGGTGCAACAGCGGTCCTCATGCACAAGGGAATAGTGCCTCTGGGTCATAGGACATCCGGACATGATGTCGGCCTCATCCTGCACCTTTCCGCATCCACCGATATCGGAGTGAACTCCAACAATAAGGTCCTGGTCGCCACCGTAGAGGAGGCGCTCTCCATGGGTGCCGACGCCGTCTCCATGCACATCAACGTGGGAGCGGAGTGCGAGCCCCAGATGCTCTCCGACATGGGAATGGTCTCCAGGCAGTGCCGCCAGTGGGGAATGCCCCTCATCGCCATGACATACCCCCGCGGACCCAAGATCAAGGATTCCTACGACCCCCAGGCCATCGCTCATGCGGCAAGGGTGGCCACGGAGCTCGGAGCGGATATCGTCAAGTGCAGCTACACCGGCGACATCGACACGTTCCGCGAGGTCGTTAAGGGCACCGTCGTGCCTGTCGTGATCGCAGGAGGGCCCAAGATGGACTCTGACCTGGATGTGCTGAACATGGTCCATGATTCGCTTGAAGCGGGAGGCCACGGTGTGTCCATGGGAAGGAACATCTTCCAGCACAAGAACGTCCGCGGCATGATGAGCGCCGTCTCGGACATCGTCCTGCACGGTGCGACCGTGGAGGAAGCGCAGAAGCATCTGAGATGAAGAACAAAAGGTAAATTGGGGTCGAAAGACCCCGTTTTTTGGTTTAGATTCCGTCGATCTCATCGTTCATGATGGGCTCGCCCAGGATGACCAATGGGACCTTGTACATCTCCTCTTCGACGACTTGGCACTTTATGCCGTAGACCCTCTCGATGTTATCGGCGGTAAGGACCTCTTCGGGAGTGCCGAAGGCGAAGATCTTACCGGGCCTCTCCAGCATGATGACCTTGTGCGCGTACTTGGCGGTGACGTTCAGATCGTGGCATATGGTGAGGATTATTATCCCCAGCTGTTCCGCCACTCCTCTGAGCAACTCCATGACGTACACCTGGAATTTGACATCCAGGTTTGCGGTGGGCTCATCGAGGATCAGGACTTCCGTCTCCTGAACGAGCCCGCGGGCTATGGACACCTTCTGATGCTGTCCGGCCGACAGTTCGTTGAACTTACGCTGCGCCAGATTCATGATGCGCATGATCTTCATCGCCTTGTAGACGACCTCCATGTCCTTCTTTCTGGAACCCCAGCGCCTGTGGTTGTGACGACCGATCATTATGGTGTCAACCACGGACATCGAGAAGACGTCCTGAGAGAACGCCGGAACGTATCCGACGACCTCCGCCACCTGGCGGTGGGACATCTCCTTGATATTCTGGCCATTGAGGAGGACCTCTCCGTTGAGCGGGTTTACGATCTTGCTGACGCACTTCGCCAGGGTCGATTTCCCGACTCCGTTGGGTCCGATGACGCAATAGAGGCCGGGATCCCTTATGTCCAGATTGATGTCATGAAGGACGATGTGCTCCTCGTCGTATCCGAAATCGACATTCTTGATCTCGATTGTTGTCATGATATCACCACGCCGAGGAGTTCTTGCGTATGACGAGCCAGATGAACACCGGGCCTCCTACGCAGGCCATGATTATTCCGACAGGCACCAGAGTGGGTGCGATGACGAGCTTACCGATCATATGGGCGACGACCATCAGCACGGAACCGAATGCGGCGGATGCCGGGATCAGGTACCTGTTGTCCGCACCTGTGAACATCCTCACGATGTGGGGACAGACGAGTCCGACGAATCCTATCAGACCGGTGAAGCTGATGATTCCCGCGCTGACGACGGCCGTGATGATCAGACATATGATACGCAGCCTGTCAGCGTTGATTCCCATAGCCTTCGCGTTCTCATCGCCGGTGGACAGCACGTTGATCCTCGATGCGAGGTACATGGAGAGGATTATTCCCGCCACCGTCACGATGACCATAACTGGCAGGTCGTCCCATCCGACGAGCTGTGCATCTCCCATGAGCCAATTGTCCAAGGCCGACATCGCGGTACCTCCCGCCACCAGACGGATGATGCTGGTCAGGGCGTTGAACACGTACATGATACCGATTCCTGTCATGACGATGGTGATCGGCGATCCGTTGGATATCTTGGTGATCAGCAGGATCACCGCCACGGGGATCATCGAGAACATGAATGCCAGAACGACGGTCAGACCGGGGAAGCTCAGAAGAACCGACCCCGATGCGATGGCGATGGCGGCACCGAAGGACGCTCCGGACGAGATACCGGTGGTATACGGATCGGCCATTGGGTTGCGCAGAACGCTCTGCATGATGGCACCGCATATGGCCAGGCCGGCACCTCCGAAGAGACATCCGAGCACGGGCGCCGTCGCATACATGGTCCAGTGAACCGTTGAATCGCTGGGATCGGCCGTTCCGATAAGCGCCTGCCATAGGATACTGATGGTTTCTATCATGCCTCCGACCAGCGGTCCGCTCTGAATGGAGTAGATCGCGGCCAGGAAAGCGACGATGACCAAGCCTACGATGATGCCTATCTTCAACCTTATGGATTTCTCGTACGCCTTGTAAGTATCTGCGAATCTGCTATCATCGGTGACATCTTCGGCCCAGGCACCAACGGATTCCTTGACCGCTGGAGAGAGCAGGTCATCTTCGTTGATATTGCTTGTAAATCTCAATTTATCACCAATTAAGGGGGAGATGCCCCGAAGGGCACCTCTTGATGATCAGCTCACAGGTCTTCGTAGGAAAGCGGTGCGAACTTGGAGTTCTTGACGTCTCCACTGAAGTGAGTGAAGTTGTCGTAGTACTCCTGCAGGAGCTTCCATCCGGTATCGGAGTTGATATCGGACCAGACCATCGATGCCAGGATGTATGCGGTGGCATAGACGGGGAGCGAGCAGTCCTCGAAGGGCACTGCGAAGAGCATACCGTTCTTTCCTGCTGTAGACTTGTCGAATCCGTACTCCATCCAGGTCTTGAATGCCTGCTTGTACTGCGAGACGCTGATGTTCTTGTCGGTAGCGAAAGCGTACATCGCGGAGATGAACACATCGGGGTTCGCTGCCACGGCCATATCGATGGTGACCTCGTCGAATCCATCGGATGCCGTGGTGGTGATCTTGGAGATCATCGGCAGCTGGTCGATGAGTACGACATCTGCAGTGGTCATGGGTCCAGCTCCGTGTGCGTCGATCCAGAAGGATTCGTACTCGGGTGCGATGTAGGGTATGACGTATGATTCCGCATTGGTCTTTGACTTGCTGAGAGCCTTCTCGAGCTCCGCGTACGACTTCTCAGTGAACTCGATGAAGGACTTGGTGCTGTCCTGCTTGTTGAACATGACTCCGAGGGTGATCAGGGTGTCAAGAGGTCCGACGTTGCTGACGTAACGGTTGAGGGGGAGCTTCACGATGGTGAATCCGAGGGACGCTGCCTCCTCAGAGTAGCTTCCGAATCCCCTGGGGTGGTCTCCGAGGAGGATGCGCACTCCGTCATTCCACATCACAGCAAGGTTGGGGTTCCTCATAGCGAACTTCGTCATCTTGCTGGCTGTCGGGTAGAGCTTGGGATCGAGATTGTCGGGGTTGACATCGCTGGATGCGATGTATGTTACCCTGTCCTCGAGTCCGAGGATGATCGCCATGTCGATTCCGGTGGTCCACTCGGTACAGATTCCGTAGTTGGATCCCAGGACATTGGTGAGCGGGTAGGGCACGGATCTGACCTCACCGTTCTGATCCAGGTAGTACATCGTCGTACTGCTTCCCGCAATGAACTTTTTCACAAGGGCGATATCCGCAGTGTTGATGACTCCATCATTGTTAGCATCGACAAGAGGGTGCGTGTCCCTGTTCCAAACTGTCTTTCCGTCGATGATGTCCTGGATGTATGTAACATCCTTCTCATCGAGGTAGTTATCCATGTTAGCGTTCCCGTAAACCCTGAGTTTACAGCTGAGGGAGTTGTCCGAACTTCCGGAGTTGTCCCCGCTCAGGATCACGAAGGCTGCCACTGCTGCGACCGCAATGATAACCACGAGAGCGATAACTGCGATTATCTTCTTATCCATAATATCACGTATTGGATGTATATTCCAATATGATGAAAAAAGAGTTTAAGGTATTAAAAACTGATAGTTTACCTATATAAAATAACCTTATACTGTTAGTATAGAACAATTGACTGGACAATTATTCTGATGGATACGGATACATCCATCGTCAGATGTACTGTTCACATTCCCCAGAACGGCTCGTCCTTCCTCTTTATGGCGATGGTCTCCTCGAGGGCCATCTTCTCGTCCTCGTTGAGGTCCATCTCCTTCAGTGGCTTGATGGAAGATCCTATGAGGTCGACGTAGATAACGTCCTCCTCGTTGATCTGCCTGCCTGCGGTGACGCCTTCGATACCGACGGCGACCTCCTCGCCCTGCTTGGCCTCCTTGAGCGTGTCCTCTCCGGTGTGGATCGATTTGATCCTTCCGCAATCGCGCCCGTCCGGACCGATGAGGTTCTCGCCCGGCCTGATCCTTCCGGCAAGCACCCTGACCCCTACGATGGCCGGCTTGCTGGCGCGGAATATGCAGTTGGGCAGGATCTTGAACTTGGCGGGGAATGAGAACTCTGCACGCTTGTCACCCTCCGCCTGGCGCTTGGTCTCGTCGACCCACTCCGTGTAGTCCTCGATAAGCTTGTAGACGATCTGGTTCGTCAGGACCTTCAGCTCGGGGTGCATGGCAAGCTCTGTCTCCGCATCCTTGGACAGGGAGACATTGAATCCCAGAAGGACGCAGTTCTTCTTGTCACCGTAGGCCGCCTCGACGATGTCCCTGCGCGTGATCTCTCCCACGCCGTACTTCCGTATGGGGATCTCGTTGGCCTTGGCCTCGAACGCCAGGGCCTCCAGCGATCCCACTGCGTCGGCCTTTATCGAGATACCGCTCTCGGTGGTCTCGATCTTGACCGTAGACTCCTCCTGGAGAGTCTTGATGGCGGGATCCTTCTCGTTCTTCACGACAATCATGGGCGCTCCGGCTATCACGCCGTCGACATTCTGGCATGATATCTTCACACCGGCCGCCGCGTGCAGCACAGGGACGGAGTCGAACCTGTCCCTGGGGTCGCGGATCTCGTCCAGCGGCTTGGGCTTGAGGATCGCCTTGACCTTGGTGACCACGGGCGCGCCCCTTGTTCCCAGGGCGACCATGTCGCCCTTCTTGATCGTTCCAGAATAGAGGATCATGTCCAGGGTCTTGCCCAGTCCCTTCTCCTCCTTGATCTCCAGGATGGTACCCTTTCCTGGGCCCTCTCCCTTCTCCAGACGCGATTCGAGGAAGCGCTGCGCAAGACCGATGAGGACCAGCAGCAGGTCGGGCA
>Ga0310696_10001816_pt1 | contig 29857 bp, 31 predicted proteins | sample AusTroGonzalo_MG_4_FD_203885 | JGI IMG/M metagenome (GOLD analysis project Ga0310696, IMG submission 203885) | Bovine rumen microbial communities from tropical cattle in Woodstock, Queensland, Australia - Gonzalo_02 (v2) (version 2) | ecosystem: Host-associated > Mammals > Digestive system >... | reverse complement strand
ACAACAAGGACGCATTCCATCTTCACCACGCAGAGACCGTGGAAAAGACTATGCGCTGGTTTGCCCGCGAACTCGGCTATGCCGAGGAAGAGGGCTATTGGGGCATCGTCGGGTTGCTGCACGACATCGACTTTGAGCAATGGCCGCAGGAGCATTGCTTGAAAAGCCAGACATTACTGAAGGAGCTCGGAGTTGAGGACTCCATCAACCGAGCCGTCGCCTCGCATGGCTACGGCATTGTCAACGACATTGCGCCAGAACACCAGATGGAGAAGGTGTTGTTCGCGGTCGATGAGCTGACAGGACTATTGGGTGCGGTCGTACTGATGTATCCCTCCAAGAGCGTGAAAGATCTCAACCTCAAGAGCGTCAAAAAGAAGTTCAAGGACAAGAAGTTTGCCGCTGGGTGTTCGCGCGATGTGATTCGTCGAGGCGCGGAACAGCTTGGCTGGACGCTTGACGAACTCATTGAGCGCACAATTGTCGCAGTTCAGTCGTTTTTGCCATAATCATCATGGACAACCAGGTTCTGCTCATTCTAATCTTCAACGGATATTTCTGATGGCAATTCTTTCCCGATTTGCGTATGTCACCTTTCTTGGAGCCACATTGTGCGGCGCAGCAATCGCCATTTGGCTATGTACGGACGTGTGTCTGTCGGGCGTCCATCTGCAACTCATCCCGTTTGCCGCAAGTTCAAGCTGGCATCTCTAATTAATGATATAATATTCACATCTAATTAAAGAGGAAAGAGATGGCGAACGGAAATGACATAGAGGCGAAACTGGAGCGGTTGCGAGCGCTGCTGAGAGAAACGGGCGGGATTGCCGTTGCGTTCTCCAGCGGCGTAGATTCCACATTTCTTCTGAAGGTCGCGCATGAGGAGCTTGGCGACAAAGCGATTGCCGTCACGGCTCGCTCTCACTCCTTCCCGAAACGCGAACAGGACGAAGCGGCGGCGTTCTGCGCACGTGAAGGCATCCGCCAGGTGGTGGTGGATTCGGAGGAACTTACGATTCCCGGGTTCCGCCAGAATCCGACGAACCGCTGCTATCTGTGCAAGAAGGAACTCTTCACCAAGATTCTGGAGATCGCCCGGGCGGAAGGATTGTCCGCCGTGGCCGAAGGGTCAAATATGGACGACCTCGGCGACTATCGTCCGGGCTTGCAAGCAGTGCGGGAGCTGGGTATCAGGAGCCCGCTACGTGAGGCCGAACTGACCAAGGATGATATACGCGCCCTCTCGCGGCGCATGGGGCTGCCGACATGGAACAAACCCTCGTTCGCCTGCCTCGCCTCGCGCTTCCCCTACGGCGAAGAGATTACCGAAGAGCGGCTTGAGCGCGTAGAGCGCGCGGAGCAATTCCTCATGGATATTGGGTTCGGACAGGTGCGCGTCCGCTCGCATGGCGACCTCGCACGGATTGAGGTGTGCGCGGCAGATATCCCGAAAGCCGTCGAGCAACGCGAGAAAATTCACGCCGCGCTAAAAGGCTTCGGCTTCGCGTATGTCGCGCTCGATCTTCTCGGCTACCGCACCGGAAGTATGAACGAGGTGTTGCCCTCACACGGCAATGCCGAAATATGGTAAAATATGCGCGTTTTCCTTGGACGTGGTTCGCCCTGCGTCTGACGGAAGACGGGAATGGGCTATAGCGAACGATGAGCAGTTTTATTAGAACTCTGTCACAACGGCTGTTTTGGGATGTCGATCCCGAAACAATAGATGAGCATGCTCATTGCCGGTATGTGATACAGCGCGTATTGGAACGTGGCAGCCTTGAGGACATCCGGGCGACGATTGCCCACTATACCATGCCGTTCATGATTTCAGAAGCCCAGCAAATTCGTTCGCTCGATCCAATGACGCTTGCATTTGCCGCTTGTCTCGGAAATGTCAAAGAGGAAACTTTCAGGTGCTATTCCTCGACGCGATAGAACCCCAAACGCTTTCCCTGCTCAAGCGACTCCAAGCTCTTCCGGGGCTTGCGGACACAAGGCTTGTCGGCGGCACGGCCCTAGCCTTGCAACTGGGCCATCGCATCAGCGTGGACTTGGACATATTTGGCAAATGGAATTATGCCGAAGATTTGCGCAGCATGTTCTCTGTGATTGGGAATACGGAGAAAGAGAGCGGAACGCCTGACGGCAAGATGGCATTCTTCTACATTGACGGCGTGAAAGTTGATTGCGTGTCATATGACATGTACAAATGGCTGGAACCGACCGTTGAGGTGGATGGCGTTAGACTGGCAGGCGTCAAGGACATTGCTGCCATGAAGGTCAATGCCATCACCAATCGCGGAACGCGCAAGGACTTTGTCGATATGGCGCGCCTGCTTGACGATTATCTGATTGAAGACATCTTCGCATGGTATCGCGAGAAGTATCCGGAGGCGAATCCGGCATTGGCGATGCGCAGCCTTTCCTATTTTGTCGATGCTGAGACAATGCCAATGCCGAAGATGCTTATTCCGTTTGACTGGGAAGCGGCGAAAGACCGCATCCGCACCGCCGTGCGAAAGCTTGCAATAGCAGAACCTTGAGGACAAAATTGGCCTGAGCGCGTCACCTAATAAAACGGAGAATGTCAGTTCTAGCCAATAAAATCAAGGGGTTCATAGATTTGCGCCGGATTTGTTTGCACAGATTTCCATAAGGCAAAGAGGTATAGACGATATGGAAAAGAACAATATGACAGACAAGAAGTTTTTGGGTAAAGGGGATTATCGCTTGGGTGTAATCTGCGGTGCCCTTGTTGTATGGTCTTTATTATTGGTGCTTGGATATAATGAATTGGATTGGGACGATGTTTGCGACTCCTTGTCAGGTATTGGAGGTGTATTGATTCTAATGCCACTTGCTGTGGTGTTGGCTATATCGGTTTTATATGTAAGACGCCGCATGCATGAGTGGAAAGACAAGCCCGACCAGATAGCGCCTGCTGTTAAAGGCTTTCTTGGATGTGCATTGCGATTGCTTTTGCTGGGGGTTGTATTCCCGATAAGTATTTGGTTCGTTGGTCGAGACAAAATTCGCGGGTCCTCCTTCCAGCGCCCATACGAGCATATAGACCGCAAACCTGTTCTTGATGCCCTTGAGACTGTATCATCTACATCTGATATTTCTAACGCTTTTGCACAGTTCCCCACGGAACGTGAGGGTTATGAGAGTTGTAAGAAATGGCTGAAGAAAATGATAAAAAAGGGCTTCAAGGATAGGGTTAGGGCGGTGTTTATTGCATATTGTTTGGGAGATAAAGAGTTCTGCGATTCATATTTTTACGGCGACGGATGGGTTTGCAACAAAAAGGGTGCCGCGCAATTGCTTGAGATGTTTTGCCACAATGGTGACGACCCCAAAGTAGTAGCTTTTATTACGCGATATACCAATTCGTCGGATGAAGCAAAAAAGGCTTATGCCAAAGAGATTTGGTGGAATAAGTATGTCGATAACAATGATGAAATTGCATATAAGTTCTATATGTCTTTGGGAATAAGACCAAGATATACTGACACATATAGTTATCGTCGTTACCGCAGAGGACATTGTTTTACGGAATCTATAGGAGATCAATATCATAGGGCGTCATTTTGGGGCAATGGATGGCAATTCGAGGAATACGAGACAAACTTGTCAAGAGCGGTGGAGAAAAATGATATTAAAACTGTAGAGAAATTGTTAAAGTGGGGATGCGATCCAAATCAATATTTGAAAATAGAGGCAGAATCCCCAACAATCCAACCATCGCCGATAATGCCGATAGAAGAAATAGTAGGGTGTGTTACGTTAGAGAGAGGAGTTAGAGTCGGTGTAGTCAAAAGCAATCACATCATAAAGTCTAACCATATTATAAATCTTGTGACTTCACGTGCTGTGTATTATCTCCTAATTTCCGCTGGCATGGATCGTAATCCGCCATCCTCCATTTCATATGTCAATGGAGAGCGAAAGATTTCAGACACAACTGACGAATGTTCGTTTTCATAATATTTCTTGCATGAAATACGCAATCATCAGCGACATACACGGCGATCTTGCGGCGTTTAAGCGAGCGGTGGCAGATGCCAAGAAGCGGAAGTGCAATAAGATTGTCTGCCTTGGCGACCTGACTGGATACGGAAAGCAATCGAGGGAATGCGTCGATTTTGCGATGTCACATGTCGATGTCTGCCTGATGGGTAATCACGATAGCGTGTGCTGTGGGAAGGAGCGTCCGCTGGAATTCATATCGAATCGCAACTACGACATCGACCTTGCGACGCGCAAGCTTCTCACATGCGAACAGCTGTCATGGCTCGCCATGCGCCCATATATTTGGTGCGGCCCGGGCTTCGCATGCGTACACGGCGAGTTCTCCTCTCCGTCGGACTGGTTCTATGTCACGAAGCCCAAAGATGCATGGCAATCGTTGTGGACGCGCTCGGAACAATTGCTGTTCGTTGGGCATACGCACGTCCCGTTCATCATGAAATTGCCGGCCAACAAGGTGAAGATGTCGCAATCGTTTGACGAAGACGAGGCTGTGGAAGGCATGCGAGGGTTGACAATGCTGAAAGCGTCAAGTTGCGTCATTGCGTCAGGCGCTCGATATGTAGTCAATGTCGGAAGTGTTGGAATTCCACGGCATGGCTCGTCCGCGACTTACTGTGTTTTTGACGCACAAGCAAGAAAAGTTCGACTCGTCCACTTATAGTGACGCTTCAGTGCATCGTCGACGTCAAGGCGAAGACGGGAATGTCGCACGATAGTCTTTGCCTATCGCGTAAATATGAGACCTCCGATTACAGGATTTAGAGCAGAAATGATATAATACCCACCATGATTTTGTTTCAAATCACCAGAGACGAGGCGTTGGAGCTGTTGAAGCCGGAACGGCGGCAGGAGCTGCGCGAACGGGCGCACGAGGTTACGGAAAAGTGCGTCGAGAAGCGCTTTGACTTCTGCTCCATAATCAACGCGCGCTCTGGCCGCTGTACGGAGAACTGCAAGTGGTGCGCGCAGTCAGCGCACTGGAAGACTGGTTGCGAGACATACGGCTGGGTTGGCACGGATGCGTGCGTAAAGGCGGCGAAGGAAGCGGCGGCGAACGGCGCGGACCGCATCGGCATTGTCACATCCGGTCGGTGCCTTTCGCATGAGGACGTCGAGAACGTATGCGCCGCGCTCCGCGAAATGCGCAAGGCGACGGACATCGGGCTTTGCGCCTCGCTCGGGCTTCTCTCGGAAGACGACTTAAAGAAGCTCAAGGCGGCGGGATTGCAGCGCATCCACTGCAACATCGAAACCGCCCCTTCGCTTTTCCCGTCGCTCTGCACCACGCACACGACGGCGGACAAGCTAGCGACGCTTCGCGCCGCGAAGAAGCTGGGATTCCAGATCTGCTGCGGCGGCATCCTCGGCATGGGCGAGACCGACGAACAGCTTGTGGAATTCGCTTTCGCACTTCAGGAGATCGCGCCCGATTCCATCCCCGTGAACGTGCTGCACCCGATTGAAGGAACGCCGCTCTCCGACAAAGGCATTCTAGACCCCGAACGCGTGGTTGATTCGGTGGCCATTCTGCGACTCGTCAATCCAACTACGCCTCTACGATTCGCGGGCGGACGCCGCGATATGACGGACGAGACGGCGGCGAAGTGCATCTACGTCGGCATGTCTGCGGGCATTGCAGGGCCGCTTCTCACTACGCCTGGCGCAGACTTCGACGACGACCGCGAGCTCGCTGTACGCGCCGGCTATGCCGTCGGGCGCAGGCTCTAGAAACGAGCCAACGCATAGGAAAAACCTATAGCGCAACGAAGGATATTCCAATTACACTGCCGGTCTTTGGATTTGGTAGAATAGCGATAGTTTTCTAGTCACAACAGGTGGAGAAAAACTATGAGCAACAGACAAGAGATCAACAGGAACCTTGCGCAGATGCTAAAGGGCGGAGTAATCATGGACGTGACGACGCCAGAACAGGCTAAGATCGCGGAGGCGGCGGGAGCGTGCGCCGTGATGGCGCTTGAGCGCATACCGGCCGACATTCGCGCGGCAGGCGGCGTTTCGCGCATGAGCGATCCCGCGATGATTCGCGGCATACAGGAAGCCGTCTCGATTCCCGTCATGGCGAAATGCCGCATCGGCCACATCGCCGAGGCGAGAATTCTCGAGGCAATTGAAATCGACTACATCGACGAAAGCGAAGTTCTCTCGCCAGCCGACGACACGCGGCACATAGACAAGACGAAGTTTGCCGTGCCGTTCGTCTGCGGCGCACGCGATCTCGGCGAAGCGCTCCGTCGCATCGGCGAAGGCGCGACGATGATCCGCACCAAGGGAGAGCCCGGCACTGGCGACGTAGTGCAGGCCGTGCGCCACATGCGCAAGATGCAGAGCGAGATTCGCCGCGTCGCGTCCCTTCGCGAGGACGAGCTATACGAGGCTGCAAAGGAACTTGCCGCGCCGCTTGACCTCGTGAAGTTCGTCCACGACAACGGCAAGCTTCCCGTAGTGAACTTCGCGGCGGGCGGCGTTGCAACGCCAGCGGACGCGGCGCTCATGATGGAGCTTGGCGCGGAGGGCGTGTTTGTCGGCTCTGGCATCTTCAAGTCGGGCGACCCCGCGAAACGTGCGGCGGCGATTGTTCAGGCCGTCACGAATTGGCAGGACTCCAAGCTTCTCGCCAAGCTCTCGGAGAATCTCGGCCCTGCCATGGTCGGCATCAATGCCGAGGAAATCGAGACCATAATGGAAGAGAGAGGAAAGTAGTGGCTAGTCGTTAGTGGCTAGTGGTTAGCGGGGAAGTAGGGAAATGAAGGTTGGAGTGCTGGCAGTTCAGGGGGCGTTTGCCGAAATGGCGGCGTACTGGCGTGCGAAAGGCGCGGAAACGTTCGAGATACGGCAGCTTGCCGATCTAGAGCGCGACATCGACTTGCTCGCCTTGCCCGGCGGCGAATCGACCGTGCAGGGCAAGCTTCTGAAAGACCTCGGGCTCTTCGATCCGCTCAAGCGGCGAATCAACGACGGACTCCCCGTCTTCGCAACCTGCGCGGGACTAATACTCCTTGCCGAGAAGATCGAGGATGCCGGCAGTCGCGACGCAACGCGTCCATCGCAGTGGTTTGGCGTACTGCCCGTCACGGTGCGGCGCAATGCCTATGGCCGGCAACTCGGCAGCTTCACGACCGTCGGCACGTGGGACGGACAGCCCGACACCAAGATGACGTTCATCCGCGCCCCCGCCATCACTTCCGTCGCGCCGGAGGTCGAGATTCTTTCGACATTCAACGACCAGCCGACATCCGTTCGCTACCGCAACATCACCGCCTTCACCTGGCATCCCGAGCTGGATATCTAAGCGCGATTCCGTATTTTTGATATAATGTACGGAAATGGCAGTTGAGAGAGATGCGCCGGTGACGCCGGATGAAATACGGAACTTGATCGAGAGCGACTTCGACAGTCTTCTCGCGCGGGCGTATGCCGTTAAAAAATCTTTCTTCGGTGGACGCGTCGCGCTGCGCGGACTCGTGGAGTTCTCCAACGTCTGCGGCAAGAACTGCCTTTACTGCGGCATCCGCCGCGACAACGCGGGCGTAGTGCGCTACCGCATGTCCGAGGAGGAGATAGTCGATTCCGCCGCGTGGGCGGCGGACAACGGATACGGCAGCGTCGTTCTGCAGTCCGGCGAAATCAAGAGCGACGACAACACCGCGTTCGTGGAACGAGTCCTATCTCGCCTTCACAAGCGCTTTGGCGATTCGTTTGGCGTTACCCTCTCACTTGGCGAGCAGACGCGCGAGACATACGCGCGCTGGCGAGACGCCGGGGCGCACCGCTACCTTCTTCGCATCGAGACTTCCAGTCCAGAGCTTTACGCGAGGCTTCATCCGGCGGACCATTCCTGGACGACGCGGCGCGACTGTCTGCACACGCTGAGAGAACTTGGATATGTCGTCGGCAGCGGAGTCATGATCGGCCTGCCAGGACAGACAACCGCAGATCTTGCGAACGACATACGGTTTTTCAGGGACGAAGACATCGACATGATCGGCATGGGGCCGTTCATCCCCACGCCCGGCACACCTCTCGGCGCTGCGGAAGGAACGCAAGATGCGCCGCGTCGCCTGGAGCTCGCGCTGAGAATGATCGCCGCGACGAGAATCTGTCTCGGCAACGTAAACATCGCCGCCGCTACGGCATTGCAGGCGATCAATCCAGAGGGACGCGAGAAGGGGCTTTTGGCAGGTGCCAATGTAGTGATGCCGAATGTCACGCCGCGCAAATACCGCGAGGACTACTTGCTGTATCCCGGCAAGCCATGCACAGGCGAAAATTCCGAGGAGTGTCGCAGTTGCCTGGCGCGGCGCATTGCATCCATTGGCGAGGAAATCGCTTGGGGAGAGCGCGCGGATCCTCCGCACTTCAGGGAGCGCATGGCATGAGAATTGCAGTAGGTCTTTCAGGTGGCGTTGATTCGTCCGTCGCGGCGCTTCGCTTGAAGCGTGAGGGACACGATGTCGTGGGCGTAACGATGAAGCTGTGGCGCGGCGCATTTCGCGGCGGCGACCGTGACGCGTGTTTCGGTCCTGGAGAGGAGGAGGATATCGAACGCGCCGCCGAGCTCGCCAAGGGGCTTGGTATCGAGTATCGCGTGTTCGACTGCTCCGAGGCATACGAGCGCGAGATCGTCGGGCTCTTCCGCGAAACATCGCTGAAGGGAGAGACCCCGAATCCGTGCGTCATGTGCAACGCCGCGATGAAGTTCGGGCTTCTGCCGCGTCTTGCAAGAGAGGCGGGGCTTTCCTTCGACAAGTTCGCCACAGGCCACTATGCGCGGATCGTTCGGCGAGGCGAGAGGCTTGCCGTGCAGAGGGCTGTTGATACAGCCAAGGATCAGAGCTACTTCCTCTATCGGCTCTCTCAGGAACAGCTCGCCGGTACGCTCTTCCCGCTTGGCGGACTTGCGAAATCAGAAGTGCGCGCAATCGCGGCGGAGGCCGGGCTCGCTGCGGCGGACAAGGCGGACTCGCAGGATTTCTATTCCGGCGAGAAGAGCGAGTTGATAGGCGCCGAGCCGCGGGAAGGGGATATCGTCGATGTCTCCGGGCGCGTTCTCGGTCGGCACTCAGGCTATTGGAACTATACCGTTGGACAGCGCAAGGGACTTGGCGCGTTCGGGCCAACGCCGCTTTATGTTGTGCGGCTGGACGCTTGCCACAACCGTGTCGTCATGGGGACGCGCGAAGAGGCGTTCGTGCGTGAGTTTGGCGTGGACGACATGAAGTGGATGGCGCTTGCTCCGACGGAAGAGCGAGTTGCCGCGTTCGTGAAGATTCGTTCGACCGGCGTACCGCTAGGCCCTGTGGAGTTCGAGCGAGGCGTGTGCCGCGCTTCGGGAGAGGGGCTCTTTGGCGCGGCGCCGGGGCAGTCCGCAGTATTCTACGACAGCGACGGCGTCGTTCTTTTTGGCGGAATAATAAAGAGACGTGAGAAGGAGGATGGCAATGGAGATTAGCGACGAAATAAGAAAGCTTGCGGCCGAGCGAAAGGCCGTGATACTTGCGCACAACTACACGCGAGGCGAAGTGCAGGACGTCGCCGACTACACTGGCGATTCGCTGGAGCTTGCGCGCAAGGCCACGGAGGTGGACGCAGACGTAATCGTCTTCTGCGGAGTCTTCTTCATGGCGGAAACCGCCGCGATACTTAATCCGGGCAAGACCGTCCTCATTCCCGATCCGACGGCCGGGTGTCCCATGGCCGACATGATCACCGGTGCGCAGCTCAGGGAACTCAAGGCGCGGCATCCCGGCGCGAAGGCAGTGTGCTATGTGAACTCGACGGCGGAGGTCAAGGCCGAGTGCGACATCTGCGTCACTAGCGGCAACGCCGAACGAGTCATGGCGACGTTCTCGCCGGACGACGAAATTCTCTTCGTGCCCGACCAGCATCTTGGCGGACACATCTCCGGCTTGCTTGACAGGGAATACACGCTGTGGCCTGGGTATTGTCCCACGCACCAGTTGATAACCGCGAAGGCGATTGCAGATGCACGAAGCCTTCATCCCGGTGCGCCGGTGATGGTGCATCCAGAATGCGCGAAGGACGTTCGCGCCGCCGCGGACCATGCGCTTTCCACGGGCGGCATGTGTCGTTTCGCCCGCGAGAGCGACGCGAAGGAGTTCATCGTCGGAACCGAAGTCGGAATACTCCACAGGCTCCGCAAGGAAAATCCCGACAAGACATTCTACCCTGTCTCAGACCGCGTCACGTGTCCGAACATGAAGAAGACGACGCTTGAGAATCTTGCGGAGTGCCTCCGCGAGATGAAGACAGTCGTCACGGTGCCGGAGCCCGTGGCGTCCCGGGCGCGTCGTGCGGTCGATGCGATGCTGGCGGTGCGATGAACAGGATACTCTTCGAGAAGAATGAAATAGACGGCGACATCGCCACGTTCGGTGGCGAACGTGCCGCGCATGTAATGTCCGTACTTCACGGAGAAGTCGGACAGATTCTCAAGACCGGTGAGATCGACGGCAAGATCGGGACAAGCGAAATTGTCGCGATACGCAATTCGGAAGGCGCGGCGGGGGAGATGCTTGTGACGGTTAGGGTGTGCCACGCCGACGAGCCGCCGGCGCCGTGGGTTGACCTTGTTCTCGCTCCGCCGCGTCCAAGGGTGATGAAGCGGCTTCTGCCGCAACTTGCCTCTCTTGGCGTCGGCAAGATATTTCTCGTCGGCGCGAAGAAGGTCGAGAAAGATTTCTGGGGTGCGACTCTTCTCAAGGAGGAGAACTTCAGGCCGCTTCTCGTTGACGGGCTCATGCAGGCGGGAACGACCACCATGCCGAAGATCGAGACGCGGCGAAACTTCCGTAAATTCGTCGCGGACGAGCTGGACTCCATTTCGGCGGGCGCGTGCCGCATCGTCGCCCATCCGTATGCGGAAGAAGGGGCGGATGCGCCGGACATTTCGCATCCGCTTCTTCTTGCCATAGGACCTGAGGGCGGATGGACGGACGACGAAGTCGCTCTTCTCGAAGCGCACGGCTTCGCCCGTTATTCGCTAGGCCCAAGGATCCTCCGAACTGACACCGCAGTCGTCGCGCTCCTCGGCAGATTTATGCCGTAAAACAGCGCAACTAGGCGGGAAAGTATGCTATAATATGTGCATGAAAAAAGTTTGTCAAGAATCTGGGAAATAAATTCCTAGCCAATTAGAAACCGCAAAAGCGGAGAAAGGTAAGGTATGACATGAACAACAGCAAAATGAAATTCCTGGTTGCAGCAGGTGCGATGTGCGTTGCTGGTTTTCTCATGGCCGCTCCTGGCGCAGGAGCGCCGCCACATGGTGGGCAGCATGGCGGTCCGAGTGCGCAACAGCGCGGTGGCAAGCCGCAGCCTCAGCGGGCGGCGCAGCCGGCCCCGAAGGGTGGAGCGCCGCATGGTGGAGTTCACGCTGGCGGCGGGCATGCGCATGCCGCGCATGCACCGGCCAAGCCGCATCACAGCCCTAAGCCAGTGGTCAAGCCGCACTATCGTCCGGCGAACGCCCGTCATTGGGCGCGTCCGCCGATTCCTCCGAAGCGCCATGGAGCCTTGAGGGCGTGGGAATGGGTCGCTGTCGCGTGGGACATGACGGTTGATGGCATCTATTACTATGGCGACGGCTACTACTACGATGGATACAACTACTACTACAACGGGGCGTACTACACCACGCCCCCGGTTGTGGTCGCGCAGCCTGTCGTGACGCAGCCAGTGGTCGCGCAGCCTGTCGTGACGCAGCCTGTCGTCGTCACGCCCGCCCCGCCGCCGCCCCCGCCGCGCAGGAGGGGTATCCTTAGCTGGCTTTTCGGCGATTAATGGTCGAGGGCGCAAAATGGACGCAAAAACGGGCGAGATTGTAAGGTCGGTGCTTGACGGTCGCATCATTGCCATAATTCGCGGCTTTGCGCCAGACGTGTGTCTCAAGCTCTCAGAGGCGTATGCCAATGGCGGCATACGCCTCGTGGAAGTCACGTTCAACCAGAAGTCTCCGGAGACGTGGAAGGACACGGCGGCGGCGATTAGCGCGATCAAGACTCGGTTCGGCGGCGACATGCGCGTTGGTGCAGGAACCGTGCTGACCGAAGAGCAGCTTGCGATGTGCGCGGACGCGGGCGGTGAGTACATGATAACGCCGAACGTGAAACCCGATCTTATACGCGCCTGCGTCGCGAAGGGGCTCGTCGCCATGCCAGGCGCACTGACGCCCAGCGAGGCAGTCGACGCCTGGGAGGCGGGCGCGAGTTTCGTCAAGATATTCCCGGCTGGCTCGCTCGGGCCGGGATACGTCAAGGCCTTGCGCGCGCCGCTCTCGCATATACCGTTTCTCGCCGTCGGCGGAATATCGCCTGACAACGTGGCGGACTTCATGCGCGCCGGATGCGTCGGCGCTGGAGTCGGCGGCAATCTCTCCAACAAGGAGTGGATTGCGTCTGGTGCATGGGACAAGATAGTTGAAACCGCTCGGCGGCTAGTCGAGAATTCCAAAGTTGCATAACGGGAAACATGACACGTAAGGAATTTCTGGCGACATCGGCAGCGTTCGCGGGCGGATTGTCGTACGGTGCAGGCGAAGCAAGATCGTCCATTGCGAAAGGCAAGGGGAGTGCGGCGCCGCGCAATCCTCGGCCCTACACGGGGCTGGACTGGTCCAAGGTCGTCAGGGTCAAGACGACTTCGCACGGCCACGCGCCAAGCCAATGGTGGGTGGACCAGTACCTCAAGCGCGGATTCGGGCTTCTGACGCTTTCAAACTACTATCCGAGCGCTCCGTGGTGGCCGCTCTCCAAGATGACCGAGAACTATTGGCGGCTTCACCACGATCACGCCGTGATGGTGAACGGCAAGCGCGTAGCAGGGCCGTTCGACTGGAACAAGATCATCGCCCCGTGGAAGGACACTCTTGATCCGAAAGAGGCGGCGAAGAAGCCGGCATGGGCGGCGAAGTATCCGTTCGTTGAGGGGAAGAAGTTGTTCAAGCCCCTGCCGCCGGGCATTCTTGAGGCGCCAAATGCCGAGCATCACGGATTTCGGCTGGAGAACGGGAAGTGGGCGTCCAGCCTGCACATTTGCTCTCCGGGCTCCACGTTTGCGTCCGGCACGTTTGACGCGCATAACCTTTGCAAGACGTTTACGCACGGCTACCACTACGGTTCCGGTGAATTCTGGGGCACGGCAATCGACAGGATGATTGAGGGGCTGATTCATCCAGATGGTGGCGGCGTGACGATCAATCACCCGACTTGGACCAAGCTTGACCGCGAGCTCATGCTCAAGCTTCTCGATCACGATCCGCGCGTATTGGGCATTGAAGTCATAGAGGACAGCGGCTACAACAGCGAGAACTACTGGGACTGGGCTCTTTCCACGGGGCGGCAGTGCTTTGGGTTCTTCGTGCCCGACTGGCATGTCGAGAACAAGGTCTTTGGAGTGAACGTCCTGTGTGTGCAGGAGAAGACGGTTCACGCCTGCCTGAAAGCATATCGCGAGGGCAACTTCTACGGAGCGCTTGTCGGGCTGGATGCGCTGGCGTTCACGCGCATTGCATTTGACGGCAAGACCGTGACTGCGGCAACCGACAAGCCGGCCCGGTTCGAAGTCATTACTTCACGCGGCGTCGTGAAGGAAAACAAGGGGCAAGAGGTCTCTTGGACGGTCGAAGAAGAGAAGCCCTGGCAGGGACCTGGCTTTCACATTTTCGCGCGTGTCAAGGCATATGCGCTGGATGGTTCTGGCGAAGTCCTGTTTTCACAGCCCTTCATGCTGAGAAGTTGAGAGCTGGGGCTTTGCCGGAGCGAAGAGTCGCTGTACGACGATCGCGATCGCGCCGTCGCCAGTCACGTTGCAGGCGGTACCGAACGAGTCCATCGCAATATAGAGCGCGATCATAAGCGCCTGGTTCTCCGAGGACAAGCCGAGTATCGCGCCAAGCGGAGCCAGCGCGGCCATTATGGCGCCGCCTGGCACGCCTGGGGCTGCGACCATCATGACGCCAAGTAGCGCGATGAACTTCATGAAGGTGACGCTTCCGTACGGAATGCCCTCCAGCATGCATATCGCAAGCGCACACGCCGTGATCTTCATCATGGAGCCGGACAGGTGGATCGTCGCGCAGAGCGGAACGGTGAAGCCCGCTATTTCGTCCGGCACTCCGTTTTTCTTCGCCTGGGCCAGCGTAACTGGAATCGTCGCGGCGGAAGAGGACGTACCCAGCGCGGTCATGTACGCGGGCAGCATCGTCCAAAGAAGCTTTACGGGGTTGCGCCGCGCCAGCACTCCGGCGATGGCGAACTCGTAGATCAGTATCACGATGTGAAGCGCGAAGATCACGGCAATGACTTTCGCGAAGGTGTACAGCATCCTGAATGCGCTGCCGTTGGAAGTCATCATCAGGAATATGCCGAATATGTAAATCGGCAGGAACGGTATAATCGCCTTTGCTATCGCCTTTTCCATTAGGTCCTTGAACTCGGACGCCGCGTTCCTGAGCGTCTCGGCTTTCTTGGCGTATGCGATGCCGAGACCTACAAGGAATGCGAACACGAGCGCCGACATGACGTCGCACATCGCGGGGATGTTGATTGAGAAGAAGGGCGCGATTTCGCAGCCGCCGCTTGCGGCACGGCTTTTCATGGCGGACGTGATGAGACTCGGGAATGCAAGGATGCCGGTGCCGTAGGCGAGCATTCCGGCCAGCAGCGTGTCGAAATATGCAATCGCAACCGTTGCGATGAGCATCTTGCCCGCGCCTTTGCCGATGTCGCCTATCGCCGGGGTGACAAGCCCGATGATCACGAGCGGTATGATGAACGACAGGAACTGTCCGAACAGCGCGTTGAAAGTTACGAAGACGCGAACGCATGGGAGCGGCAGCCACTTCCCCAGCAGAATTCCCAGCAGAATCGCAATCGCTATTTTGGGCAACAGTCCTATTTTTCTCATAGTACCTCCGTTCTTTGCCGGTTATTATATCAAAAAATCGCATTGACTTTAACAATCTGATTGACGTAGAACGCAAAGAGTGATAAACTTCTCTCTCATGAAGAAATCGTTATCGTACGCAATGGTTGGCGGTGCGGAAGGGTCGTTCATCGGTCCCATACATCGCATGGCCGTAAGGATGGATGGTCTCGCAGATCTGGTCGCGGGCAGTTTTTCGCGCGATGCCGCCAGGAACGCCGCGAGCGGCAAGGTGCTGCGGCTTGATCCCAGGCGGACATATCCCGACTGGAAGTCTCTCATAGCCGCCGAAAAGGGCAATATCGACTTCCTCGTAATCTGCACCACGAACGAGACGCACTATGCGATCGCGAAGGCCGCGCTTGAGGCGGGGATGGATGTCTTCTGCGAAAAGCCGCTTTCGCTCACTCTCAAGGAGGCGGAGGACCTCAACAAGACGGCCCGTCGCCTGAAGCGGGTGCTTGGCGTTCCGTTCACGTACACTGGCTACCCGATGATAAAGTTCGCGCGCGACTTCGTTAAGCGCGGCGCACTTGGGCGCATCGACAAGGTTGTGCTCGAGTACGTGCAAGGTTCGTTCCGCAAGCCCGACCGCCGCAATTCGTGGAAGATGGATCCGAAGATCGCGGGGCCGAGCTGCGTTGTCTCCGACATCGGCGTACACGCGTTCACCCTCATTGAATACGTGACGGGGCTAAAGATCAAGACGTTGCTCGCCGACCTGTCGTCATACGCGAACGGCGCGGGGCTGGACGACGATGCGTCGGTGCTGATGCGCTTCGACGATCCGGCGGCGGAGCCCGGCCGCATCCCGAAAGCGTCGCTCGTGACATCCAAGATCGCGACTGGCGAAGAGAACGGCGTGAGGCTAAGGGTCTATGGCAACAAGGCGTCGCTTCATTGGGACCAGGAATCGCCCAACTACGTCAAGGTCAAGTATCCGATGAAGCCGGACGAGACGTACAGCCGCAATTCTCCGTGCGTGAAGGGCATCTCCAGGGCGTCCGCGCGGGCGTCGCGCTTCCCGGCGGGGCACCACGAGGGTTTCGTGGAGGCGCTTGGCAACATATACGACGAATTCGTCGAGGCGGTGGTCTCGCGCAAGGAGCGCGACTTCCCCGGCGCGGAGGAAGGCGTAAGGTCGATGAGGTTCGTTGAGGCATGTCTCAAGTCGTCCAAGCGGGGCGTCAAGTGGACTGCACTCTAAAAATTTGATAAAATACGCAGACATTTCACAATCCACTGGAGCGTTACATAGAAAATGAAGAGCAGTGTCAAGAATCTTGATAAATGTCAGGTCAAGCTGACGGTTGAACTCGACGCGGCGGAAGTCGCGGCGGCTGTAAAGGATGTTGAGAAGGTGTTCGTCAGGGAGGCGCAGATACCCGGGTTCCGAAAGGGCAAGGTGCCTTTGGAGCTTATCCGCAAGGAGTTCAAGGACGGTCTGCAGAAGGAGACGCAGCGCGAGATCTTCCAGAAGAACTACGCCAACGCCGTGAAGGCCGAGAAGATCGAGGAGGTCGCGCTTGTTGACGTTCAGGATCTCGCCTACGACGAGAAGGGCGGCGGCTTTTCCGCAATCATCGAGGTTCGCCCGACGTTCAAGCTTCCGACCTACAAGGGTCTCAAGATCGAAGAGCGCGACACGACCGTGAAAGACGAGACGGTCAAGGACCAGCTCGAGCGCCTGCGCGTCGCGTACGCGAAGTACGAAGACGCCAAAGAGGGCGATGCTGTCGCCGAGGGCGATTTCGTGCAGATCGACTACGAAGGCTGCGTCGGCAAGAAGAAGATCCTCGAGATAAATCCCGAGGCGAAGATCGTCGGCGAGGGCAAGGGCTTCTGGGTGCAGGTTGAGGAGGGGCGGTTCCTGCCCGAGATCCTTGACGCGCTCAAGGGCATGAAGACCGGCGAGACGAAGGACGGCATCCAGGCGAAGTTCGACAAGGAGACCGCGCCGGAAGGGCTCAAGGGCGAGAAGGCGACATACACGATAACGCTGAAGAGCTTCAGGCGCCGCGTCCTGCCAAGCGACGCGGAATTCGCCGAGAAGGCGAAGGTCGAGTCCATCGAGAAGCTTACCGCGACGATCCGCGAATCGCTCGAGAAGAGCGCCGTGCAGAACGAATCGGCCCGTCGCGAAAACGAGGCGCTGGAGCTTCTTCTCAGGAAGAGCGACTTCGACGTTCCGCAGAGCCAGGTCCGCCGCATGAAGGACGGCTACCTGCAGGAGCTCGCGCAGCGCGCGCAGTATTCCGGCCTCGACGTGAACTACTTCAACGAGAACCGCGACAAGATCATGAAGGATGCGGAAGAGGTCGCGACGCGCCAGGTGCGCCTGTGGTACATCTTCGACGCAATTGCGAAGGAAGAGAAGATCGAAGCGCCCGAGGAAGAGCGCGGCAAGAAGGTCGTCGAATTCATCCTCGCGAACGCGAAGAAGTAAGTGGCTAGTCGTTAGTGGTTAGTGGCTAGTTGTTAGTCGTTAGTGGTTAGTTGTTAGTGGTTAGTTGTTAGTGGTTAGTTGTTAGTGGTTAGTTGTTAGTGGTTAGTTGTTAGGCGTTAGTATGGGAGTTGGCATGAAGTCATACATGGTTCCGTATGTCGTCGAGCAGACCGGCAAGGGCGAGCGCACGTACGACATTTATTCCCGGCTTCTCCTTGACCGCATCGTCTTCATCTCCGGCGAGGTGAACGACGACATGGCGAATGCCGTGTGCGCGCAGCTTCTCTTCCTGCAGTCGCAGGATCCGAAAAAGGAGATTTCGATCTACGTCAACTCTCCTGGCGGCAGCGTGACTGCGGGGCTTGCGATCTACGACACGATGCAGTTCGTGAAGTGCCCTGTTGCGACGTACTGCATCGGGCAGGCCGCGTCGATGGGGGCGGTGCTGCTCACGGCCGGGACTAAGGGCCGTCGCTTCTCGCTGCCGAACTCGCGCATAATGATCCACCAGCCGTGGGGCGGCGCCGAGGGCAAGGCGAGCGACATCGAGATTACGGCGAAGGAGATTCTGCGTCTCAAGGACCGTCTCAACGAGATTCTTGCAAAGCATTCCGGCCGCACGTTCGACGATGTGGTGAAGGATACCGACCGCGACCACTTCATGTCGGCGGAAGAGGCGAAGAAGTGGGGTCTCATAGACGAGGTTCTGGCGTGAAGAACGAGGAGTACGTTTGCTCCTTCTGCGGCAGGTCGTCCAAGGAAGTGGCCGTCATTCCCGGTGCCGACGGCGCGATCTGCGTGGATTGCGTACGTCACGCCAACGAGATGGTGATGCGGCATGCGAAGAGCGCGAATGCCGCGCCTCCGCTGCCGCCAACGCCAACGCCGAAGGCGATACGGGAGTTCCTTGACCAGTATGTAATCGGACACGACGAGGTGAAAAAGGTTCTCGCCGTCGCCGTTCACAACCACTACCGCAGGCTTGAAGCCACCGAAGCCGCTGCAAAGGCAGGCGGCAAGAAGGCGGCCGCCAAGGAACCTGGCGAATTCGACGACGTCGAAATCGAGAAGTCCAATATTCTTCTCATAGGCCCCACCGGCTGCGGAAAGACGCTTTTGGCGAAGACGCTCGCCAAGATGCTCGGCGTTCCCTTCGCAATAGGCGACGCGACGGTGCTTACGCAGGCGGGCTACGTGGGCGAAGACGTCGAAAACCTCGTTAGGTATCTTCTGCAGAACGCGGACGGCAATGTGGAGCTCGCGAAGCGCGGCATAATCTACGTCGACGAGATAGACAAGATCGCGTCGAAGACCGACAACGTCTCCATAACGCGCGACGTCGGCGGCGAAGGCGTTCAGCAGACGCTTCTCAAGCTCGTCGAAGGCACGATTTGCCGCGTCCCGCCGAAGGGAGGGCGCAAGCATCCAGACCAGGAGTACATCGAAGTCGATACGTCGAACATCCTGTTCATCTGCGGCGGCGCGTTTGTCGGCCTCGACAAGATCGTCGCGGAGCGCAGGGGCAAGAACGTAATCGGCTTCGGCGCGGTCGAAGACAAGAAGGAGTCTGACGCAGACGCGAAGGCGAACGAGCTCAATCCGCGCGACGTAAGGCCGGAGGATCTCGTGAAGTTCGGCCTGATCCCCGAGTTTACGGGGCGCCTCCCGGTGATCACGACGATGAAGGACCTTTCCGAGGACGATCTCGTGAGAGTTCTCACGGAGCCCAAGAACTCGCTCGTCAAGCAGTATCGCAAGCTGCTGGCGATGGACGGCGTCGATCTCAGCTTCGAGCCTGCCGCGCTCAAGGCGCTTGCCAAGGTTGCGCTCGAGCGCAAGACTGGCGCGAGGGGCCTTCGCGCCGAAATGGAGCGGCTTATGACGGACATCATGTACGAAGCCCCGGGCAACGCGAAGATGAAGTCCATAACCGTAACCGAGGCGATGATAAAGGAGAGGCTGGGCTGACATGACACTTCAGTTGCTGAAGTCGAAGCTTCACCGCATAAGGGTGACGGAGTCGTGTCTCGACTACGAAGGTTCGCTTACGCTCGACCCTGACGACATGGAGGCCGTCGGCATTGTGCCGTACGAGAAGATCCTTTGCGCCGATGTCGAGAACGGCAACCGCTTCGAGACGTACGCCATCGAGGGCGAGCGCGGTAGCGGCGTTTGCTGCTTGAACGGCGCCGCGGCCCACAAGGGCTCGGTCGGCGACCGCCTGATCGTGATGGCGTTCGCGTCAGTTACTCCCGAAGAGGCCGTCGGCTGGCAGCCGAAGGTAAAGCGGTTCCGCAGCTGAACGGACGGAGGCGGGCGATGCTGCGTGTTGTCGCGACCCCGATTGGAAATCTCGGCGACCTTTCGCCGCGTGCGCTGGAGGCGCTGCGTGGCGCGGCGGTTATTGCCTGCGAAGATACGCGTCGCACGTGGCAGCTCCTTTCGCATTTTTCGATTCCGCGTCCGCCGGAGATGTTCTCCTACCGTCAGGGCAACGAGGAACGCGTCGCTTCCAGGGTGACGGAGGCGCTTGCGGCAGGCAAGGAGGTCGTCCTTTGCTCGGACGGCGGCTACCCCGGCATATCCGACCCGGGCTACAGGCTTATGCGTACGTGCGCGAAGGCGAATCTGGCGTACGAGGTGATTCCTGGCGCGTGCGCGGTCGATGTCGCGCTCTTGACGAGTGCGCTGCCTACGTCGTCCTACACGTTTCGCGGCTTTCCGCCGCGTGGGCCGGGAGCGTTGCGCAACTGGTTCGCGGAAGACCGCGACAAGGAGCATACTATCATTTGCTACGAATCGCCTTTCAGGATAGCCGCTACGCTTGAGGCGGCGCTTGACGCGCTTGGCGACCGCGAAGCAGCCGTCTGCATAGAGCTTACGAAGATGCACGAGCGCGTCTCGCGCGGATACCTCTCGGATCTCGTTGCGGAGTACAGGGATGCGAAGGTGAAGGGCGAGGTCGCGCTTGTAATCGCGGGATGCAACCCGAAGTTCATGCGTGGCGGCGCGGCGGAGAAGAAATGATCGTACTTGGCATAGACACGTCTCTGAGATCGACGGGCTACGGAGTCCTGGAGGTCGTCGGTTCGCGAATGAAGATGCTCGAGTGCGGCAACATAAGGAATGCGCCGAAGCTGCCGCTCACGGCATGTCTCAAGGCAATTCGCGACAAGGTCGTTTCGCTTATCGAGACGCACCATCCGGAAGTGATGTCCATTGAAGCGGTGATCTACGGCAAGAACGCCGGCACGATGCTTCTTCTAGGAGAGGCGAGGGGGGCTGTTCTGTCGGCGGCGGCCGATGCGTCGCTACCTGTATATGAGTACGAGCCGCGTCGCATGAAGAAGGCGATATGCGGCAACGGACTTGCGGAAAAGGAGCAGATCCAGCGCATGGTGAAGACGCTTCTTTCTCTGCCGGAGCTGCCGCAAAACGACGCGGCGGACGCTTTAGGCCTCGCTATATGCCACGCCCATTCGCGCTCCGCCATTTCAATCGACAAGCCGATCTAGGCGGCTTGCCGAATCAGTCGATGTAAAGCGACGGAATCTCCTGCGGCGTCCGATCCTTGCGCGGCTTAACTTCGCGCCTTGGCTCAGCGGCTTCATGGCGTTCAGCCTCGATGACGGCGGCTGCAGTTTGATTCGTCGCATCGTCGATGGCGGATGGCGCCGGGCTTGTCGCGCGATAGAGAGCACGAAGGCCGAGAAAGACAAGTACTAGCACGATGGCAGCGCCCAATGCCAGCGCGGCCCAGCGTCCAATCATCGGAGGGACATGATATTCGGGTCTCTGGCGGACCGGCGTCGCGTAGCGCGAAAGGCTTTGCGCGGGCTTCTCCAGAGGTGCCGCTGGTTCAGGCTCGGCCATGGGTTCGGAATAGTACGCCGGTTTGGGCTCTGCCGTCTTGGGCGCTTCAGACATCGAGAAGAGATCCAGCTCGGCAGGCGGTGGTTCCGGTGCGAGAATCGGTTCTGGTTCCAAGTTTGGCTCCGGTTCCGGCTCCGGCTCTGGTTCCTGCTCCTGCTCCGGCATGGGTGCAGGCGCAGGTTCGGCGACAGGCTCTTCCTCTGGCGCGGGCGTGCGAGGGCGTTCCTTTATCGCGACATCGCGGTTACCGTTGTAGATTTCCATGAACTCCGCGACCATTGGCTTTGGGTCGAGTCCGACGGCCTCACAATAGAGCTTCACGAATCCGCGTCCGTAGATCGGTGCGGGGATGCCTGAGAAGTTCTCTTTCTCAAGGCCCTCGACAATGGAGTGCATGATGCGCGTCATTCCCGCGACCTGCGATATGGAGAGCCCCTTCGCTTCGCGAGCTTCCCTGAGAGTCTTTCCGAATTCTATCATTGTCCGTCCTCCTCTTGTGTATCTTGTTCTGCGTCGCCTACGCTCGAATTGGAATTGAACACGGCGAGCAGCTGTTCCTGGTCCATGATGATCTGGCGCGGTCCCGCGCCGATCTGCGGTCCGATGATGCCGGCGTCTTCCAGCATGTCCATTATCTTCGCAGAATGGTTGTAGCCCCAGCCGAGCTTGCGCTGGAAGTGGCTTGTCGACGCACGCTGGGTGTTGATGATGCACTCGACCGCCTTCTTGAAGTCGCTGGCGTTGTTCTCGGCCTTGACCTGTTCCCTCGCTTCCTGCGCGGCGGCGCGCTCGGCGTCGTCGCCGCCGCCACCTTCGCCGTAGAGGTCGACCTCTTCCTCCTTGAGCGTGGAGAGCTTCTTCGTGAAGCGGTCGTCGAACTGCGTCGCGGAATGCTCCTCGATGAAGTGCGTGACGGCGGAGACCTCGTCGTCGCGTATCCATGCGCCCTGCGCACGGATGAGAAGTCCTTCTTTCGACTTGAAGAGCATGTCGCCGCGCCCGATCAGGTTTTCCGCGCCGATGTCGTCGAGAATCGTGCGCGAGTCGATGGAGGTCGCGGTCTTGAACGCGACGCGGCCAGGGATGTTCGCCTTGATGGTGCCCGTGATGACCTTGGCGTCAGGACGCTGCGTCGCGAGGATGAGGTGGATTCCGGCGGCACGGGCCTTCGCCGTGAGGCGGGAGATGTTGGGCACGACCTGCTTCGCGGCGGCGGCCATCAAGTCGGCGACTTCGTCGATGATGATGACAACGTACGGAACGGTCTTCGGCACATCGGAGCCGACGGCGGTGTCTTCGCCGAACATGTCCGTCTGGGTGAACGACGGCCTGTGGTTGAAGTCGTAGATGTTCTTCACCTTCGCGCGGGCGAACATCTTGAGTCGCTTCTCCATCTCGACTACGGCCCACTGGAGGGAGAACACGACTTTCATGTTGTCCGTTATCACCGGCACTATGAGGTGGGGCAGCGCGGCGTACGCGGTGAACTCGACGCTCTTCGGATCGACCATTATGAACTTAAGCTCTTCCGGAGTCTTGGTCATCAAGAGGCCGTTGATTATCGCGTTGAGGCACACGGACTTGCCTTGCCCGGTCGCGCCGGCGACGAGCATGTGCGGCATTGACGCGAGGTCGGCGATCAGCTCCTTGCCTGCGGCGTCCTTCCCGAAGAGAAGCGGAAGTTCGCCCTTGAAGTTGCGCCATGCGTCCGACTCCACGATTTCGCGGAACGTTATCCCCGCCGGTGCGCGGTTGGGAACTTCGATGCCTACGCTGTCCTCTCCGGGAATCGGGGCTTCGATGCGGATCGACTTCGCGTGCAAGGCGCCCATCAAGTTGTCGGAGATGCTTTTGACGGCGGAATAGCGGATGCCAGGCGCGAGATGAAGAGCGTATTTGGTGACAACGGGACCAGGCACAGTGTATGCGAGCTCGGCGTCGATATTGAATATCTTCAGAGTGTCTATGAGCCGCTTCGACATTTCGCCGACGTCGCCGTGGTCTGCCTTTGATTTTGAAAGTGGCTTCAGCAGGTTGGTCGATGGCAGTATGTACGGACCCTTGTCGTCCTGTGGTGCCGCCGCCTGCGCCGCTGGCGCTGGTGCCGCGCCGCCTGTCCCGAGCTTGGCCTGCTTCGCCGCCTCCTTCTCCGCTCTTGCCGCTTCCTTCTCGGCCCTTGCGGCTTCCTTTGCCGCTTCCTTGGCGGCGCGAGCGGCTTCCTTCGCGGCGATCTTCTCCGCTTTTATGCGCGCCTTCTCTTCTTCCTTCAGACGACGGGCGTCTTCTTTTGCACGAAGCGCCGCGAGGTACTGGTCCTCTTCGTCCGGGTTGCCGTTGGAGGCCCCTGTCGCGGCGCTGTAGCCGTTTCTGGCGCTGGCCCAGTTTGCGAGCGCACGCAGGAACGCGGCCATGTCCTGGAGTCCGACGGCGGCTATCAGCGCGAAGAGCATCGCGATCGCCATGACGACGGACGAGCCGAAGTCGGAGATGAGCGGCGAGAGGGCGCGCGTCATTACAAGGTAGCCAATCGCGCCGCCTGGGTTTGGCGTGTTCACGGAGGCGGCGAACGCGGCGAGAGGGCCGCCATGGCCGCCGAGGACCTGAAGGAGCCCTGACGTCGAGAACAGGAATAGCGCAAACCACGGAAGACGGCGGAGAATGCGGGCGTTGCGCCCGAGCGCCGCGCAAAGTCCGGCGATGATGCAGAGGGCGGGAATCGTCCATACGGCGATGCCGAAGAGCGAGTACCCGTAGTAGGCGAAGCCGTCGCCAAGCGCGCCGATCCAGTTTGTGTGCGGGCGCGGCGGAATGCACAGCGCGGGAATGGACCGCCAGTCGTACGTCAGTAGCGCGGCCAGCGGGAAAAGCGCCAGCGGGAATAGAAGCCACGCGACGACGGAGCGGCGCCCTTGATTCTTTTCAGCGATATTGGAAGAGTGGTCTGTCATTTCCTTTGTTTCCCGACGTCTCTGTCTTAAGTGCGTGATATATGACTATCGCCAGCACGAGCGCGAGGAGCTTCAGCCCCCAGTTGCCTCTTTTGAATGGGTTTTTCATGCTTTTGAGCGCCCTTTCCTGAACAGGCGTTCCACGAGCCTGGATATTGTCGTATAGGTGCTGTTCCGCCGTGATGGCATGGCCTTCGATATCCAGCGCACGAGATACGCCTCGATCTGGTCAGGCGGACATTTCATTAGCCTGCCGTTGTGCGCGACAGACACCGTTCCGGACTCCTCCGACACGACGACGACTAGCGCGTCCGTCTCCTCGGAGAGCCCGGCAGCGGCGCGGTGGCGAAGTCCGTGCCCGATGAAATCGGCGTTTGTGGATACCGGGAAGACGCAGTGCGCGGCGGATATGCGGCCGTTGCGTATCGTCATGCCGCCGTCGTGCAGAGGGAGCGGAGGCGTGAACACGCAGCGCACCAGCTCCTGCGAGAACCGCGCATCCAGCCTTACGCCCGTATCCTCGTAGCCGCGCAGCGAAATGCCGCGCTCGAAGGCGACGAGCGCGCCGACCCTGCGGGCGGCGAGGCCTGCGATCACAGAGGACATGTACTCTGGCGTTGCCGCGCCCGTGGCGTCGTACTTCGGCTTCTCGAACGATCCGAACGCTCCGACCTGGGCGAGTATTCGGCGTATCTCGGGCTGGAAGATTACGACCGTCGAAATCGCAAGATACATGAGAAGCGAGCGGACGATGGCGGAGAGAACGTCGAAGTGGAAGACGTACGTGAACGCGACCATTGCCGCTGCGAGAACGCCGATGCCGGTCAACGCCTGCCCGAACCTCGAGCCCTTTGCGGTCTTGAGGATCGAATATATTACCAGATACAGGATGAATATCTGGATTATGGCGGATATGTTAATCACTGCTTTGCGGAGTGTCTGTGTCTTGTGTAGTCGATTCCGGCGAGACTAGGCGCTCGACCTCCCGGCCGTCCATCGTCTCCTTCTCGATCAGTGCGTTCGCGAGCCGCTCCAGCGCTTCGCGGTTTTCGTTGATGATGCGTTTCGCTTCGGCGTAGGCCTCGTCGATGAGCTTCTTCACCTCGGCGTCGATTTCGCGCGAAGTCTCCTCGCTGAAGGCGGGGGCGAGTTCCTCTCCCGTGAATTGCGACGGCTCGCTGAACGCCTGGAAGCCGAACTTCTCGCTCATGCCGTAGCGGCAGATCATGTCGCGAGCGATGGAGGTCGCCTGCCGTATGTCTTGGCTCGCGCCCGTAGATATGTCGCCCGTGAATATCTCTTCCGCTATGCGTCCGCCGCAGCAGATGCGCATCTCGGCGAGGAAGTGGCTCTTCGTGCGCGCAAGGACATCCTTCTCGGGCAGCGACATCGTCGCTCCGAGCGCACGGCCTCGCGGAATGATCGTGACCTTGTGAAGGGGATCCGCGCCTGGCAGGAGAACTTGGAGGAGCGCATGCCCCGCCTCGTGCCACGCGGTCTTCTCCCTGTCCTTCTGCGAGTAGCCTGCGGACTTGCGCTCGCGCCCCCACAGCACCTTGTCGCGCGCTTCGTCCAACGTCGCCATGTCGACGCCATCGAGTTTCTTGCGCACCGCCAGAAGCGCGGCTTCGTTCAAGAGGTTGGCGAGATCGGCTCCTGAGAAGCCGGGCGTTCCGCGCGCGACGCGGTCGAGGTCGGCGTCCTTGGCGAAGCGTATGTTCTTGCCATGCAGCTCCAGGATCTCGCGGCGCCCCTTGAGCGTCGGCAATTCCACGACGACCTGGCGGTCGAAGCGCCCAGGACGGAGCAACGCCTGGTCAAGCGTGTCGGGACGGTTTGTCGCGGCGATGACGATGACGCCCTCGTTCGCGTCGAAGCCGTCCATCTCCACAAGCATCGTGTTCAGCGTCTGCTCGTAGGCGTGCTGGCCGCCCATCGCGCCGGCGCCTGTGCGCTTCTGCCCGATGGAATCGATCTCGTCGATGAAGACGATGCACGGTGCACGCCTCTTGGCCTCGGCGAACATGTCGCGCATGCGGCTTGCGCCGACGCCGACGAACATCTCTTCGAAGTCGCTGCCGCTCATCGCGAAGAAGGGGACGTTGGCCTCGCCGGCGATCGCCTTGGCGAGAAGCGTCTTGCCTGTTCCCGGAGGCCCGACGAGAAGGACGCCCTTCGGGATTCGCCCGCCGAGACGCTTGAACGCGGAAGGGTCTTTCAGGAACTCCACTATCTCCTCGACTTCCTCTCGGGCCTCGTCAATGCCTGCGACATCGCCGAACGTCGTCTTCTTCTTGTTCTCGATGTTGTTGAGGAGCTTCGCCTTTGACTTGCCGAAGCCGAACATTCCGCCGCCGCCCCCGACCTTCCTGTAGAAGAACCAGTAGAAGAGGAACATGAAGCCGAAGAAGAATAGAAGCTGCGCTATGAACGGCGATATGGCGCTTCGCTTCTCCTTGACCTCGACCTTGATTGAGTTGTTCAGGAGGTCGCCCATCGTCGCCTCGTTCTCGCCGGGGACGAGACGCACCCTGTAGCGGCGCTTCACGGGTGCGCCGTCCTTGTCCAGCTTGTCGCTTTCGATCTCTCCCGTGAAATACGTTTCGCCGTCGTCGCGGTCGAACATGCGCACGACAGGCTCTACGAGCTTGCCTTGCTCCATCGCCTGGTAGAATTCGAGAAGAGTCAGATCTTCCGTCGTAGGTACGTTCGGGTTCATCCTGTAGAGAGAGAAGAACGCGAACACGACGAGTGCGATCAGAAGCCACGAACGCCAAGCCTGGTTTGATTGTTTAGCCATAGGAGAGAATTATATCAAATTTGGCGGATGATTTGTTGGCTTTATCCAAGCTTGCATGGGGCCGTGCGCATTTGCTACAATATGCATTGGAGGGGCGCATGAATATGAATAATAAAAAAACAGACTGCAAAATTGCGAAAGTAGGGAACGCGGAACAGCTATGCATGGCGCAGCGTGTGCAGGTGACCGATGGGCGCGGCAACGGAGCGCGGCAGATCTATGTAGCGAACGGAAAGTTGAACTTTGTGCTTTCCGAGTCGAATGCGTTGGATATTCTGAGACTTTGGCACGAGGGGACGAATGTCGGGTTTGTCTCGAAGAACGGACTGTACACCGCACCAGCCGACTTCCTCGGCAGCTTCCCGGCCGGAATGCTCTACACGTGCGGATTTGATGCCATCGGCGGCGTGGACGGCCATCCAATCCATGGGCGCGTCCACTCGATTCCCGCCGAGATCAAGGAACTGTCGGCTGACGGGAACGGTGTGAAGATCGTGGCGGAAGTTCGCGATACTGCGCTTTTTGGACAGAACCTCGTCTTGACTAGAACCGTTTCCACTGCGGCTGGTTCCGACGAGGTTAAGATCGAAGACCGCCTTGAGAACTGCGCATTCCGCGACGAAAAGTACTGCATGCTCTACCATGTGAATGTCGGCTATCCGATCGTCGATGCCGGTGCGAAGATATGCGGGAACTTCGTCGAGTCAAAACCGAGAACGCCGTGGGCGGAGCGCGAGATGTCGAAGATGCTCAAAGTCGAGCCGCCGCTGGACAACGCGGAGGAGACGTGCTACTTCCATACGACGAAGGACGGAAAGATGTCAATCGAGAATGCCACGCTCGGCAAGCGGTTCACGGTGACGAGCTCCCTCCGCAAGTTTGTGCAGTGGAAGAGCAGGGCGAGCGGCGATTACGTCGTCGGTCTCGAACCTTGCACCAGTTGGCTTGACGGGGCGCTGAAATATTCCGTTTTGAAGCCCGGCAAATCCGTCAAGCATACTCTCGTTCTCAAAACAGAGAATATTGGCCGCTAGCCTGGAAAAATGTCTCCTTGAATGGGAATGGGGCTATCTGGAAGTTGATTGAATGATTTTTTAGGAGGAAGAGATGTGTTTTAGGATGTTGCTAGTATTTCTTGCGCTATTCATGGGTTGCAACAAGGAATTTTGCAAACGGCGAATGGAGATTTTTTCCTGGCTTGATTTGGGAATATTATTCCATTAGACATTCTAGAATTGTATCTGATAAGCATGGAATAATGGTCGAAGGCAATGTCTTTATAACGTTTCACGAGCATGGTCTTAATATTTCTGGAGAAGGGAGGATCATATATATTGATTTGATTAGCAATGTTATTGACTTTAGAGAGACAACGCAAAAATTAGTTGGCATGGAGCGAGGTTTTGCAACATTTGATGCGTCATCAGCCATGGGGATGTTTACAAAAGAATCGCATAAAGATTATCTTGCGGTGATGGATGCGTTGAAGAAGCGCGTGGAAGAAAAAATGAGAAAGGAGGGATTGCGCCGCTTGTGATTCAGTCTTATATCAATGTCGATGGCCAGCTTGCGCGCGCCAACTACGACGGAAATGGTAGGGCGGGCTGTCCCCAGCCCTCTGCATCCAATGTTTGGCTTCCCATTCTCGTATTTCTCCCCAGATGATTATGTAATTCGAATTCGTTGGAACAAACAACTAACAATAAAAGTATTGTATGAATAAATGTTTTCGTCTATTAAAAATGGAGTCCATTATTCTTGTGTCCGTTCTGCATGCGTGTAGTGCACAAGAAAGGTGGGAGAAAATGCCACAAGTACGTATGCATATGAGATCAAGGCAGATCGCGGCAACTTAGTGGACATAGCCATTTATGACATGAAAAAGCGAAGTGAGGTGGCTGTCGTACCAACAGGTGCCTCTGTGTTTCACCGTTATAGGGCGAGGTGGGTGAAAGATTCATGTATACTGCTTGAAAGTTCGGATATTGGATGCCGACTTGTAGATGTAGCAGGCGGTTGTCAAATGTACTTTGCAAAGATTCTACGTGATGGCAATGCTTCCAGGGTTGTGCTGTATGACGACTCATGGACCCCAGTTGGAAGGGAAGTGGAAATCGAGTGACGTTGGTGTTGGTTCTCTGGTGTTGAAGTTTTGCTTTTGCACATGTTAAACGACAGAATTCAATTCTATGGAGGAGACCGCTATGGCCGCCGCGCTTTTTTATGGATGAACGCTATCCGTTCGGCTTTCAAGATCCCAACCATGCAGCAGCACTGATATGTACGCTCGTGCCGCTTTGCTTGGGGTGGTGGAGATGTGCTTGGCTTGGCTGGATTGTGATTGCCGCACTTTGCGTGATGCTTGCGCTGACACAGTCGCGGACGGGGCTTGTGCTCATGGCAATCGAGTCGATTGCCATGAGCAAGTGCAAAGTTGAAAATGTAAAGTGTAAAATGGCGGGAGTGGCCCTTGCTATTTTTGGTGTTGCCGATATCTGGTGCAGATAAGCGGATTTGGCTCGGCAAAAAATTTTTTCAAATTTGAACTTAATTTGAACTTCGTTTGGTATAGTATTGAAAAATCTGACACAAAAGTGTTACGCTAATGAAGAGACTAATGCTATTGTTTGGATTGTTCTCTTTGTCCTTGTCGCGAGCGGACAATCTCGGCTTCTCGCCGGACGGCGGGCTGGTGTCGTTCGGCGAATTCGACTACGTTTACGACTCGGCTAGCAGGCTGACGGAGGTGTGGTCCAATGGCGTGCAGGTCGTCGAGAACCAGTACGACGCACT